>Ga0187871_10003693_pt1 | contig 11771 bp, 11 predicted proteins | sample June2016WEW_16_1_FD_132988 | JGI IMG/M metagenome (GOLD analysis project Ga0187871, IMG submission 132988) | Peatland microbial communities from SPRUCE experiment site at the Marcell Experimental Forest, Minnesota, USA - June2016WEW_16_10 | ecosystem: Environmental > Terrestrial > Soil >... | reverse complement strand
GTGGCCGATACGCACGGCGATAAGTCCGCGAAGCCCGGCCACCCGCAACGTCTCATTCATTTCTCCCCATCCCTTTCGGCCTTAGTGTCCCCGAAACAAGCTTCACCCCGGAATTCCCGGCAGGTCGGGGACCCGCCCCACGTCACCACAAATAGTCTTTGGCGATGGCCCGCTTGGCGTGGCCGTCGAGCACATGAACGACGCGGATTTTTTTTAACGAAACCGGCGAGAGCTGGCCGATGGGGATGTAGACAACAGTGCGGCCAACGCGCGAGGCGATGGTCTTGAAGATGGAGCGTGGCGGCCTGGCGGATACATAAACGACGTACCGGTGGATGGAGTAGTCCAGCGCGGCCAGTAACAGGCGTTCCGATTTGGACTCGGCGTATTCGTAGTCGGAGTCGCGCCAGACGTCGTACATGCGATGCGGCGGCAGGCTCATCAGAAAGCCACCGTATTCCGCGCGGCCGATGCCCGGTCCCACCAGGTTGTCAAAGGGGAAAGTGGAATAAAACGCCATGTCCGATTCATTCTGGCTCTCGCCCGTCCAGGTGGTGGTGAACGGATAACGATCGTCGCGGTCTTCATCGAAGATGACCACGATGGAGCCGACCTCTCCGTGCATCTTCTGAAACTGGCGCACATAGATGCGGTGCTCGTACCATTTGCGGATGGTCTCGCGCATATCGATGCCGTCGAGGATCGAGGTGGTAAATGGCTCGACGCGGACGCGGTCTTCCGAAAGCAGGTTCTTGCCCTTCTTCTTCAGGAAGCGGCCGTAGTCTTCCACCACCAGGTCTTCGGGCGGGTAGGAGCAGATGCCAGTGCCGTCGACCTGGCTGGCCCATTCGCCCGGGAACTTCTCCTTTTTGCGCGGCTTCAATCCGAACGGCCGCAGGCGGCGCTTGGTGCTGGGCAGACGGCGGCGAAGGCGTATGTGGCGGGTGTCGCGCCACATCTGGTCGCCGGAAATGCGGACCGTGAGCAGCGGCGATTCCAGAGTCTGCGGCGGATACTTGCCGGCGGCCTCCCACACATCCCACGCGTAATTGTCGTCGGCGACGCCGCGCGCGGCCACGGCCATATCGAAGATGCCGGCGCACAATTCGTGCGCGGCCAACGCCAGGTTGCGCGTGTAGCGCGCCAGGAGGCGGCGCTGCCAGTGGGCGATCCGTTCGCCGGTGGAGGCCTCGTATTCCTTTTCCGCCGCCAGCAGCACCGCCAGTTGGGCGTGGCGCCGGTCGATCACGTTGTGATCGGTCATGGCCGCGCGGTAGCCTTCATAGCGCCACTGAAGCTGGGGATATTCGACCGCGATCTCGGACAGCGAATCCGGGTGCGGGTTCAGCAGTTCGATGCCTTCGCGGTGGCTGCGCGCGAGCGGCTGCGCCTGCGGCTCTTCCATGGCGTCTAGCACCGGGTCGAGCAGGTTGAGCGAGATCACGACGAACGCGCGGGCCAGCGGGTCAACCCCCTGCAGCTTCCAGGCGATCCCGGCGGCATGGCGCGAAATCTCCTCCGAGCGCGGCTGCGGGTAGACGCGATAGGCTTCGACGTAACGCTCGAGGCCGATGGCACGAATCGCATACGGATCCGGGTAGGAGTCGGACAAGTGCGGCCGCTCGCCGGCCTCGGGATCGGCGAAAACAATCTCGGCGCCGACTTCGAGGCCGGTGCGAATGGCCTCGGTGAACGGGTCGGCCGGCTCGACGAGCACGTAAGCCGCCTCGTCATCCTCCGGATAGAAGATCAGCGACATCTGCGGCAGCCGTTCGACGCCGCGGATCCAATCCTGCTGCAGGCTGGCCGGGAGTTCCAGCGCGATCACTTGCGGCTTTTCGCGGAGGATGGCCTGGCGCACTTCGATTGCGAACTCGAGGCGGCCTGGCGCCACGGGGAAATAGGTGAACCGGCCGCGCTGCAGGCTGCCGGCTTCAGGAATCGGCAGGCCGTCTTCGGGCATAACGCAGCGCTTCCTCTCCGAGGACGCGGGTGATGGAAATCTCCAAAGCCTCGTGCTCGTGAGTCTTCTGGGTGGCGAGGTTCTTCAGTTTGATGGCGAAGCGGGCGACGTTGATACCGTCGCGCACCGTGTAACGCTCGTCCGCAGCGTGCGCCATTTGCAGGAAGTCGGTGACGTAGTCGAGAATTCGCTCTTCGGCGAAGGGAAGATTCTCGCGCAGAATCTGGTGTTCCTCGTCGCGCTCCGGAAAGTCGATGAAGATCTGCGGCTGCAGCCGGGAATGGATGTACTCGGGCAGCTCGAAGGTGGAGGCATCGTCATTCATGGTCGCCACCAGGCGGAACTGCGGGTGCGCCCTGATCTTGATGCCGGCCACGATCGATTCCACGTAGCGGCGGTTGTCGAGCAGCGGCGCCAGGCTGGCCCAACTCTTTTCGCTCATGCGGTTGCCTTCGTCGACGATGGCAATGCCGCCACGAATCATGGCCGTGACCAGGGGCGAAGCCACATAGCGAAGGCTGCCGGTCCCCTCGATCACCGGGGTGACGAGCAGGTCCTCCGGACGCGTATCGAGGGTGGCTTGCAAAATGTAGACTTCCCGGCCCATGCGCTTGGCAGCGGCGTAGGCGAGGGTGGTCTTGCCGACGCCAGGCTTGCCGAGCAAGCGCGGGCTCATCGGCAGATCCTGGTCGTTGATCACCATCCACGCCGCCAGCAGGTGGCGCATCAGCTCGCTTTGCCCCACCCACTCAACTGCCAGTTCATCGGGATGAGCCAGGTGAAGAGTGACGCCTTCGATTTCAACCGTCATGTGCTTTCCATTATCCAGCAAGCGGGCGCTGGCAAGCTAAACCATGCCCCACCAGGTCTCAATGCCCGAAGGGCCACAGGTGGCCCAGCCAGCCGCGGGGCTGGGCGAAGCCTTCGAGCATCCAGATATCGGATTCATAGTTTAGGACCGAAGCCGCCAAAGAAGTGTGATCGCTGGAAAGGCTGAGCGAGAACGACTCACCGTTGGCGCCGGCAAAAAAGTATTGCGAGCCCAGATCCGAAATGGTGCGCTCTGATCCGCTGGCCGCGTCGATCGAATCGAGCCGCCATTTCGCGCCTTCTCCATGCGACAAAGCATAGAGTTGACGGCCGTCGCTCGCCCAGGCCACCCAAGCCTTCCGCTTCCCGACTTTGCGCGTCTGCTTCCCGTCCGGCGAGATCAGCAGGATTCCGTCCTCAACCGTACAGGCGATCCATTGGCCATCCGGCGACCACTGTGCGGTTCCCCGGCAGTTGTCGTCATGCACCATCACAGGCGGCTCCGTCCCGCCGACGCGGACTTTCATCAGGCCCCCGGCGCTGGAAGAGAAGCTAAGCCAGTTGCCATCCGGCGACCATGCCGGGCTGAATTCGAAATTGTCCGATCGGGTGACGGCGATCGGTGTGCCGCCGGTCAGCGGAGAAATCCAGATGCGGCCCAGGTGCTGGGAGCTGTTCCGCGCATACGCCACGCGTGTGCCGTCTGGCGAGACGGCAAGAGTCCAAAGGGCGAGCGTTTCGTCGCCGGGGAAATCGCGTTGCGTCACCAGGGGACGGTCGGACCCGTCCTGCGCGTTCCGCAGCCAGATTTCCTGCGGCCCGCTGCGGTTGGTGACGTAGGCCAGCAGCGGCGCTGTGGGCGACCAGGCGGGGAACATTTCGTCCCGGCTGGTCGCGATCACTGGTTGCACCGCGCCGCCGGCGACAGGGATTCCCACGATGTCGAAATTGAGCAGCATGGAAGCGTAGGCGATCTTCTTGCCGTCTGGCGAAACGGCGGGGCGAACCTTGATTCCTTCATCGGCGGTGAGAGGGTCAAGATCCTCATCTTCCACGTGCGCCATCCAAAGCTGCGGCTGGGGATGAGTGGGACCGGGGAAGGACATCACCAGGTGCTTGCTATCGGGCATCCAACTGAATTCGGGCGGCCACTCGGCGCTGGCCTGCAAAGAAGTGAACACCCGGCGAGGCTTGCCGGACGCGCCGCGGCCGTCGGGAAAGGGAAGGATCCACAGCTCCGGTCCAATCGCGGTGGGCTTGGCGAGCAGAATCCTGCGGCCGTCCGGCGCGAAACGCAGGTGAACCGGATTGAACGAGCCTTCCTCTTCGAATACAACCGGCTCGTATTTTCGCGGCGGAGCGCCAGGAGGAGAAGAGACCCATATCTTCGGCTCCTTCTTGTGCTCCTCGCTGGAGATCAGCCAAAGCACCAGCGCCTTCCCGTCAGGGGACGGGGCAGCATCGCCATAGTTGCCCTTCAGGATCAGCGTTGCCTGGCCGCCGGCGCGGCTCATCGACCAGATGCCGGTCTCGGTAACATAGTTGAGGCGTGTGCCGTCTGCGGACCAGAACAGGGACCGCGCGTCGGCACGGGCAACCAGGACGGGCACCAGCGAATCCAGGTTGCGCACCATGATTTCGTTGGCGGCTCCGATAATGTCGCGGCTGTAGGCAATGCTCTTTCCATCCGGCGACCAGACCGGCGCGTCCTGGTGCGGCGATTCGGTGGCCAGGGGCGTGTACCGGTACGCTTCCAGGTCCACTCCGCGCGGCATGACGATCAAGGCGAACAAAGCCGCGGCCAGTGCCAGGGCGAGCACGGCGACCGCGGCCGGTAGCACGAACCGGCGCCGCTGCGGGGCCGCCAGGCGAGGCGATGCGCCGGATGCGGAACTGGGAGCGGCCGCCCCACGCAACGCAAAAGCCAGGTCGGCCGTAGATTGGAAGCGCCGCGACGGTTCCTTTTCCAGGCAGCGCGCGACAATCTGCGCGATCGCGGGCGGCACACTGGCGGGCAGGTCGGGCGGTTCGTCGCGCAGGATGGCGCTCATCGTTTCCACCGACGTGGTGCGCTCAAACGCCTATTTGCCGGTGAGCATTTCGAAAAGGATGATCCCCAGCGAGAAGATGTCCGACTGCGGACCGGCGGGGGAGCCTGTGACCTGCTCGGGCGACATATACCCGACGGTGCCCATCACCAGCCCTGGCTGGGTCACGGTCATGGTGGCCGCGGGCGCGGTGCTGGCAGGAGGCTGATAGCGCGCCAGGCCGAAGTCGAGGATCTTGGCGCGGCCGTCGCGCGTCACCATGATGTTCTCCGGCTTCAGATCGCGATGAACCACGCCTGCGGCATGCGCGGCGGAAAGGCCGTCGGCAATCTGCGCAGCCAGATCGATCGTTTTGCGCAGCGGGACCGGACCGCGGCGGATCAGTTCGCGCAGCAGTTCGCCCTCCACCAGCTCGGAGACGATGTAGGAGACGCCCTGGTCGTCGCCGGCATCGTACAGCGCCACGATGTTGGCATGGGCCAGCGCCGCGGCGGAACGCCATTCCTGTTCGAAGCGGCGGCGCCGGTCCGCGTTCTGGGCGAATTCGGCGGGCAGAATCTTGATGGCGACGTCGCGGCCCAGGCGGGTATCGCGGGCGCGATACACCTCACCCATGGCGCCCTCGCCCAACTTGGCGGCGATCTCATACTGACCAAGGCGGGCGCCCGATTCCAACGGCATGGAAATCAATTGTAGCGCGCTATACTGGGGCACATCCAATGTCAACGAGCATGAAAAAGGTAGCGATTTTCGGAGCGGCGGGCGCGATCGGGCACGCAGTTGCCCCGGAGCTGGTGCGGCTCGGCATCCCGTTTCGCGCGGTGGGCCGCACGCTGCAAAAACTCACGGCCGGGTTCGGGAGCATGGCGGGGGCCGAGATCGTGGAGGCCGATCTTTCCGATCCGCAGCAGGCCGAGCGCGCCGCCGAAGGCGTGGACACGATCGTGTACCTGGTGGGGGTTACCAACACGGAATTCGACAAGCATCCGGTGCTGATGCGCATCTCGCTCGAGGCCGCGGCCCGGGCGGGCGTGGCGCGCCTGTTGATGGTGTCCGGCGTATTCTCTTACGGCGTACCGTGCACGCAGCGAGTGGCGGAGACGCATCCGCGCGAGCCGGAGACGCACAAAGGCAAGTGCCGCAAGCAGCAGGAGGACCTGGTCACGGACGCGCACCAGCCCGGCGGATTGCACACCATGGTGGTGCGGCTGCCGGACTATTACGGCCCGCATAACGGCCGCAGCCTGGCGCGGCAGATCTTTCGCAGCGCGCTCGATGGCAAGACGGCCAACTGGATGGGCCCTGCCAATACGCTGCATGAGTTCATCTTTGTTCCCGACGCGGGGCCTGTGCTGACGGAACTGGCGGGGCGCGAGGATTGCTACGGGGAAGCGTGGAACCTGGGCGGGGTTGACGCCATCCCCGGCGTCGACTTCATCACGCGCATCTATCGCGCAGCGGGCCGCGAGCCGGATTACCGCTCCATAGGCGGCACCATGCTGAAGATGGCGGGCGTCTTGAGCCCCACCCTGAAGGAAGTTGCGGATATGCTGTACCTGCAGGAGACGCCGGTAATTCTGGACGACAGCAAGCTGGCCGCGAAACTGGGTGGCCTGCCCAAAACGTCGTACGACGAAGGTATCCGTCGAACCCTGGAGTGGATGCGGAGCGAAGCGGCGCTGCACTAAAACGGTTGTCTGGCACCCAAAATATGATGGTTCCGGGGACGGCTTCCCGCAGCCGCTGCGCGCAGGCGGCCCGCTCGCCCGATGCTAGAATGTAGGCACCTTCCGATGCCCGGTCACGAGCCTTCGCCCGCCGAGATGCTTCTCGATCAGGTCCCGGCGTGCCATTGGATCGTGGACCAGGATTGCGTGTTCGAGCGAGTCTACGGCGACACGCTGCCGGTATTCGGAAAGCCCCCGGAGGACATCGCCGGCCGGCCCGCGGACCGCGTACTGGCGCCGCCGGCTCTGTCCGTCTGGCAGGAGCGGTTCCGGCGTGCGCTGTCCGGCGAGACCGTATCGCTCCGCGAGGAGAGGGATGGCCATGCCTGGCTGATCCGGGTTTTTCCGCTGCGCCTGCGGACCGGCGCCGCGCACGCCGGCTGCGTGATGCGCGACATCACGGATTTCGTCAAGGCCGATCACGACCTGCGCCGGACGGTGCTGGGCGCGATCAAGTCCCAGGAGGCCCAGCGCGCCGCAACCGCCCGGTTTCTGCACGACGTGGTGGGACAAAACCTGGCCGCACTGGGTTTGCGGGTCGACCTGGTCCGGATGGACGTGAGCGACAACCCGGCGGCCGCGTGTGATCACCTGGCAGAGATCCAGACGCTGCTGGAATCCATCATGGAGCAGGTCCGCAACTTCAGCTATGAGCTCAACCCCTCTTCGGTGGAGCGGATCGGCCTGCGCCCGGCGCTAGAGCGGCTGGGCGCCCAGATCCGGGAGCGATTCCAGGGCACAGTGCGTATCAGCGTGGATCCGTCGGCTGCATTTCAGCCGAACATCGCTTCGTCTCTGTACCGGATCGCGGAAGAGGCCGCCGCCAACGCCGCGCACCATTCCGGTTGCTCTTTGATCGAGATCGCGGTACATTCCGATAACGGCGTCCGGATGGAAGTCCGCGATAACGGGCGGGGCTTCGATCCGAGGGATTTGCAGGAGATAGGCAAGGGGTTGGGTCTGTTCCGAATGGAGCATCACGCCGCCGAGGCTGGGCTGCGCCTGTCGATTTCGAGCAGCCGCCAGTCCGGCACCGTGGTGAGGGCGGCCTCTCTGGCGCCTGCGGGGGGACAACCGTGTTAGACATTGTTCTCGTCGACGACCACAAGCTGGTGCGCGATGGCGTGCGGGGCATTCTCGAGCGGGGGACCGAGTTTCGCGTGGTCGGAGAGGCCGAAAGCGGTGCCGACGCCGTCACTTTGTGCAAGAAGACGCAGCCGCACATTGCATTGATGGACATAGGCCTGCCGGGTATGAACGGCATCGAGGCCACTACCGAGCTGGTGCGCCACTGCCCCACGGTGAAGGTCATCATCCTTTCGATGTACGACGACGAAAATTCGGTGGTGAGCGCCATCCGCAGCGGCGCCCGCGCCTTCGTTCTCAAGAAGGCTTCCTCCACCGAGTTGCTCGACGCCCTGCGCACGGTGGCCCGCGGCGGTTCTTACCTGAGTTCGCAGGTTTCCGACCGTCTGCTGGCGCGGATCCAGCGCGGCGACCTGGAAACGCATGACCGCAGCCCGCTCGAATCCCTTTCGCCGCGCGAGTTGCAGGTGCTGCGGCTGGTGGCCGAGGGCAAGACGAGCAAAGACATCGCGGTGCTGCTGGACCTCGGCCTGCAGACCGTCCGCAGCTACCGCAAGACTATGATGAAGAAGCTCGGCGTCAATAACGTAGCCGGGCTCACGCAGCTCGCACTCGCCGCCGGCCTGGCGCACTGGAACAAGAACGATGCAAACCCCGTGGGGTGAAATCGCCGTCTCCGACGCGCACGTCCATTTCTTCTCCCGCCGCTTTTTCGAGGCTTTGGCGGGCGAGTCGGGCCGCAGTGCGGCGGACGTGGCGGAAGCCTCCGGCTGGGTACTGCCCGGCGACGATCCGGCTGAACTGGCTCAGGCCTGGTCCGCGGAGCTGGACCGGAACGGCGTGGAACGTGCCGCGCTGATTGCCAGCACGCCGCACGACGAGGGCTCGGTGCTGGCTGCCGCAGCGGCGTGCCCAAGCCGGTTTTACGCCTGCGCCATGGTCAATCCGGCGGCCGCCGAAGTCTCACTCCCCGCGGGCCTCGACATGGTCTGCCTGTTCCCGGCCATGCACGGTTACGATATCGGCGATTCGCGCGCGCTGGCCGTTCTCGACCAGGCGGCCGCGCTGGGCTGCGCGGTGTTTGTGCACTGCGGCGTACTCAGCGTCGGCATCCGCCAGAAACTGGGGCTTCGCTCCCGCTTCGACATACGGCATTCCAATCCGCTCGCCCTGCACTCCATCGCAATCCGGTATGAAGGCGTTCGTTTCATCGTGCCCCACTTCGGCGCCGGCTACCTGCGCGAATCGCTGATGCTGGCCGATCTCTGCCCCAACGTCTACCTGGATACGTCCAGCAGCAATCGCTGGATCCGCTACGAAGGGCTGGACCTGGGGACGGTTTTCCGCCGCGCCCTGGATGTGGCCGGCGCCGGCAGGCAGCTGTTCGGCAGCGATTCTTCGTTCTTCCCGCGCGGCTGGAATTACGAAGTTTTCGAAGCACAGACCCGCGCCTTGCTGGACCTGGGCATCAGCGACGCCGACGCCCGCCTGATTCTGGGAGAGAACCTGCAGCGGGTGCTGGCGAAAGGGTGAGCTTCCAACCGCTGCCTCCTGCGATCCAGGGGCCTCGACCCGGTTGGCACGCGAGCCGCAGCCGATGGAGGAAAGGGGCAGCCAAGTTGCCTTTGTGAGGTAAACTCCCGTACAATTGGTGCAGGAGTATTTCCCATCATGCCCCGGCAAGCATCCCGTACAGCCCGCATCGAAGCTCGCATTGCACCGGACGCTTTACTGGTGGTTAAGCGGGCCGCAGAATTGCATGGACGCAGCCTCAGCGATTTCGTGGTCGCGGCTGCTCAGGAGATCGCGTACCGGACCATCGATCAGGCCCACGTCATTCGTCTGTCAGTCCAGGACCAGCAGCGCTTTGTGGAGTTGCTTCTGAATCCGCCGGCTCTTACGCCGGCACTCAAGCGCGCCAGGAAGGCTCACACCCGGCTGATCGCGTCTTCCTGATGGCGGGATTATTCGTCATCGAACCATTTGGGCCAGGCTGCGCTCGTGCGGAGTTTACATGCGGGGTGGATGCGCTCGACCGGTACTTTCGGGAGCAGGCCAGCCAGGATGTGCGCTGGCGCGCCACCGCTTGTTTCGTAGCCCGCGAGATTGAGTCAGACCGGATTGCGGGTTTTTACACGCTGGCTGCCAGCGGGGTGCTGCTCGCGCAAACGCCGGTCCGGCTTGCCAAGCGTCTCCCACGCTATCCTTCCGTGCCAGTCGCGCGCCTGGGGCGCCTCGCTGTCGCTGTTGCCTATCGTGGACGAAAACTCGGCGGCGCCTTGCTGTGGGATGCCATCCAGCGCGCCGGCAGGTCCGAAGTGGCTGTCTACGCGCTGGTCGTCGATGCCAAGGATGAAGACGCAAAGGGTTTCTACCTGCATCACGGCTTTGGTGAGCTGAGCGGCGCGCCGAGAACTCTGATCCTGCCGTTGCCGCGGCAGAAGTGAACTTCCGCCCGGATGATTCCCGGAGGGAGCGGCCGCAAAATCCTGAGAGCATTGAGGTCCCGGAACAACGTACTGATTGCGATGTTCTGGACATTCCATCCCCGCATCCGGCACCCGCTATACCAGTCCGTGAGAGCCACGCCGGCAGCGTCATCGTACTTGCGGCCGCTGGCTCTTTCAGGAACGTTCTCCCAGCTCACCTATGCCGGGCTGCGCCGCGTGGAAGTGCGCCGTGCGGTTTTTGTGCTGCAAAAGGAAAACGAACCCTTGTTGAGCGAAGCGCAGCGCGAAGAGCTGTGGCAGCTGTTTCGCGTCCCGGTTTACGTTCTGCTGCTGGATGCGAACGGCAAGGTCTGCGCGTACGAATGCGAAGCCCATCAGGGCTTGCACCTGGCGCGGGACGATCGCCGCCGCAGGATTCTGCCTGGCGTCGAAACCTCACCCTGCGGCTGCGGCCGCCCCGGACCGCGTCTGCCCTACCGCCCTTCTGCTGAGCCCGCGTTCGCGGCGACGAACTAACGCGAGGAGAGAACGAAAGAATCCCGGCTGAGTTTGCTGACAGCCAGCGCCGGCAACTTAGTGCGCGGCGAGCGCCGCCTCGGCGGCGGAGCGGCCGTTAGCACCCGGCTGGTAGCCCTGCTGCGCCAGCGCGTCCTGCAGCGCATCCAACAGCAGGAGCACATTTTCGGCGGTGGACCCGTAGCCCATCAAACCAATCCGGAAGATCTTGCCGGCCAGCGGGCCGAAGCCGCCGGCGATCTCGATGCCGCGGCGCTCCAGCAGGTACCGCCGCACCTGCGCGTCGTCCACGCCTTCCGGCACGCGCGGCGTGTTCAGGGTCCAGAGGCGGTGGCCCTCCGGCACGTGCATGGCGAGGCCCATCGCCTGGATGCCGGCCACAAACGCGAGGTGGTTGCGCCGGTGCCGCACCCAGCGGTTTTCCCTGCCCTCTTCGGCTGCCATGGCGAGCCCTTCGCGCAGCGCGTAAAACAAAGTCGCCGACGCGGTGTGATGATACTTGTGCCCGCTGTAATAGGTGTCCAGCAACTCCAGGTCCAGGTACCAGGATTCGACCGGCGTCTTGCGCTCCCGCAGGCGTTCCAGCGCGCGCGGCGAAATCGTCATCGGCGAGAGCCCCGGCGGGCACCCGAGCCCCTTCTGGGTGCAGCTGTAGGCAATGTCGATCCCGTTCTCATCCACTAGCACCGGCATGCCGCCGAGGCTGGTCACGCAGTCGGTGATGACCAGCGCGCCCACCTCGTGCGCGGCCTCGCAGGCCGGCTGGGCCTGGTTGTACATGCCGGTGGAAGTCTCCGCCTGCACCAGGGCCACCACCTGCGGCCGTTCGCGGCGGATGAATTCGCGCGCTTCCTGGGCGTCGAAAGGCTCGCCCCAGTTCTTCGCCAGTCGTGCCACCACCGCGCCGTGCCGCCGCGCCATTTCGCCGATGCGGTCGGCGAAGAATCCGTTGCTCAGAAGGGCGAACTTCGTCCCCGGCTCGGTGAAGTTGGCGACGGCCGCTTCCATGCCAGAGCTGCCCGTGCCGGAGACCGCCAGGCTGCGCGGATTGGCGGTGGAGAAGACGTAACCCAATAGCGAGCGGATCTCGTCGGCCACCTGAAAGAAGAACGGGTCCAGGTGCCCGACCACATTCTGCTGCATGGCGTGGTACACGCGCGGCGCCACCAGG
>Ga0187871_10003691_pt1 | contig 11774 bp, 11 predicted proteins | sample June2016WEW_16_1_FD_132988 | JGI IMG/M metagenome (GOLD analysis project Ga0187871, IMG submission 132988) | Peatland microbial communities from SPRUCE experiment site at the Marcell Experimental Forest, Minnesota, USA - June2016WEW_16_10 | ecosystem: Environmental > Terrestrial > Soil >... | reverse complement strand
TCTTTTTTTGTGATTAAGCTTGGGTCCAGCCAGGCAGCAGCGGCCAGCTCGTCCCATAGAAAGTTGTATTCGCCGTGCAGGTGTGTATAGTGGCCGATATAACGCGCAGCCGGAGAGTTGCCGGCCTTAACCCGGTCGATCAGTTCGGAAGTCAGTCTGGTCTTTACAGAAATATCGACCGGCGTGCAGACGATCTTCTTCCACGGGGCATGCAACACAACGTGAGCTGCTTCTGGATCAAACCAGAGATTGAATTCGCGTCGCGGAGTGTCGACGAACTCAGGATCAGTGGTTTGCGGATTCATGCTGGCGCCCATGAACACCAACTCTTTGGCCATCTCCGCAAATTCAGGATCGATTGACATGGCCAACGCGAGGTTCGTCATTGGGCCGCCTTCATAGATCGTTATTTCATTGGGGAACCTGTGGACCATGCGAATCAAAAAGTGGGCTGCATCTTCGTCGGCGGGTTTGGTGCTCGGCTTGCCTTCCGGCATATCTCCCAGCTCGTCTGGTGGATGATAGAACTGCGGCGTCCATGCTCCCAGCCACGCTACCGATCCGTAGCGTTGCTCCCAAAGCTCCGTCTCCTCTTTTCGCCGTACCAGCGGGTACTCCGCTCCCGGCACGACTGGGATGTCGGTTCGTCCGATGATTTCGAGCATGCGCAAGGTGTGCGCGATTTCGGCCTTGAGCCACTGATCGCCAGTCACAACCGTGATGCCTAACACTTCGGTCTGCGGAGACTGGATCAGCAACAATATCGATTGCTGGTCGGTTCCGGCGGGGCCGGCCCCATCCTGGTCGATAATGATCTTTCGCTTTTGTCCCCACGAGATGGCGCATGTCAGCAGAACCGCAGTCGTTAGTAAGTAGCGTTGACGGAATGTCATCTTCACCTCAGGCAAAGCCGATGGATATTATAAGTCGATTGCGGATCGTGCTTCCGGCATCTAGAATGGCGAACGCAAGTTCGATGTTATTTTGTCCTCCCGATGCGTGATTATTCCATGGGTCGATTCCGCATAAGCGTATGCCAACCCGAACGCGCTGGAACTCGTCATGCAAGTTGCGCGCTGGCGTTGATTGCGTGTCTTGCTGTATTTCTGATTCAGGAACAACCAGTTCAGGCGCAGTCGCAGGATCAAGCGGGCTCCGCTATCTTGCAGGGTTCTGTGCTGGATTCGAGCGGCCACCCGATCGCGGCTGCTACCGTTTACCTGCAGAAGGACGGGGCGCAAACCCTGACTGCCCGCACGGATTCAGAGGGTAGCTACAGATTTTCCGCGCTTGGCGACGGCGTTTATGAGCTACGTGCAGAGATGGCGGGGTATATTGTCGCGAACTTCGGCCCCTGCGCACTTGGGCCGATAGAGATGAAGAAGGTTGATCTGACCCTTCAGCCATCGAAAGCTTCCACGCCGCAGAATAGTTCGCCAGGCACATCCTCAGGAACCTCTGAAGCGGAAAAGCCTCAGTATTTCGATGAGCCCAAATTTACCGTGGCGGGTGTTACCGAAGCCATGAATCCCGGCGGGCACGGTTCCAATGCCGCTCTACAGACGACGGAAGCGCTGACCAAGGAAACTGCTTCGCTGGGCATCCCCGTGGCGCACGCAGAATCCGGCAGCTCCCCAATGTCCGCCTCTTCGTTAAGCACCCCAGATGAAGAGTCTCTGCGTTTGCAGGCTGAACACGAACCTGAAAACTTTGATCTGAATTACCGGCTCGGGAAAATGCTGGTTGACGAGGGAAAGGCTCGCGAAGCGCTTCAGTATCTCGAACGAGCTTCGCAACTCAATCCCGTCGACTACAAAAACGCTTACGAACTCGCGCTGGCTCATGCTTATGCAGGTCAATACGAACGAGCTCACGCGGAGGCTCGAACGTTGCTGGCCAGGCCAAACGAAGACGTGCGGCAGCAAGCTGAACTTCATCACTTGCTGGGCAATATCGAAGAGAGATTGGGCAATCCTCTCGAAGCGGTTCGCGAATACCAGCGAGCCACCGAACTGGATCCGAGCGAACCCAACCTCTTCGACTGGGGAAGCGATCTGCTGATCCATCGCGCGTTCGAGCCGGCCATCGAAGTTTTTGAACAGGGGAATCGTTTGTTTCCGCGTTCCTCTCGGATGCTTGCCGGGCTCGGGGTTGCCTGGTACGCTCGCGGTGTTTACGACCAGGCCGCCCGGAGTCTCTGCGAAGCGTCCGACTTAAATCCCGACGACCCGGACCCCTACCTCTTTCTTGGCAAAATGCAGACTGTCGACTCCATGCAGTCAGACTGCGTCGTAGAGAGGCTGGGACGATTTCTAAGGCTCCAACCTGAAAATGCGATGGCCAACTATTATTATGGGCTTAGTCTTTCGAGGCAGGAGGCGGACGCCGACAAATTGGCGCAAGCGGAGTCTCTGCTAGAGAAAGCCGTGCGCCTCGATCCCAATCTGGCGGCCGCCTACCTGCAACTCGGTGTTCTCTATTCCCAGCAGGGCGGGACTTCCGAAGCGATCTCTGCTTATACAAAGGCGATCCAAGCCGATGCCCAGTTGGCAGAGGCGCATTATCGTCTTGGGCAGATCTACAGCCGCGCAGGAGAAAAGTTGAAAGCGCAAGCCGAGCTGCAAATCTACGAGCAGCAGTCAAAGAAAACGGCCGAGGAAAGCGAGCGCGAGCGGAAGGAGATTCAGCAATTTGTGTACACGCTCAGGCAGCCGAACTCTGCTGCGCAGCCGTAACAGAAGGACCAGCCCTAGCCATGGCGTCTTGGAACCTGTGGGCGTGCGCTGCGAAGTACCCTTTCGCACGGTCGGCCACTGAACCGTTCATGGGCAGTTCGCCGGGGCGGGTCGACCGGCAAAGCGCGCTTCGATCCATGTAATCTGGTCCCTTGCGGAGTCGCCAATTACGCGCCCAGGGTCGAGATCGGCATATCTTTCCCACTGAACCCGGTCACCTTGTTTGCACATACGAGCAATCACCGGTGCAGTCACGGTTACGGGAACTGCTCGATCGGCGTTAGCGTTGATTACAAGGATCGCGCCACGTGCGCGAGTCTGACCAAGGCTGTTTCTCATGAAATATTGTTTAACAAATTCATTGTTCTCCCACCCCGGTTTTAGGATTTCAGCTGGCGGAAGCCGCCCCATCGTTGCTGTCTCTCCGCAGTTCTGGTCAATCTGCTGATAAAGTGCGTGCCCTTTTTCGGTCAACATGTCGGTCACTTGAAACTTCGGATACACCGTCTTAACGCCATAAGCCAGCAACGCGAACATGCTGCTGGAAGGCTCCTGCGAGGACTTCACGTATAGATCCTTTGCGTCTGCCAGGCCAGAAATTGCGATACTGCCAAGGTATCCTGCATCACGAATCTCGCTCTGTTTCTCGGCCACGGCGACGGCCGCTAAACTTCCGTCGTCCTCGCCCATGACAATCCACTTTGTCCCCAGCTGTGGCACGGCGGCGTGGGCAGCAGCGATTGAGGCGATCACGTCCGTCGCATTGGATTGAGCGTCCAGAAATGCGTTTCGGAAATTGGTTCCCAGCCCGGTGTAATCCGTTGCGACGACAGCGTAACCGAGACTTACATACATGGAGAGGAACGGCCCATGACCTAAATTTCTCGTCAGCGAGGGGGCGCACGCTCGACCCACGCCGTCGGCGCCGTGTGCCCACGCAATGACCGGCCAACCGCCCGCAGGAGGTTTTCGCTCGCTGGGAGTAAGAACCACTCCCGATGTCGCCACCTCCTCCCCGGCGGCAGAACGCGAGTGATAGAAAATCCGAACCGCAGACACTTCAGCGGGCAGTTCGTATTCCTCGAATAGTTCCGAGTGGATCAGTTCCCCAGGTTTACCAACAGGCAATGGATGGGGAGTGTCGTAGAAGCTCGTCATGCGCAGTGTGCGAAGGATTTCCGATCGCTTAGCTGGAGCTTGCGCGCTAATGGGAGTAGCCGCGAACAGGATCGCGGCCGTTATGGCTAAAGCTATTCCGAGAGACCAGTGACCGGGAGACAGAAAAGTCGCGAGAGATGATTTCCAACAAGACACAAGTGAAAAACCACAGCGCTGCCCGAGACTTTACGGCTTCCAGAACACCATGATCCCGAGTACCACCGGAAGATACAGGACCGACGCATGAAGGACGCGACTTGCCAGCACTTTTGAGCCTGACGCCGTTAGTTTGCCCACGTGGTAAAAGAGGAACGCTCCGGCCAGGGACATGCCGGCCCAATACCACACGCCGGCGCGATCCACTAAGGGCAGCATGGTTGCGAGCACCAGGATCACGGTGAACCCCGCAATCTCAGCGCGAGTGAAACGAGAGTCGAGATCAAAGTCGGGCAGCATCTTATAGCCGGCGCGTGCGTAATCGTCACGGTACATCAACGCAATCGCCAGAAAATGCGGGAACTGCCACAGGAAGAGAATCGAAAAAAGGTACCAGGCCTGCCGGTCGATGCTGGCGGACGCCCCAGCCCATCCGATCAGAGTCGGCATAGCCCCTGGGAACGCTCCCAGTAGCGTGCACAGAGGAGTCTTTCTCTTCAGCGGCGTATAGATGAGGAGGTAGGACAGCAGCGTTGAGACTGCGAGAAACGCCGATAACAGGTTCACTGTAATCGCAAGGTACAGGCCTCCAGCAACGCTCAACAAAATGCCAAACAGAAAGGCCTCGCGGGCGCTAAGCCGACCTGAAGGCAGAGGTCGGGTTGCGGTGCGGCGCATTTGACCATCCCACACCCGTTCCATCCACTGATTGATAGTTGCGGTTCCGCTGGCGACGAGGAGCGTACCGATCAACGTGTTCACCAAACCTGCAATCCTGAATGGCCCCCGGGAAGCCAAGTAATATCCTGCCGAGGTGGTCATCAGAATAAGCAGGTTTACCTCGGGCTTGGTCAGCGTGTAGTAATCCCGAAGCTTGGAAGTTAGCGCCTGCGGAGAGATGGAATTTGCCATTAGATTTGTGGTCGCCATTTTACCAGTCTTCTACCGCAGACTCGTCGCGCTTAAACCGATTGTTCCTCTTACGCACAATGAAAATCATACCAATCGATCCCAACGTGGGAGGAATAACCATAACTAAAATACCACTGCGCAAAGCCTCGATCATCCTTGCCCCGGCGGAAGACGCCTGAGTATAGCAAAGCGCACAGTTTTGGGAAAAGGCGGGCAAAGGTACCAGCAACACGATGAGTGCCGCGAGCGCAATGCCCATGAGTCGGATTGAACTTTGAAACTTCATGATCCTTCGCGCGAAGACAGCGCGTGCGTTCGTCAATACTTTGTATAGTTTGACCAGGGCGCTCCAAGCAACTCGCGGAAGCTGTCTGTCCAACTATATTGCATCGCCAGCAGCACGAAACCGGTGAAGATCAAGACAAACCACAGCAGCCCGTGATTTTCAGACAGGTGCATGAAAAACAAGAGCGCCAGCGCGGCTTCGACCATCGCCAGAAACAACATTCGTGCGAACATCTGCGGAGCCGTGATATTGGAATATGCGATCACGAACTGCAGAGCCGCGATGACAAGAATGAAAATATACACCACCACATACCTGCCGGTGCCACTCTTGTGTGTTTCGGCCATAGCCATGGTTTTGCTCCTGTTCCGGGTTAGTGCGAAAGATTCAACAGATAGACCAGCGGCACGACGAACATCCAAACCAAGTCGACGAAGTGCCAGTAAAGACCGGTGACTTCCAGATCGTCAGCGTTGTAGCGGCCGCCCTGGTAGCGGATGGCAACTACTACGAGCGCAATCACTCCGCAGGTCACGTGCAAAAGGTGCAAGCCGGTAATGCTGAAAAACGCGGCGCCAAACAAGCCAGTACCCCACGGATTCTTCAGCAGCGTCATGCCTTCATCAATCAGTGCCAGCCACTCGCGAATGTGCAATAAGGCGAAAACAGCGCCGAGGGCGGCTGTGATCAGCATCCAGCGGAACGCTTTGGCTTTATCGCCTGCTTTGCCCGCGTCCATCGCAAACAGCATGGTGAGGCTGCTGGTCACGAGAATGAAAGTCATAATGGCTACGTTGGTGATGCTGTGGAACGGTCTCGGCCAATCAGGAGTGGCGTTGCGGAGGAATCCATAGGCGACCAGACAACCGGCAAAGGTTGCGGTGTCAGCGATAATGAACAGCCACATCGCCATCTTTTTCGCGGGAACCGAAAACGCAGGCTTCTCCATTAGTCCTGCGTGTCCTCCCATCGTATCGGCGTGGCTCACGGTGCCTCCTCTTGTTGTCAAGTTTGCTAAAGCTTGATCCACAGCAACACCAACAGATAGACCCACAATGCGTCCATGAAATGCCAGTAGTGCGAAGTGGCGTCTAGCGTACTCTTCCGCAGGATCGATCGATTGAATCTGCGGATAACGCGCGTCAGTCCACCTAACCCGCCAAGCAGGTGCAGCGCATGTGCTGCGGTCAGCACGTAGAAGAATGAACTGCTGGGGTTGGTCGCCAAAAACAGGCCTTCCGCTCTTAGTTGCAGCCAGGCCGCGTATTGGCCTGCGACAAACAACAGACCCAAAAACAAAGTGATATACAACCAGCGCGCCGGGTGCGCGATCCCGGCCTTTCGCCCACTCATGTAGCTGCCAACTTGGCGGCGACCCACTTCCAGCGTGAAACTGCTGGCCAGGAGTAGCAAAGTGTTGAAGTAAAGAATCCGGGGGAGGCTGAGATGGCGCCAATCGAGCGACGATCCTTGACGAACGATCAGGGCGCTGGTGAAAGCCGCGAAGCTCATCGTGATCGATGCCAACACCACCCAGATTCCGGTCGAAGACGGCGGCGGAGCGTAGTCTTTCACTGCACGGAAATCACCCCCGGCCGGGGCCAGAGTTCCCCGGCCGCCGTTGCCGGAATCGCTGATCACCCGAGGCGGATCGCGACGTTCCTCGATTTTGGGCGGTTCAGGGACCGTGGTCGCCATAAACTACAAAACTCCTTCTTGTCTCGCAGCTTTGTCCGGCTACGCTTCGTCGTTGGCCGAGTTCACCTTTTCGGGAGAAGTCTGCATCACGTAATCGCCAGTCGAACCCTGCACACCGTACTGGTAAGGATCGTGGAAAACCTCCGGCAGCTTGTCGCCAAAGTTATTGTGCGGCGGCGGTGTCGTGGGTGTGCTCCATTCCAGCGACGTTGCTTCCCATGGGTTGTCGGTTGCAGGCTTTCCCCAGAACCGGCTATGAAACAGGTTGTAGAGGAAGATCAACTGAGCCAATCCCGTCAGCAGAGCAGCAATGGTGATGAAGCGATGTAACGGGATGAGCGGTTGCAAGTAGTCGTCCACAAAAGCCTGGTAGCGGCGGACGTTGCCCGCAATTCCCAGGTAATGGAATGGCATGAAGATGCAGTAGGCGCCAACAAAGGTAAGCCAGAAGTGAACCTTCCCCAGAGTTTCATCCATCATGCGGCCGAACATCTTCGGGAACCAAAAATAGGTTCCGGCGAATATACCGAAGATGGCGGCAACGGCCATTACCAGGTGAAAGTGTCCGACGACGAAATAGGTGGCGTGGAGCATGATATCAATCGAGGGTTGCGCGAGGAAGAATCCGCTGACCCCGCCGCTGATAAACATCGAAACGAAGCCTAAAGCAAACAGCGAGGCTGTGTTAATGCGCAATTTCGATCCGTAAATACTACCCATCCAGATCAAAACGACAATCGTGGACGGGATCGTGATGATCAAGGTCGGAAAAGAGAATGCCAGCGACGAGACCGGGTTCATGCCGCTGACAAACATATGGTGTCCATAGACCATATAGCTGAGGACGGCCAGAGATCCCATGGCATAGACAAGAACCCGATGGCTGAGCATGGGTCGCCGCATGTTCGTTATGAGAACATGAGAGACGATGCCCAGGCCAGGGACAATCGCAATATAGACCTCAGGATGCCCGAAGAACCAGAAAAGATGCTGCCAGAGTAGCGTCGACCCGCCGGAGTGCGGCTGCAACTGATCGTTGAGCACGAGGCCCGAGGGGACGAAGAAGCTGGTCCCGGCGACGTGGTCCAATATCAGCAGGATGCACGCGGGCATTAGCACCGCGAAGGCAGTCAGGCCCATCACCGAGGTGATGAACCAGGCCCAGGCGCTAAGCGGCAAGCGCCACATGCTCATGCCCTTTGTCCGCATATCGAGGGTGGTCGTAATGAAGTTCAGCGAACCCAGCAACTGGCCGACGCAGAAGAGTGCGATGGATATCGCCCAAAGAACCACACCTGTACCTTGACCGGGGCCGGAGGCCGGTCCGATAGCGCTGAGCGGAGCATACTGCGTCCAGCCGCCTAGGGTTGGTCCGTCGCTCACAAAGAACGATGACACCAGAACCAGGAAACCCGAAAACGTGACCCAGAACGACATCATGTTGAAGTGCGGAAACGGCATGTCCTCCGCGCCTACCTGGATGGGCAGAAAATAATTACCAAAGGCTGCGAAAGGCGCCGTGGTCAACACAAAGAAGACCATGATGGTTGCGTGCATGGTCATGAGCTGGAGGTAATATTCCGGCGTCATTACGTTGCCGGGCGCGCCGTTGGCGGAGAGCAGATGCAAGCCGGGTATCGGATAATTCGTCCAAGCTAAGTGGATGCGCATCAGCCAGGAGAGGACCATTCCGATCAGCACGGCCGCAAGCGCCATGCCGTAATACTGCTTTCCGATCACTTTGTGGTCGAGACTGAAAACGTGCTTACTGATGAAACCGGTCGGCGCGTGATGCTCTGCCGCGTGTGCAGACATATCGTGCATGTGCTCACCTCGAAAGAGATGTCTCGTCCAGCGGAATGCTCATAGACGGGATCACTGCAATGCCGCTTCTTTCTTCAGCCAATTGTCGAAGTCATCCTGGGACATCACTTCGAGATATGCCTTCATGTTGTAGTGCCCCAGGCCGCACAGCTGGGTGCAGACAATTTCATATTTTCCGATCTGGGTCGCCGTGAAATGGAGCGAAAGATCCAACCCAGGGACAAAGTCTTGCTGCACGCGCAATGCGGGAACGTAGAACGAGTGTCCGACATCCTTTGCATGCATGAGCAGATGAATCTCTTTGTTTACGGGAATCGCCATTTCCGCGGTCACAATGTCATCTTTGGAATCTGCATCGTGAGTCGTGTCCAAGCCAAAGAAGTTTTCGTTGGCCTCGCTGATGAGGTCGGGATGCAGCGGGCCGAAGGTTCCATCCGGGCCGGGATAGCGAAAATAAAACGCGAACTGCCCGGCTTGCACTTGAACCGGGATCGCGTTTGCCGACGGAGGCGTGAGATAAACGGTAGCCCATGCTTTGACTCCGAAAACACCCAGGGCCAAAACTTCGGTTCCTACCAGGAGAAACGCCGCCCAAACCAAAGCCTTGGCGCCGCCGGGGAAAGTCTTGATCTTGTCGCCGGGACGCCAACTGGAAAACTTCCAAATGAACAGAGCCAAGAGAATCTGTGAAGCCAGGAACGAGATTCCTGCTTCGGCCATCGTCTCCGACATCTGCTCGTCAATCATTCCGCCGTGCGTCGAGATGTCGGCTGGTGGGTCCCAAGTGTGACGGATGATGGGAATCGCGGAGACAATCGCGATAACAATAATCGTCACTGCAAAAAATTTTGCCATATCGCCTCGCCTCTGCCGGCTGTTCAGCCGGCCGCTACGGCTTGTTGAAAAGCAGCCACCGCATTCGGTGGCTGTTCTTAGTGGGTACGGCCCGCGTCATCCTAACTGAGCGACCTGAACCTGACGTGAACTGTTGATGAACAATTGTTCATTTATTTCACGACTGAAGCTCAGTTCCTCGCCAGCCGGACATGGCCGGAATCATTTGGCCGCGAAAGTGAAATCCGCAGTCGCGGGTTTGCCGCCGGCCACGGTAACTTTCGAAGTCTGAGTTCCCAAGTCTTCTTGCCAAGCGGTTACCGTATAACTGCCTGCAGGGACGCCATGAATGGTGTAAGAGCCATTTTTGTCGGAGGTCGCAAAGGGCCCCTTCACTACCGCGAAATAGCCGTGCATCCAGGGGTGAATGTTGCATTTCACCGAAATCATTTCCGTTGCTTTCCAACTCCTTATGATAGGCGGCGCTCCTGGCGGTTGTGAGTTGTTCCACGGGATATTGCCCGTCATCGGGTTGGGCAACGGGTGGATGTTGTGGGTGGTTTGATCGCTGGTGATGACTTGGAACTTCTGGTCAACGTCCATGGCCAGGACGTGCGGGATATACTGGCAGCCTTTTTGATCAAAAATCGGCTGGTCGGAAGGCACCGCAGTAGCCTCATTGCCGGTCAGGCCTTCGGAGATATAGAGAACGACGTTTTGCAGACCATTGCCCGACCCAACCACGACGTTCTCGAGTAAAACCGGCGTGTCGTGCTGCTTCACGCAATAGGGGTCTTTCGACATATCAATGCCCCTCATGTGGGGAGCTGTACCGCTGAGCTTCACGGTTCCGGTAATTGAACCTTCCGCGGCAGCGCTGACCCCTTTGTTCAGGCTCAACACTCCAAGGCCTACGAGTACTAGCATCGATAGTATTGCTGCAAACTTCGAGACGTATTGTTTTTTCATCGACTTTCTCCTGAGAACGGATTGCTTCGCTCGGGTCTGAGATGCTACTGAGCAGCCACCGGCTTCAATCCGAGTTGCTTCGCGATTTGTTTTTCCTTCGCGTTAAAGGCGTTGTGGGGTTGTAGCGTCCGCAGATAAAACACCAAGTCCCAAGCCTCGTCGGGCTTGATGTTGTCAACAAACGACGGCATTGGCGTGCCATCCAACCCGGTCATGAAGATTTTGTAGATGTCGCGATCGGTGTTCCCGCACTTGGGTCGAGATCCGTCGGTGAAGTTGTAGGGCCAAATCGGCGCCCCAAGATCGTCGGTAAGGGTCGAGGCGGAAGCACCGTTTGCCATGCCTTGCACACCGTGGCACTTCCAGCACTGCACTCTTCCGAAGACTTCCTGCCCCGCTTTAACCCTCTCGGGTGTGACTTCGGGCTCGGCAGGAATCTGGATGGGCGTTCCCGGTTTCTCTTTCTGCCAGCGGGGAGAGAAGTGCTTGATCCATGCCACGAGATCCGCGCGTTCGTCTTTGGTTAACGTGTTCCAAATAGGCATGCTCGACCGGTCTAGCCCGCGGGCAATCGTGTCATAGAGATCTTCATCGGTGGGCAAGGTACCAGTTGGCGTGGAACGGCACTTGAATATTCCCAACTGAAAATCGCGCGGTTTGGGCCACATTGGAGGTTGAAGCCACTGCGCGACTTCGCCGTTGCCGTCCCCGAGGTCTCCGTGGCAGCCAACGCAGTATCTGCGATAAGTTGCGGCCGCAGCCTTGGCATTCCCGGTGATATTGCCGATGTGGCTGGTCGATGTCGGCAAATTCAGCCACTCTTGCAACTGAACGGTCGAGAGTTGAGCCTTGGCGGGCAGCGAAAACGCCAAAACAGTAACCGCGCTCAGCAACAACGAACCCTTTAAGAACGATTTCGTACGCATTGCTGGTCCTCTCCTAGAAGTCGAAGTCAAACCCGATCAACAATTCGCTCACGTTCAAATTTTGTCCGGGTACGGGGCCCGTCCCGTCCTGATGCAGCCAGTTGTATTCGTTGTGCCAGGCGAAACCAGCCCGGCTTGTCATAAACGGGTTGTAGCGATAACCGATGGTGTAGGTGGTGATGTTCCCGAGACTTGATGGAGTCCCCGCGGTGGCCTGTTGCGACATTCGCTCTAACTCAAACCGGCCGATAAAGATCAGCTGCGGACTGTACACGT
>Ga0187871_10003689_pt1 | contig 11775 bp, 11 predicted proteins | sample June2016WEW_16_1_FD_132988 | JGI IMG/M metagenome (GOLD analysis project Ga0187871, IMG submission 132988) | Peatland microbial communities from SPRUCE experiment site at the Marcell Experimental Forest, Minnesota, USA - June2016WEW_16_10 | ecosystem: Environmental > Terrestrial > Soil >... | reverse complement strand
AGGGTGTGCAGGCCAATTACAGCGCAACCGCGGGAAAAGTTTTCGCCACCGCGGTCGCCCCGCTAGCCGCGTCCAACTGGTTTGTGACGGCGGTCGTTAATTCCGCGGGCGATCTCGAGGTGATCACCTGGTATAACAATACGTCATCATCGCAAATCCAGCGCTTCGGCACATTTACAGCCGGCGCAGTGGCGGCGATGCAATATGGGCCGGTGCTGGCCGTCGCCCCGATCGCAAGCGACCGGTTTGTGGTGGCCCTGGCAAACAGTTCGAGCGAACTGGAATTGATCGTGTTCGCGATGGATCTGGTGGGCAACATCTCACGCCAGGGAAGCGTCTAGGTTCCCGGCGCGCAGATTTACGGCGTGAATATGGCCGGGTTGGATTCCGCACGCGTGGTGACGGTGAGCAACAACAACCCGAACCAGACGACGCAGGTCATGGTGTGGACCGTCTCCGCAAGTGGAAGTATATCGCAACAGGGCGCTACCCTGACTCTCCTCGAGAGCCAGTTCCCGGCTATTGCGGTCATCAACAGCTCGCAACTCGTGGTGGTGCAGAACTACGGAAATATGCCCGCACTCACCGTCACCGCGGTGGCCGTCGATTCCGCGGGCTTGATGCTTCCACAATCGGAAGATTTGTATAGCGACATGCTCGCCAACGGCGCGAACTGGTTCTTGCAGATCGCGTCGCTCGGCGGAACCGGGTTCGCGGTGGTATATGAAGACCAGAATTATGCACTGAACTCGAGCCTTTGGAGCGTGAACGAGAGCGGCCTACAGACCCGCCTGGCGATGAATGACACCGGAAAGCCGGGCATGGGCGTGGTCGCCAACATGGGCGGACAGGCCTTCACTTATGCATGGGTGATCGATTGTCCCGGGTGTTACGCGCAAGGTGAGTTTCAGGGCGATTTGTGGCTGGACCTGTTCTTTGGGACCTATGAAATAGCGGCCTCAAACACGGATGGCGCGACGCCTTGCACCTGGGGCGCGGCCAGCGCCAACCTCAGTGCTGCCAGCCTGCCCGGTTCACAGGTCGTCACCGCCGAATCGGTGTGGTCGAATCCGCCCGCCAGCGCCTGCTACCTGCAGTTGGATATCTGGTCGCTCTCGAATTAGAAGCGGCTTATTTCATTGCGTCGACCGCATGGTTCGACTGCAACTCCGCCAGGATGGCCGTGGGCTGCGACTTCGCATCCAGATGGTTCGCGAAGTTGCGGCGCCGGTCGCAGCAGGTCATCGTGATATAGGCCACGGCCATGCTGCTGGCGACGATGGGGTGCAAGACAGCTACGGGCAGAACATACTTCTTTTTCAGGAAAGCCTCGAACACGCCGCGTACCGCACCGCTGCGCGGCAGCGTGCCCGGCACCTGGGCAATCACGAAGCAGGTGAACTGCAAATCCGCGTGATGCTTGCTGTAACTCACCAGCGACTTGGCCACCTGCTTGGGCGTGGTGATGCCCTGGTCGGCGAACAAGCTGCGGCGGGTGGCATGCGGGTAATAGGTGTTGATGACGCCCTTCGAAAAATCCGCGCAATTGTAAAGGAACAGGTTGAAATGCGTCTTGTTCTTCTCCGCATTTAGCTTTTCGATGAGCCGGCGGTCCTGCGCCTCGCTGGTCTCGATCTCGAAGCTATAAATCTTGCGGTCGTATGCGGCGCCCACCAGTTGCGTCCAATCTCCCTCGGGCGCGCGGCCAAGCGCATCGTCGGGCGCTACCTGCTCGAGGAAGCGGCGGCGATAATCGTCGCGCAGGCTGGCCACCATTTCGGCATTCACATAGAGCGGAACCTGGGCGGGCTGCTCCACGGCGTAGAGATACGGGATCAGCGGAATGGCAATCCAATCATAGCCGCCCACGCGATGATACCGGCTGATAACCACTCCCGTTTCGCCGGGTTCACAGGGCCGCAGAGCCGTCGGAGACGAGGCGCAAACGCCGGAGAGGAATACCGCGGCGTGACCGGTGGGCGTCACGTGTCCGAACATACCGAAGGGCTCTTCGAGAAAAAGGGCAGCCGCTGCACGGGCGGTCCCGGCGCCTGGCAACGATAGCCCGAGCAGGATCGCGGTGAAAGCGATCCTGATCCTCCGAAGCGGCGCTGCGAGTGGCGGCAAGAGTCTCGAACATCCTTCCTATTGTTGGCGACGGCTATAGGCTCCCAACCGTTACAGCGATGTGTGCGATTCGGGACGGGTGGCATGGGAACCTTTTCCGGATCCTGCCGGTCAAAATGAGAATGCTCCTGAACGATGTCCGCTATGCCCTGCGGTTGATGCGGCGCAGCCCTGGCTTCACGGCGGTGGCGGTCCCTTCGCTGGCACTCGGGATCGGCGCCAACACCGCGATCTACAGCCTCCTATATACCGTGATGCTGCGCCCACTACACCAATGAGATCGGAATTCGCACTGCGCCGGGGGCGTCAGCGGGCAGCGTGAGCGGGTTGGTGATACGGGACGTTTTGGGGATGGTGGGCGTGGGCTCGGTTGCTACGCCGCTCGGGATCGGAGGCGGAGCGATGATCGCTGTCGCACTATTCGCCGCATGCATACCCGTGCGGCGGGCGGTTCGTGCGGACCCGATGGTGGCGCTACGGCACGAGTAGGATGACGGTTTCTTATGCCAGAGCCAGATTGGCGCGTGCGGGGAGGGTGAAATCGTCGAATTCTCCGCGCGCCAGGCGCGGGAAGGCGGCCGCCGCAATCATGGCGGCGTTGTCGGTAGAGAGGCCGGGCGAGGGGAACAGGACGGGGTAGGGAAGCCGGGCATCCCGCGCGGCCGCGCGCAAGCCGGAGTTGCAGGCCACGCCGCCCGACACGATCAGCGTGCGGGCGCCGATGTTTTCCGCGGAGGCCGCGGCGCGGCGCAGCAACTCTTCGATTACGGTGCGTTGGAACGACGCCAGCAAGTCGCGCGTGGTCTGCGGCGTCACGGCCAGCCACTGCTCAGGCGAGGGATGCGGATGCACGCGCAGCAGGTCGCGGCGGGCCGCGATTTCGACCGCCAGGTCATGGCTCTCAACCCAGCGCAGGACGGCGGTCTTCAAACCGCTGAAGCTGAAATCGAGCGTGTTGCCTTTCATGCGGGCCAGCGTGAAACGCACCGCGCGCGGATTCCCATAAGGCGCCAGGCTATCGATCACGGGGCCGCCCGGATAGCCGAAGCCCAGCAGCTTGGCCACTTTGTCGAAGGCCTCGCCGGCGGCATCGTCGCGGGTCTTGCCGAGCAGGCGGTAGGTGAACCCGGCGCGTACTTCGAACAAGTGGGTGTGGCCGCCGCTGACCACCAGGGCAAGCGCCGGATACTCCACGGGGTGCCCGTCCCGGGCGGACTCCAACACTACCGAATGAATGTGTCCCTCAATGTGATTGACTCCGATCAGCGGAATGCCGGCGGCGAACGACAGCGCCTTGGCATAGGTGATGCCGACCAACAGCGAACCCACCAGTCCAGGCCCGCAGGTGACCGCGATGGCGGAGAGATCCGGCAGCGCGGTGCCGGCGCGATTGAGCGCTTCGCGGGTCACGGGCACGATGGCACGGAGATGTTCGCGCGAGGCCAGTTCCGGCACCACGCCGCCATAGCGGCCGTGAGTATCCAACTGCGAGGCGACTACCGAGGACAGAATGGCGGCGCCGTCTTCAACCACTGCGGCGGCGGTCTCATCGCAGGAGCTCTCGATTCCCAGGATTCGCATGTTCTGCTCTCACTTTAGCGTATGGAACCGAATCCAGTGCGCGTTGGGTCAACAGCAGCAGGCAGCGGATGGTCTCGGCGCTGCGCATAATGGCTTCGGTTAGCTCGACCAGGTCGAGGCTGGCGGGATGGTCCGGTCCGAGGAGATCGAGCGAAACGTCCGCGTGATTCAGAATGAGGGTCAGCTCGTCATTCAAATGTTTGCCGGCCGCCATGGCAAGCGTGCTCAAGCGGTCGAACCGGGCTGCGTAAGCAGGTTGTTCCTTCACACTTGAGCTTACGCCCGGCGGCGAAAACTACGGCCCGCATAAACATGGCAAAGCACTGAGCAGCCAAGGAATAGATATTTGCGCTGCGCGTCACCGTGAGTAGCGGGGCGGACCGGAGCCTGCGGCCAAAGCCGGCTGAAAGCCGGCTGCGGGCAGAATTGCCCGCCCCACAAAACCAAACTGACTCACTACCGAGCCTTACAACCCCAGATGCTGGCGGGCGTAAACCAGGCTCTTCTGCACATTGTCTTCCTCCAGCCGCAGTTGCGCCTCGTGCGTCAAGCCCGACACGACGGGCAAGGGGTGGTCCTTCGGCTGGCGATCGCGCGCCATACGCAACGTGCGCGCCAGATACAGGCCGTCGCGCTCCGGAAATGTCGCCCAATAAGCATCCGTCAGGCACGGTACTTTCAGCGGATCGCGCGTGATCATTTCCAGGTTCAACCTGGCTTCCGGCCGCGCACGGCGAATGGTGTCGACGATCCGGCGCATGTCGAGCATGCCTTCGCCCAGCGGCATCTCAGAAAGCAGGAATCCGTCCGGGTAGGGAGCGACTGCCATGTCCTTGACATGCGTGGTCACAGCATACGGCGCCAGCGCTTCCACCGCAGCCATGGGATCGTCCAGCAGCGCGATGTTGTTGCCGGTATCCAGACAGACTCCCAGCCAGCGGCTGGCCTTCTCTTTCATGAAGGCGGCCATTTCCCCAGCGGTCCAGTCTTTGTGATTTTCGATGGCCAGCGGCACGCGGTGCTTCTCTACGATGCGCAGCGCCGCGTCGATGTTTACGTGGCTCTGGGCCACCGCCTTTTCCCAGTCCGCCAGGCTGGTGAAGTTCTCGTAGCGCCGGCCGGGCAGGCAGTTCACGCGTATCGCCAGGGCCCCGGCAGCGGAGCCGGCCGCTACGGTGTCCTCGAACGCGGCCGCGCCATCCTTACCCGGTAACGGGGCGATCACCTCGAAGTACATGCCGAGTTGCGCAGCGCGCGCGCGCAGCTTTTGGATGTAGCCGGGTTCCCGCGAGGTGAGCTGCATCTGGATGCCGCCCGCGCCCAGCGTGTTGGCGTGTTCCAGGAATTCGAGAGTATCTTTCGGCCGCCCGAAGCTGAGATACGACGTCGAGGCGATCCCCATTTTGCAGCGGGGCTCGGCGGCCTTGGCCGCCCATGCGCCGGCGGCCGCGGCGCTCACCAGAAAAGTTCTGCGATTCATAGGCGAAAGCTGCGCAACACTTCATCCCAGGGTTTGCGGTAGGGCCGCTCGAGCATCGCGGAAGCCTCCCTATCGCCGATGATTTCTTCGGTCTCCGGGTTCCACTGGATCTTGCGGCCAACCCGCAGCGAGATGTTCGCCAGGTGACAGGCGACCGCGGTCTGGTGCCCGCCCTCGACGTCGGAGATGGGCATCTGGCGGGTCTTGATGCAATCGAGGAAATTGCGCGCGTGCAGGTCGAACTGCTGCGGCGACGATCCGGGCTCCTTGCGCGCTTCGATCCAGGGCTCCGGCTTGGCGGTGGAGTGTTGTGGACCTCCGGTAGGCTGGCCTTCGAACACCGGGATGGCGTTGGAGGGGTCGATTTTCATATCGGGAAACACTTCGTATCCCGCGCGCGAAACCGTCATGCTGCCCTTGGCGCCGAAGAATTCCAGGCCAAAGCCCTGGCGCCGTCCAGCGCTGGCCTCGCGGATCGAATGCTCGGCCGTAAAACCCGGATATTCGAAGATGGCGTCCTGCGTGTCGGGAGTCTCGCCATTGTCCTCTAAGGCGAAACGTCCGCCGCTGGACGAGACGGCCGTGGGGCCTTTCACCCCCAAATACCATTGCACGATGTCGATATTGTGCGCGCCCAGGTTGGTCATCTGGCCGCCGGAGTAGTCCCAGAACCAGCGGAAATGATAGAGCGCGCGGTGCGGATTGTAAGGCCGCAGGGGCGCCGGGCCGAGCCACATGTCATAATCGAGATCCCGCGGCGCGGGACCGTCGGGCGGGTTGCCGAAGCCGGGCATGACGTTGCGGTAGGCGCCCATCTGCGCGCTGAGAATCTTGCCGAAGTAGGCCGCCTGCGCCAGTTCCCGGGCCTTCTGGTAGTGCGGGCCGGAGCGCTGCTGGGTGCCCACCTGCACGATGCGCCGGTAGCGGCGCGCGGCTTCGGTCATCCAGCGGCCTTCCTTGACAAAGAGCGTCAGCGGCTTCTCCACGTAGACGTCCTTGCCGGCGGCGCACGCCATGATGGTGAGCAGGGCGTGCCAATGGTCGGGCGTCGAAACGACGATGGCCTGGATATCTTTGTTGTCCAGCAGCTTGCGGAAATCCCGATACGGTTTGGCACCGGGTCCACACGCCGCCAGACCCTCTTCGAGGCGCGGCTGGCAGACTTCGCACATGGCGGAGAGGTCCGCGTCTTTTTGATTTTTGAAATCGTGGACGTGCTGGCGGCCGATTAATCCGTAGCCGATAAAGCCCACTTGGATGCGGTCGTTGGCGCCCAGCAGGCGTTTGTAGGACGCAGCCGTGACCGCTCCCAGGAACAGGCGTCGCGACGAGTGCATTGGGTGGATTTTAGCAGGTGGCGGGAGGGTGCGCTTTAGCCGGGCCGCCGGCCGGGCCGGTTTGAACTATCGCGTGACTTCGCTTGGGGCACCGTCGAAAACTCACCGTGGGGCGGGCAATCATGCCCGCAGCCGCCTTTTCAGGCGGCTAAGCCGGCTGGAAAGCCGGCTGCAGCCAAGATTGGCCGCCCCACTACTTTTGGTTTTCATCATCTTTGCGGCTCCGAAAGACAACCGCTAACTTATTGAGCGGCAATGGTGTCACAGATGAGGCGGGCCGCCGGCCGAGCCGGTTGGAACAGATGTGATTAGTGGGGTCAGTTTGGTTTTCAGCCCGCTGCGGGCAGAATTGCCCGCCCTCCGATAGCGTTTGCGCTACACACAAATTCGATTTTGTGGCTATTTCACTACAGTCCTAATTGTATAAGGCGATGATATAAAACAACTTCCTGCTTGGTGTTACGCTTGCTTTCTAAGGCACGGCCTTAGATCTGTCATGCATCATCCGGAGAGCCCATTTGCGCTTTGAGACGACCGTCCAACGCCCCGTTCAGGCTACCGGTGTCGGCCTGCACAGCGGTGTCGCAGTATCCATCCGCATTGTTCCCGCCCCAGTCTCCACAGGCATTGTTTTCCTGCGCACCGATCTGGACAATTTTCCGATCGCCGCAAGCTGGCGGCACGTGGCTCGCGTCAGCTATGCTACCAGCCTCATGCGCCAGGGCGTGCTCATCTCCACCACCGAACACCTGCTCAGCGTGTTCTACAGCATGGGGATCGACAACGCTTTCGTGGAGATCGACAACCTGGAAGTGCCCATTCTGGATGGCAGCGGTCTGCCATTCGTGAAACTGATTCACCAGGCGGGCATCCGGCAGTCCCGGCGGCGGCGGAAATATCTGCGCATCCGGCGTCCGGTGTCGGTGGAGGAGCGTGGCAAGCGAATTTCGATACTGCCCGCCGAGAGCTTTTGTCTCACGTGCGAGACCGACTACAACCATCCGCTGGCCGGACGCCGCACGATTGAAATGGAAGTTACGCCGGAGCGCTACGCCTCCGAGATCGCCCCGGCGCGCACATTCGGCTTCGCGCATGAACTGGACCAGATGCGCGACATGGGACTGATTCGCGGCGCATCGCTCGAAAACGCTGTCTGCTTTACCGGCGATGGCGTGATGAATCCGGACGGTCTGCGTTTCGCCGACGAGTGCTGCCGGCACAAGGCGCTCGACCTGATCGGAGACCTGGCGTTGCTGGGCAAGCCGCTACTGGGCCACGTGATTGCCGAGCGAGCCGGACACGCTATGCACACCGCGCTGGTGGCGCGCATCATGTCCGACCCGTCCTTGTACGAGATCCTCACCTTCGATCAGTTGGCCAGCCGCGTGGCGCAGGCGCTGGTGTCGTAGCGGGCTCTGACTTGACTTCGCTGGATGGATACATGAAGGATCGAACTCGTCACCGAATCTACCAGCCCTCTGCGATGGCCAGAGCCGCCTGGAAAGGCGGCTGCGGGCAGAATTGCCCGCCGCACAAATTCACTTAGCGCGTCGCGCGGCCATCGCCCGATTGATGAATCCCCAAACCTCCGGGCTGATCCGGAAAGGCTGCATCTGCTGCTTCGCTTGATCTGGCCAGTTTCCGCTGTCCGCATAGAGTTGCTTGAGCCCGCCGGCCACCTCCGGATCGCCTCCGGTGAACTCCTCCACCAGCCCGCTCCAGCGCGCCGCCAGCGCCTGCCCCTTCTCGCCGGCCGGATCTTCGCCGAGCGCGGCTTCCACGTCCGCGATCAATTCCAGCCACTGGCGGCTGACCCGCTCCTGCAATTCCGGCGACCAGATCTTCGCGCGCTCCGCGATCTTAGCCTGCGCCGATTCGTTGTAATACTTCATGGTCCATTCCGCGTCGTTTTGCATTTCCATGACCTCGATGATTTTGGTAAGAATCGCGGCGTCCGGCCGCTGGCCCGCTTGGAGCGCTGTTTCCGCCTGGCAAATGGCTTCGATCGCCCGATTCAGCAGACCACGCCTGGCCTCCAGCACCCTGCGTTGCATCGCGAGCGCGCGCGAAAGCTCCAGCCCGTCGCGATCCAAGAGCCCTTTGATCCGCCGCAGTGGCAGCCCCACGAATTTCAGGGCGACAATCTGCTCCAGACGCACCAGATCCTCGTCGCTATAGGCGCGATATCCGTTATGCGTGCGTTTGGGGCGCAGCAATCCCAGGCGGTCATAGTGATGCAATGCCCGGACCGTCACGCCGCATCGCGCGGCGAACTCCCGGGTTTTGTATTTGCGAATGGCATTGCCGGCCGCCACGATCCCTCCTCTTTTATGCTCGGGCCTGACGTTACGTCGGTGTCAAGCGGAATCTTGCGATACTTCCGCTAGGACGCATCTACACGGGCCAGCAGCCTGCGGCTGCCTTCGCGAAACGTCTCCGGCTGGGTGAGCAGGCTGAGCACCAGGAAGGCTTCGGATTCGAAATCGAAGAAGAAGCCCGGCTGCACCAGGACGTTGTCATGCTCCAGAAGATCGAGCGCCCACTGCTCCTCACGGCGGACGCGCGGGACTTGCAGCGTGGCGTACCAGCCGCCCTCGACGGCCAGCAGACGGCAGGGCGAAGCGGGCCCGATCGCGGACGCCAGCCATGTGAAATTGGCGCGCACGCGCGCCGCGATCTGATCTCGAATGCCCTGGCCCAATTCCAGCAACCGCGGGGCGGCCTGCTGCACGGGCGTGCTTACAGAAAGGTAGGTGTCGGCGATCCACTCCAGCATGTCTCTGGCTTCAGCGCGCGCGGCCGGAGGACCCGAGACTACGATCCAGCCCAGCTTCATTTGGGGCAGTCCCGCAATCTTGGAAAGGCCGCTCATGGAAAACGCCAACACTTCCGTGCCATCGGCCAGCGTGCGTATGCGGCGCGGATCGTCCTTGAAGGCGTAGTCGGCGAAGACTTCGTCGGAAACGAGCGGCAGGCCGAGCGATTGCAGGAACGACAGTTCGTCACGCTTGAGGAACGATCCCGTGGGGTTATTGGGATTCACCAGCACGATGGCTCGCGTCCGCGGCGTGATGGCTGCCGCCAGGGCATCGCGATCGATCGACCAGCCGTGGTCGTAGAGCAGCGGATAGGAAACCACGCGCAGCGATTCCATGGTGGCGAGGAATTCAAAAAGCGGATACGACGGCCGCGGTACGAGCACTTCATCGTCCGCATCGGCCAGTAGCTTGAAAAGATATTGGTACGCTTCGCTGGTGCTGGCGGTGAGCAGGACCTGGTCCGGATGGACCGTTTGGCCCGTGCCGCGATAGTAGCGGCAGACGGCTTCGCGCGCCGCGAGCGATCCGGCGGGCAGCGGATCGTAGCGCAGGGCACATGGGTCCGCCAGCGCCTGCACGATCTCTTGGGGATACGAAAGGCCGGCATGCGTGGGGTTCGATTCGGTGAGATCGAGGACTTGCGCTCCCGCGGCACGCTTCTCTTCGCGCAGGCGCGTCAGGCGGTTCGGAGAAGGGTCCCAGTGAAATCGGGATGAATACCTGTTTTGATGGTGTCTGATAGGCTTTGATTATATGGCTTTTCGTGGCGTAGATTATCTTTGCATCGATTCTCTGTTTAATGAAGAGGAATTGCTGGTGCGGCAGACGGCGCGTCAATTCGTGGACGATCGCGTGCTGCCGGCCATTCGCGACTGCTATCGCGATGCGCGGTTTCCGGGCGAGTTGGTGCCGGAAATGGGCCGCTTAGGCTTCTTTGGCGCCAACCTGGAGGGTTACGGCTGCGCCGGCATGAGCAACGTCGAGTACGGCTTGATCATGCAGGAGCTGGAGCGCGGGGATTCCGGCGTGCGCAGCTTCGTCAGCGTGCAAGGCGCGCTGGTGATGTTTCCGATTTACACTTACGGGTCGGAGGAGCAGAAGCAGAAATGGCTGCCGCGCCTGCAAAGCGGCGAGGCGGTGGGTTGTTTCGGGCTCACGGAGCCGGATTTCGGCTCGAACCCCGCCGGCATGCGCACCACCGCCCGGCGCGATGGCGGCGATTGGATATTGAACGGCGAGAAAACCTGGATCACCAGCGGCACGCTGGCCGATGTTGCCATCGTGTGGGCGCGCGCCGAGGAGGGCATCCGCGGATTTCTCGTGGAAAAAGGCACGCCCGGATTCACGTCGTCCGACATTCACGGCAAATGGTCGATGCGCGCCTCGGTGACTTCCAGTTTGTCGCTGGCCGATTGCCGCGTCCCGGCGGATGCCATGCTGCCCAAGGCGAAGGGGCTGAAGGGGCCCCTCGGTTGCCTTTCGCAAGCGCGCTACGGGATCGGCTGGGGCGTGTTGGGGGCTGCCATGGATTGCTACGAGACAGCCCGCCAGTACACCATCCTGCGCAAACAGTTCGACGACCGGCCCATCGCATCGCATCAACTGGTGCAGGAAAAACTGGCCTGGATGATTACCGAGATCACCAAGGCGCAATTGCTGGCCGTGCAAGTGGGGCGGCTCAAGGACGAAGGGAAGCTGGAGCCGGCGCACATCTCCATGCTGAAGCGCAACAACGTGGCGATCGCGCTCGACTGCGCGCGGCTCAGCCGCGATCTGTTAGGCGCCAACGGCATCACCGACGAATACCCCATTATGCGGCACCTGTGTAATCTGGAAACTGTGAAGACCTACGAGGGAACCGATCATATCCACACGCTGGTGATTGGAGAAAGGGTCACGGGCATCGCCGCCTACAAGTAGAGTACGCGCAACCCGCCAACCTACAGCTCCTAACCATGCTTCTCTACGCCCTGACTATTCTGGTAAGCGCCTTCCTGCTGTTCCAGGTGCAGCCGGTGATTGCCCGCATCATCCTGCCATGGTTTGGCGGGTCGGCGGCCGTGTGGACGACGTGCCTGCTGTTCTTTCAGTCGGTCTTATTGCTCGGGTATCTATACTCGCACTGGCTCTACCGCAAGCTGCGGCCGCGCGCGCAGATTGTGGCCCATATGGGGTTATTGGCGGTGAGCCTGGCAGTACTGCCGATCTGGCCGTCGGTATCCTGGAAGCCGGCGGGCGGCGAGGACCCGACGCTACGCATCCTGCTGCTGCTGGGGGCTACCGTGGGGCTGCCGTACTTCCTGCTCTCCACTACCGGCCCGCTGTTGCAGGCCTGGTACGCGCGGCGCTATCGCGGCGCCATGCCGTACCGGCTTTATGCGCTGTCGAATGCGGGCTCGATGTTCGCCCTGATCAGCTACCCGGTGCTGTT
>Ga0187871_10003684_pt1 | contig 11782 bp, 11 predicted proteins | sample June2016WEW_16_1_FD_132988 | JGI IMG/M metagenome (GOLD analysis project Ga0187871, IMG submission 132988) | Peatland microbial communities from SPRUCE experiment site at the Marcell Experimental Forest, Minnesota, USA - June2016WEW_16_10 | ecosystem: Environmental > Terrestrial > Soil >... | reverse complement strand
TTCCTCAGAGAAAAGGGAATCATCGAAAATCGCTACGCCGTTCAGGCCGACGGCTGTGACACCGCGAGCTATGTTCCCTTCGATCTGATGACGGGCGCCGTAAAATCACCGGGTACGGGCGCGCTCGAACCCCTGTATTAGATGCAGCGCATGGTCATGACCCGGATATTGGTGACAGGGGCTTCCGGCTTCATCGGCCGTGCCGTCGTGGCGGCCTTGGCGCAACGCGGGGACGCGTTCCGCGCCACCGTGCGCCAGCCGCCGCAGCCGCCGTTCCCCGCCGCCATCGAAGTCGTGCAGCATCCGGATTTGGCGCAGCCGATCGACTGGCGGCCGCTGCTCGACGACATCGATCAGGTCATCCATCTTGCCGGCATTGCCCATATCGACCGCGGCGTCGCGCCCGAGCTTTATGACCGCGTCAACCGGCTGGCGACGGCGCAGCTTGCCGCGGCAGCAGCGGGCGTCAAACATTTCGTATTCGTCTCTTCGATCAGGGCGCAGAACGGGCCCGCCGCCGACCATGCCTTGACCGAGCGCGACCCCGCGACACCGACCGATGCCTATGGCCGTTCCAAGCTCGCCGCCGAGGCCGCCGTCCGCGCCGCCGGCGTGCCTTTCACGATCTTGCGACCGGCTTTACTTTATGGCCCCGGGGTGAAGGGAAATTTTGCTCTGCTCGCGCGCGCGGCCGCGTCGCCGTTGCCTTTGCCGGTGAAAGACTTCGGCAACCGCCGCTCGCTGCTCGGCATCGACAATTTCATCTCGGCTTTGGCCTTCGTGCTGGCGACCCCCGCGACCCTTGGCGAGACCTACGTCGTCGCCGATCCCGGCATGCCGCCGCCGCTCTGGGCCGTACTTGCGACGCTGCGACAGGCCGCGGGCCGACGTCCCCTCATCTTGCCGATGTCCAAGCACTACGTCGAAATTGCGCTGCGCTTGATGGGGCGAGCCGATCTTTGGGACCGGCTCGGCGGCAGCCTGCGGGTCGATGCAGGCAAGCTCATGGCCGCCGGCTGGCAGCCACCCCACGACACATTGGCCGGGCTTGCGGCGATGGTTCGGTCACTCACGCGGCCTGCCGCCTCGCCAGCGCCTGATCGACCGCCGCCATGACCTGAGATACCGAGAGCTCATCGAGGCATTGGCTATGGCTGTCGATGCGGCGCTCGCAGCCCTCCAGTTGACACGGCAGGCAAGGCAACGGGTTCTGCACCAGCCAGACGTTGCCGCGATGCTGGATCGTACCGGCCGCGGTCCATGGCGGATCGAGGCCGCCAACCGGCCATGGCCCCCACAGCCGCGGATCGGTCGGTCCGTACAGGGCCACGGTCTGCGTGGCCTTGGCGGCGGCGAGGTGGGTGACGGCGGTGTCCGGACCGATATAGACGCGCGCGCCGCCGATCAGGGCGGCAAGCTCCGGCCAGGCGAGCTTGCCGTCGAGACGCGTGACCTCGCATTCGCGCCACACTTCATCGAGATAGGCGCGGTCGGCGGTGCCGCCGGTGACGACGGTCGCGAGCCCGCGTGCGCGCAGCGCCGCGACGAGCTGCCGCCAGCCATCGATCCGCCAGCGTTTGTAGGTGAACATCGGCACGGCATGCACGACGGCGTAGGGTTGCGAGGGCAGCAGGCCGGCGCGCACGGCCCCGGCCGGGCAGACGATCTCGGAGAGCTCGGGAATACCAAGCAGTTCGGCGAGGCGGAGCGTTTCGAGCACGCGGTGCTGCGCTCGGTCGGTCGCACACGACCGGCCGAGCGCCAGGCGCTTGAGTGAGGCCGACAACCCGTTCGCTTCGAGTAAGCCCGCGCTTTGCCGTCCGGCGATCCACGCGAGCGTCGTCGGCCGGTCGCCTGGCTGCGTCGAAAGCGCAAGATCGTATCGCCGCGTCAGCCGCCGCAATAACGCGAGGCTTGCGCCGGCGCCCAGCCGCTGCGGCACGGCGATGACCCCGGCGAGATCGGGATTGCCCGCCAGAATGCCTTCCGTGCCGGCGAACACTAACGCCTCGATCGTAGCGTCGGGATAGGCGCGCTTGATGCTGCGCATAAGCGGCGTCGTGAGCAGCACGTCGCCCAGCCGCCGCAACACCACGACGAGGATGCGGGGATTGCTCGGCAATCTGATCGGATTCATGGCTTGATCATTGGCTTGGCCATGGGCGATGCGGCAGATGCCGCGCTCCGCTCCCGCAGCACCATGCCGCCGCCGACGCCGACGCCGAACACATAGAGCCAGCCCTGCGTAAAGTCGAACAAATGCGAGTTGAAAAGCGATGAGACGATGTTTTGCACGACAATGATCAGGCCGATCCAGGCGATAAATCCGCTACCGCGAAACAGCATGACATGCGCGGTCCACATTGCCACCAGCAAGACCGTGCCGAGGACGCCGAGCTGGATGGCGACGGCGAAAATCTGATTGTGCGGATTGGCCGATGCTACTGATGACGCGCCGCTTTGGCCAACCGCCGCCGCCTGGCGAAACTGCTCCATTATGGAACCGGTGCCATGGCCGACGATGGGAGCGGCCTCAACGAACAACAATGACTTTCTCAGAAACTCAAGATGCAGACCGGTCGGGTTCATCGCGTCGCTGCTCAGATAGTCGCGCAATTCCGTCACGGACCTTTCCAATCGCCCATGCAGATAGGGCGACTCGAAAAAGACCACGGCACCGACGGCGCCGCCGAGCAGCGCGGCGCCGATGAGCCCTTTCCAACGGAAGTGTCGCCAGCCGAGCAAAAACGCCAGCACCGGCGCAACAAGCAGCACGGTGCGGCCGGTGGCGACGAAAGCGATGTCGATGAGAAAGAGACCGGCAAGTCCGACGAGACCTAAGATGACAAGCGGCTTTTTTGCACCGCGCTTCTCGAACGCATATCCCAGAAGCGCAAAGGCGCAGATCAGAAACGTCTCGCCCTGGAGGATATAATCTTTTACCGGCACGCCGAATGCCCTGCCCGGCCACGGCAAACCGGGAAAGGCCACCGCAACCCAGGACATCAGCAGCAGGCCGAGCATCGATGCGAAAAATCCATAGATCACCCAGATGCCGTGCTCGGACCGGCGAAACTGCGCCAACAGCAAAGGGATCACCAGCAGGCGATGGAACTTGCCGAGGCCGGCGATGCGCTCGGCCCAGCTCACGTCGGCCCACAACATCCCGACTGCGGCCAGCACCCAGAGCAGGACCGGCAAGCCGCCGGCGGCGGTCAAAAGCTCGCGCCGGACCGAAGCCACATCCAAGGTCGGCAGAGTTGCGACCAGCCACAGCGCGATGAGAATCCCGGTTGCCGACGTCGACCAGGGCAGCGATACGGCAACGCCGACGGCGAGCCAGTCGGCCAGCCGCTCGAAGCGGACGCGATCGAAGCGCGATAGGATGGAAATGGAGGTCATCCGATCAATGTCCTGCCCCAGGCGCATACTGATGCAGCGTTACCCTCGCACGCATGGTTTCTAATAGCCGAAGTCCGCTATCGGCTCCACTCATGACAGGTGCGATGATAGGACTGACCCGCGGGCGGACAGTCATTGGCTTGTCGACCGCGCTGGCTCCGAGGACAAGCCGCGCAACGCGCGCACGCGATCTCCGCCGATGACGGCATCAAGCCGCGCCCGGTTTGCGGCCAATTGCGAGCGGTCGTTTTGCGCATGCCAAAGGTGCAGCACGCCGGTCGCAAATCTGCCGTCCTTGCGTTGCACGCCGGCATGAAAGAGACGCACCGCGAGGTCGGAATCCTCAAGGCCCCAACCGACATAGCTGGCGTCGAAACCATCGACGCGATCGAGATCATGGCGAGCGATCCCCAAGTTGCAAGTTTTGGCACGCTCCCAATCGTTGCGGCGACGTTTGCGCAACGGCCCGAGCGGCAGGCGGCACGCCGGCAGCAGGCGATTGACGCCGCCGCGCAGCCGCTCGCGGGCGAGCGCGGCGAAATTCCATGTTTCCACAGCTAGTCCTTCGGCGAGCACCGCCCCGGTCAACTTGCGCGAAAGCAGGATGCGGTTGCCTGTGACAAACCAGCCGGGCTCCGCGAGCCACCGATGGGTTGCAACGAAATCGACGCGGGCCAGACAATCGCCGTCGAGAAAGATGCAGTACGCTCCGGCGCTGGCGCGGATAGCGCGATTGCGGATCTCGCCACCGCGAAAGCCGTCATGCTCGTGCCAGACGTGTTTGACCGGAACCGGCAGACGTGAAGCCCAGCTTTCGACGACCCGCGCGGTATCCGGTCCCGATCCGTCATCGGCGACGACGACCTCGAAATTGTGGTCAGACTGCCGGGACAGGGCGCGCAATACCGCATCGAGCGCATCCTCGCGGTTATAGGTCGTCACGATAACGGAAATGAGACCGGTCACGGCGACGCTGTCCCGATCAAGCCTGCGCCGTTTTCGGCCAAGCTTGGCCCACAGCCGCTCGCGCAGCTTGCGTTTAGCTTCACGCAGGTTGCGAAACGGAGTGCCGAGATAGTATTTGCGGAAGAACTGCCAGCGGCCAAACAAACTCACTACCATCCGCGTGGCGGCCGGCACATACCAGCCATTGAGCCCCGCACGCCGCACCCACTTATAGCCGCGCGATTGCAGCAACCGATGCAGCCGCGTGTTGAACGCCAAATCCTCGATCAGGATCAGTCGCGGCCGCCAGCGCGAGAGCGTCAAGCCACTCAAGACCTCGATCTCGTGGCTTTCCACGTCGATCGACAGTAGGTCGATCGGGACCGGCGCATTCGCCTCGGTGAGGATGTCGTCGAGCGTGCGCGCCGGCACTTCTATGATTTCCTCCTTGCGCATGCCGGCGACAAAAAAATTCAGATTGAGCGAGGACTGAATCCCGGCGAGCTGGAACGGCAACATTTTGCCGGCATTCTGCGGCGAAGAGCAGGCGCAGGCGAACACCGCGGCGCGCCGTCGCTCCTTGAGCTTCTGCGCGAGTGCGGGTCGCGGCTCGATGAGAATGCCGCGCCAGCCCAATCGCTCCAGATGCCCAGTTTGCGACATGTTTTCCGGATCGTTGGCGCCCAGGTCGACAAAAAATCCGTCGCACACTCCGGAAAAAAATTCCTGCTTGAGCTTGTCCTCAACATCCGGCGGGAAGATTGCCCGCTCCATGAACCGCGCTGCCATGACGACTCCGCCCTAGGATGCAGCCGGCTTGCCGGCCCGGGCAGCCGGCCCGGCAACACCGCGAACAATATTTGTCGTCGAATGGCCCGGCAGCAACTCGACGAGGATAACCTGGCCGCCCGCCGCCTCGACCACGTCGCGGCCCACCACCTCCTCGCGCCGGTAATCGGCGCCCTTGACCAGCACGGCCGGACGCACGCGCTTGATCAGGTCGAGCGGCGTGTCCTCGTCGAAGACGACGACGAGGTCGACGGCCTCCAGCGCGGCGAGCACTTCGGCGCGGCCGTCGACGGGATTGATCGGCCGGCCCTTGCCTTTCAGCCGCGCCGTCGAGGCGTCGCTGTTGAGCCCGACCACCAGCCGGTCGCAGGCGGCGCGGGCCGCCGCCAGCAGCCGGACATGGCCGCGGTGCAGGAGATCGAAACAGCCGTTGGTAAAGCCGATGCGCAAGCCATGGCGGCGCCATTGCTCAAGCCGCTCGTCGAGCACCGACAAGTCGAACACGATTTTGTCCTCCGGTGCCAGCGATGCCGCGGGCAGGATGCGGTGGCGCAATTCGGCGAGCGAGACCGTTGACGTGCCGCGCTTACCGACGACGACCGCGGCGGCGGCATTGGCCGCCCGCATGGCGGCCTCATACGGCGCCCGCATTGCCAAGAGCACCGCCATGACCGCGGCGACGGTGTCGCCGGCGCCCGAAACATCGCGCACCTTGACCGGATAGGCCGGAATATGGACCGGCGGATCACCTTCGACGTGAAGACTCATGCCGGCTTCGCTGCGGGTGACCAGCACGGCTTTGCTGCCGACGAGGCGCGCCAACTCGGCGGCAGCCACCGCGATCTCCGCCTCGGTGGTCACCGGCCGATGCACCGCGGCGGCCAGTTCCTTGGCATTGGGCGTGATCAGCGTCGCGTCCCGGTAGACGCGGTAATCGTGGCCTTTGGGATCGACCACGACTGGTTTGCCGAGGCGCCGCGCCGCTTCGATGGTGGCGCGAATGACGCGCGCGGTGAGCGCGCCTTTGGCATAGTCGGACAGCACCACCGCGCCGGCTTTGGGCAGCGCCGCTTCGGCAAAGCCGATGACCGCGGCTTCGCTTTCCCCGCTGGCCGCGTCCGCGGTCTCCCAATCGGCGCGCAGCAGGTGGGTGGAGTGATGCTCCGAGACGAAGCGCACTTTGCGCGTGGTTGGCCGCGTGTTGTCGACCACCAGCTCGGATGTGATCGACTTAAGCTTGCCGAGCTTATCGGTCAGTACGCGACCGGCCTCGTCGTTGCCGATCAGACCGACGAAGATGCAGTGCGCCCCGAGCGCGGCGATGTTGCGCGCGACGTTGCCGGCGCCGCCGATCTCCGCCTCGCTCCTGCCCACGGTGAGCACCGGCGTCGGCGCCTCCGGCGAAATGCGCGTCACGTCGCCGTAGACGAAATCGTCGAGTATGACGTCGCCGACGCAGAGCACGGTCTGCTCGGCAATACGCCTGAGGGCTTCTTCAAAATCGAACATGCGTTGCCCCGACCTGCCCCGCGATCCCCGCTCACCGATGGCGATCGGCGCGGTCAAGATAACAGGTCACGTAGCGCTTGACCCCCTCTTCGAGGGACGTGAAATCGGCATTGAAGCCGGCGCGGCGCAGATTACCGGTCTCAGCTTGCGTGAAATACTGATAGCTGTCGCGAATGGAAAGCGGCATGTCGATATAGTCGATGGCCGGCTCGCGGCCGAGCGCCGCGAACAGCGCCAGCATCAAATCGCGGAAGCTGCGGGCCACGCCGGTGCCGACATTGAAGATGCCCGACACCGACGGCGTCTCCAGCAGCCAGCGGACGACGGCGACCGCATCGTCCACATAGATGAAATCGCGCTTCTGCTCGCCGTCAGCGATACCGGCGCGGTGCGATTTGAACAGCTGGATGCGCTTGCCGGCCTTGGCCTCGTCGAAGCGCTTCGCCACGAGGCTCATCATCTCGCCTTTGTGGTACTCGTTCGGCCCGAAGACATTGAAGAATTTGAGCCCGGCCCATTGCGGCGGCAGCTTGTCCTTGCGCGCCACGCGCTCGACCACGGCGAGGTCGAACAGATATTTGCTCCAGCCGTACAGGTTCAGCGGCTTAAGCCGCTTGAGCGCGGCCAGCGACCAGTCGTCGGAAAAGCCCGCCGCGCCGTCGCCATAGGTCGCCGCCGAGGAAGCATAGATAAAAGGCGTGCGCGTCGCCGCACACCATTCGAACAGGCGCAGCGACAAGCGAAAATTCGTTTCGATAACAAGATCGGCGTCGGTCGCGGTGGTCAAGGAAATGGCGCCGAGGTGCACCACCGCATCGAGCTTGCGGCCGTCGAGCCAGCGCAAGAGGTCCGCCGGCGGCACGAATTCGGCGAGTTGGCGGCCAGCCAGATTACGCCATTTGCCGTCGCTGCCGAGCACATCGTTGACGGCAATGTCGGCGCGGCCGGCCTCGTTGAGGCTCGCCACCACATTCGATCCGATGAAACCGGCCCCGCCGGTGACCAACAACATCGACGCCGCAAGACCGGTTAAGGGTGTATCGGCTTTTCTCCGACTGCCCGATCCTTTGCCCCAGTCTCGCGCGCCGAGCAACAGCGAGGTCGTTTTTATAGGAATGAATTATGTTTCATATTTAAAAACGAGAACTCCCGGCTCTCATAACTCCCGCAGGATGTGAACCGCGCTATAGTGCGCTTTGGCTCCTTCGCACATGGCCGCCGGCCTTCGCTCATGCAGAAAATCTCAGCCTATATCCTGACGTTCAACGAAGCCGAGAAGATCAAGGCCGCGGTCGAGAGCGTGCTGTGGGCCGACGAGATTTTGATCGTCGACTCCCACAGCACCGACGGCACCGCCGAGATCGCCGCCGGCCTCGGCGCCCGCGTGGTGGAGGTACCTTTCAACGGCTTCGGCGACTTACGCAACCGCGCCGTCGATATCTGCCGTCACGACTGGATTTTCAGCCTCGACGCTGACGAGCGCTGCACCAAGGCGGTGCGCGACGAGATTCTCGCCCTGCTGGCGGGTTCGCCGCCTTATGAGGTCTATCGCGTGCCGCGCCGCAACTACATGATGGGACGCTGGATCCGCGGCTCCGGCTGGTATCCGAATTTCCGACAGCCGCAGTTCTTCCGCAAAGGCAGCGTGCGCTACACCCTCGAACCTGTGCACGAGAGCTATGAAGTGCTCGGCGGCAGGCCGGTCGGCACGCTGCACAACGCCATCTGGCAAATGCCGTTCCGTAACCTGGAAGAGATTATAAGGAAAATGAACCGATACTCTTCGCTCGGCGCGGCGAAGCTCCCGCACAAGCGCGTCTCAATGGCGAGTGCGCTCGGCCATGGACTTTGGTCCTTCCTGAAGCATTATATTTTCAAGCTTGGCTTCATCGACGGCTGGGCCGGCTTCGTGATCGCCTTCGGCAATTTCGAGGGGACGTTCTACCGCTATGCCAAGCGCTACGAGGCGGCGCAGAACTGGGCGCCGCCGGTGAGCGAGCCGCTGACGCGCGAAACCTCGCTGTGAGCCGATGCTCGCGGACTTCATTGGCGGCGAAAAATAATGAATAATGATTCATACCATAAAGGGACTGACCGGATGGGCGGCAGCGCGGACCGCGCCCCCATCCTCATCGTCCCGTACATGTGGATCGGCGATTTCGTGCGCTGCCACACGGTGGTGACCCTGCTCCGCGAACGCTTTGCCGACCGTCCGGTCGATATGCTGGCGACCACGCTCTGCGCGCCACTGGCCGATTACATGCCCGGCCTGCGGCAGGCCGTTGTCGTCGACCTGCCGCGCGGCCGGCTTGCGCTCGCGGTGCAGATCACGCTGGCCAAGCACCTCAAGGCTAAAGGCTATGGGGCCGCGCTCATCATGCCGAGGACCTGGAAATCGGGGCTGGCACCGTTTCTCGCCGGCATTCCCGAGCGCACCGGCTTCCTCGGTGAGGCACGGTTCATCCTGCTCAACGATCTGCGTTTCGGCGAGCGCCGATTGCCGCGCATGGTCGACCGCTGCGCGACGCTGGCACTGCCGCCTGCCGCCGCCCCACCGGCAGAATGGCCGCTGCCGCAGCTCAAGGTCCCTGCCGCCGAGGTCGCCTCATGGCGGAGCGGCCGCGGCTTGGCCGGGGAGACCCGCCCGATCGCAGTCTTGGCCCCAGGCGCCGTCGGGCCGTCGAAGCGCTGGACGGCCGCCGGCTATGCGGCGCTCGCCCGCCGGCTTCTGGCCGACGGCCTCGCGGTTTGGGTGGTGGGCGGTCCCGGCGAGAAGGCCCTTGCCGCCGAGATTGTCGGCGACACCGGGGCCCGCGATCTCACCGGCAACGATCTGCGCGATGCCATTCTCGCGCTCGCCGCCGCTTCCGTGGCGGTCTCCAACGATTCCGGTCTGCTCCACGTCGCCGCAGCCCTCGGGACTCCCTCGATCGGCATTTTCGGCCCGACAAGCCCGTGGCATTGGGCGCCGCTCAATCCGCTGGCGGCGACGGTCGAGACTAAGAGCGAGCTCGACTGCCGGCCCTGCCACCGGCCGGTATGCCGCCTCGGTCACCACCGCTGCATGCGCGAGATCAGCGCCGAGGAGGTGCTCGCCGCCACCCGCAGCGCGCTTAAAGCCGTCGCTGCGGTCGGCTGACCGGCAAGCGGCGCCATAACGCCGTATTCATCAAATCAGCGTATGGCGAGGACGCACGCAAACGGGTTACGGGCATGACGGTCCTGGTCACCGGCGGAGCCGGCTATATCGGCAGCCATATGGTGCGCGAACTCGTCGATGCCGGCGAGCGCGTCGTGGTGCTCGACAACCTCTCTACCGGATTCGCCTGGTTGGTTCCCCAAGGCGTGCCGCTCGTCGTCGGCGATAGCGGCGACCAGGACCTGGTCGCTGGTCTGATCCGCCAACACGCCGTCGAGGCCATCATCCACTTCGCCGCCTCGATCGTGGTCCCCGATTCGGTTCGCGACCCACTCGCCTACTATCGCAACAACACGGTCAATTCGCGCGCGCTGTTCGAATGCGCGGTGAAAAACGGCGTGCGCCATGTCATCTTCTCCTCGACCGCCGCCGTCTACGGCAACACCACCGAAGCTCCGGTGAACGAAGATGCACCGACGCAGCCGATCTCGCCCTACGGCTGGTCGAAGCTGATGAGCGAAATCATGCTGCGCGACGCCGGCCGCGCCCATGGTCTCGGTCATGTGATCCTGCGCTATTTCAACGTCGCCGGCGCCGACCCGCGCTGCCGTACCGGGCAATCGGGCAAGGCATCGACGCATCTGATAAAGGTGGCCGTGGAGACCGCGCTCGGGCTGCGCCCCAAGATCGAGGTATTCGGCAGCGATTACCCGACGCCGGACGGCTCTTGTATCCGCGACTACATTCATGTCAGCGATCTGACCCGCGCTCATTCCGATGCGCTGCGTTATCTGCGCTCCGGCTTGCCGTCGGTGACGCTCAATTGCGGCTATGGCCACGGTTATTCGGTGTTCGAAGTGATCGACACGATCAAGCGCGTGTCGGGAGCCGACTTCAAGGTCGAGATGGCGCCGCGGCGCGACGGCGATCCCGCCCGGATCGTCGCCGATTCGCAAAAGATCCGCGCCACGCTCGGCTGGCAACCGCGCTTCGACGATCTATCCACCATCGCCGCCCATGCGCTCGCCTGGGAACGCGAACTGATGGCGCGGCGGGCAGCTTCGCTCGATCACGGTGAACAACGCGCGCCTGCCGGCATTGCCGCGGCGGGATCCGACGGTCGTAGCGGCGCTGAAATCGCTTGAAAAATCCGCCCCTTCGGGGCATGGAACGCCCCGGGGGCACGCCGGCGCGCCGTTCGGCCGTACCGGATGCTAGGATCGCGCATGACAGTTTTGACCGGCGGATCCTCGGACAGCTATTCGACGTTCGCCCTGGTGCGCCGGCTTCTGGTAGTGAAGCACTGACGCATTGGCCGCGCTACGCCGTCGCTTTCACACTGATGGGGGTCGCCGCCGCCGGCACGGCGCTCAGCGCCTATCTCCTCGGCAAGATGACCAACGAGGCCTACGTCGACCGCAATTTCCACGGCATCGTGGTCGTCGCTGTCGTCGCCATGGCGATCTTCGCCATCAAGGGTATGGCGTCATACGGCGCCACCGTGATGCTCTCGGCGATCGGCAATCGCATCGTCGCCGATAATCAGCGGCGCATGTTTGATAAGCTGTTGCAGCAAAATATCGGCTTCTTCGCCGACCGCCATTCGTCCGAATTCATTGCCCGGCTCACCACCGGCGCCAATGCCGTCAGCAGGTGATCAATCTCCTCATCACGGCCATCGGCCGCGATCTGATGTCGCTCATCGGGCTGTCGATCGTGATGGTGATCCAGGATCCGGTGATGTCGATCACCGGATTGATCGTGACGCCGCCGGCGCTGTTTTTCCTGCGCAAGGTGATCCGGCGGGTGCGCGGCATAGCGCGCATGCAGTTTACCGGCGGCACCCGCATCATCGAGACCATGCAAGAAGCCCTGGGGTATGCGCACGGTCAAGGCGTTCTCGCTCGAGGACGAGATGCGGCGAAGGCTCGCGGTCAGCGTCGCCGCGGTCGAGCACGAATCCAACAAGATGGCGCGGGTCGGCAATCGCGCCAGCCC
>Ga0187871_10003682_pt1 | contig 11784 bp, 6 predicted proteins | sample June2016WEW_16_1_FD_132988 | JGI IMG/M metagenome (GOLD analysis project Ga0187871, IMG submission 132988) | Peatland microbial communities from SPRUCE experiment site at the Marcell Experimental Forest, Minnesota, USA - June2016WEW_16_10 | ecosystem: Environmental > Terrestrial > Soil >... | reverse complement strand
TCAACGCCTACCTGCCCGAGCAGGCCGGAGGGCTGATCACCCAGGCCCACCAGAAGTCCACTGACCTGCTGTCGCCCTGGCAGGGATTCGGGGTGTTCTGCCTCTGGACGCTGGTCCTGCTGGCGGCCGCCGGGTACCTGCTGAACCGGCGCGACGCCTGACGATCTGGTGCTCAGGGCGACGGCGCGAGCCGGTCGCCGTCGATCAGCGCGGCGCGCGTGCTCAGCACCGCCTCGTACCTGCGCCGCACATCGGCACGGTCGGTCGCCTCAGGTACCGATTCCGCGCTCGACCGCTCGATCATCGCCGCCTGATCGAGCAGGACCGCGCGTTCGGCGTCGGTGGTCGTCCGCTCCATGATCTTGTCCAGCGCGTCCAGCTGCCTGATCAGCACGGCCGGCATGCCGCGCCCGGCCTGGCGGACCTTCTCGAAGGACCGCTGGACCAGCCGCTCGTAGCTGATCTCGGTGGTGATGACCCGCACCTCGCCGCTGGCGTCGCTGTAGATCCGGGTCGGCTGCCACCGGCCCGTCACCTTGCAGAGGCTGTCACCGATCCAGTCGATGCAGGTCAAGGCGGTAAATGTGTCATTGACCGCCGAGGACAGGGCACGGATCCCGATCTCGACAAGCTGGTCGATGCCGAACGAGACGTCCTGGGCCAGCGTCCGGTAGGGCCCGATGACATGCGAGCTGGACAGTTCCCTGGACACCTTGGCGGCCGCGCTCGGCGGCCAGACGGTGGCATAGGGATAACCTTGCACCAGGAAGTGACCTGGCCGGTAGCGCAAATGCACGAGGGCCCCGACTTCCGAGGCGATCTGCACCAGCGTCCGGCGGTGGATGAACTGCAGGTACCCGCTGCGTGGCGCGTTCACCGCACCGCCTTCCCCCTCCATCTGGGAGATCACCTCGGCGGCCTGCCGGTCATCGGCACCGGGCGCGGCGTCGCCTGCCTGGGCCCTGATGGCCGCGGCCAGGTCCGCCGCGATGCCGGCGATGACCTGGGGCAGCTGGATCTGGGTGGCGACGTGGTTCAGGAAGTAGATGAGCACCGCCAGGTCCGCCACCATCAGCACCAGCGTCACGGTGATGCTGATGTGCGGGACGAAGTTCCCGTGGCCGCCCTGGCCGATCGATCCGAGGGTCAGCACCGCATAGACGAATGTCCCCACGAACGTCCCTAGCGTGACCTGCGTGCCACGGTCCCTGATGAAGTTGCGCAGCATGCGCGGGCCGAACTGGGTGGAGGTCAGCGTCAGCGCGACGATCACGATCGAGAAGACGACGCCGACGACGGTGATGATCGCGGCGGCGATCGCCGTCAGGATCTGCCTGGCCGCGTCGGGAGAGCCGCTGATGACCCACCCCGGCACGGCGAACTTGCCGTCATATGCGGCCAGGTCAAGCGCGTAGGTGACGGCGAAGAGCGCGGCGGCGGCCACGACCTCCATGGCCGGCACCAGCCACAGGTTGGTGAGCAGAACCTCGCGGCGCCACTCCGAGCCGCGCAGCAGCCTGTGGATCATCGCGACCGCTCCTGGCGGTCCTGTCTCATCGTGATGGCGAGCCTCCCCGGGAACGTACCCACAAATGCCGACCAGGCTTCCCGGCTCACCTCATGCCCTAGCGTATCGCGTCGGGGCGCCGCGGACCCGGTGCGGACCCCGGCTGCGGCTCAGCCCACGCAGGCCGGGCCGAGCAGCTGCTTAAGGTCAGCGAGCAGCGACGGTGACGGGCGTACCCGAAGCTTGTCATCCAGCCGCAGCACCGTGGTGCGGGCTCCGCTCACCAGCCTCAGGTGCACCTCGGTGGCGCCAGGATGGGTTCGCAGCACCTCCTTGAGCCGGTCAACCACCGGCGGCACGCACCTGGCGGCCAGGACCGATACCACGAAAGGGCCCCCTTCCCCCGTGGGCAGCTCGGCGACGCTCACCTCCATCGCGACCAGTTTCGGCATCTCCTCGCGCCGGTCCAGCCGCCCCTTCACCACGACGATCGCGTCCTCGATCACCAGGGTCAGGCACGCCTGATAGGTGGCCGGGAAGAACAGCACCTCGATCGCGCCCTCGAGGTCCTCCAGGGTGGCAGCCGCCCAGACGCTGCCTTGCTTGGTGACCTTCCGCTGCACCCCGGACAGGATCCCGCCGACGGTGACCAGCTGGCCGTCGCCGCGATCACCGCGGGAGGCTCGTTCAGCATGCTCTTCGGCAGCGCCAAGGAGCTGGGCAACCGAGCAGTCGGTGGCCGCCGCCAGCACGTGCTCCAGGCCAAGCAGCGGGTGATCAGAGACGTAGAGCCCGAGCATCTCGCGCTCGAACCCGAGCAGCGTCGGCTTGTCCCACTCGCTGTCGGGCACTGGCACGTCGAAGGTCTCGGCGGCCCCGGTGTCCTCGCCGAACAGCGAGTCCTGGCCGATGGCCTCGTTGCGCTTGACGTCGATCACCGTGTCGATGGCCTGCTCGTGGATCAGGATCAGGCCCTTCCGCGGGCTGTCGAAGGAGTCAAACGCGCCCGCTTTGATGAGCGACTCGACAACCCGCTTGTTACACACGTTAACCGGCACTTTGCGCAAGAAGTCGGAGAAACCGCGGAACGCGCCCTTTGACTTGCGCGCCGCGATGATGGACTCAACCACCGCGGTGCCCACATTGCGGACGGCGGCCATGCCGAACCTGATGTCCGCGCCGACGGGCGTGAACATCGCGGTGGACGCGTTCACGTCCGGCGGCAGCACCTTGATACCCATCCGGCGGCACTCGTTGAGGTAGAGCGCCGACTTGTCCTTGTCGCCCGCCACCGAGGTGAGCAGGCCCGCCATGTACTCGGCCGGGAAGTTCGCCTTCAGGTAGGCCGTCCAGTAGGAGATCAGCCCGTACCCGGCGGCGTGCGCCTTGTTGAACGCGTAGCCGGAGAACGGGACCATCACGTCCCAGATGGTCTTGATCGCTGCGTCGGAGTAGCCGTTGGCCTTCATGCCGGCCGCGAACGGCTCGTACTCCTTGTCCAGGATCTCCTTCTTCTTCTTGCCCATGGCCCGGCGCAGCAGGTCGGCCTTGCCGGGGGAATACCCGGCCAGCTTCTGCGCGGCGAACATCACGTCCTCCTGGTAGACCAGCAGGCCGTAGCTGTCGCCCAGGATGTCCTCCAGCGGCTCGGCGAGCTCGGAGTGGATCGGGGTGACCGGGGAGCGGCCGATCTTGCGGTCGGCGTACACCGGGGCGCTGGCCATCGGGCCAGGCCGGTACAGCGCGATGACCGCACAGATGTCGCCGAACTTTTCCGCCTGCATCGAGCGCAACAGCGCCCGCATCGGGCTGCCGTCGAGCTGGAACACGCCGAGCGTGTCGCCGCGGGCCAGCAGCTCGTAGGTGGGCTTGTCGTCCAGGCCCAGGGTGTCCAGGTCGATCTCGACGCCGCGGTTTTCCCTGATGCCGCGGATCGCGTCGTCGATCACGGTCAGGTTGCGCAGCCCGAGGAAGTCCATCTTGAGCAGGCCGATGTCCTCGCACGAGGGGTAGTCGAACTGCGTGATCACCGCGCCGTCGGCCTCGCGCTTCCACACCGGGATGTGGTCGAGCAGCGGCTCGCTGCTCATGATCACCCCGGCCGCGTGCACGCCGGCCTGGCGGATCAGCCCCTCTAGGCCGCGCGCGGTGTCGATGACCTGCTTGACCTCGGCCTCGGCCTCGTACAGCGCGCGGATCTCGCCCGCCTCGCCGTACCGCGGGTGATCCGTATCGAACACCCCGGACAGCGGCATGTCCTTGCCGAGGATGGGCGGCGGGAAGGCCTTGGTGATCCGGTCGCCGAGCGCGTAGGGAAAGCCGAGCACCCGGGAGGCGTCCTTGACCGCCGCCTTGGCCTTGATCGTGCCGTAGGTGATGATCTGGGCGACCCGGTCGTCACCGTACTTCTCGGTGGTATACCGGATGACGTCGCCGCGCCGGCGCTCGTCGAAGTCGACATCAACGTCGGGCATGGACACGCGCTCGGGGTTGAGGAACCGCTCGAAGACCAGGCCGTGCGCGATCGGGTCCAGGTCGGTGATGCCCATCGCGTAGGACACGATCGAGCCGCCCGCCGAGCCGCGGCACGGCCCGACCCGGATCCCGTTGTTCTTCGCCCACATGATGAAGTCGGCGACGACCAGGAAGTACGAGCAGAAGCCCATCGACTCGATGACGCCGATCTCGTACTCGGCCTGGGCGCGGCGCTCCTCGTCGTATCCGCCCGGGTAGCGGCGGTCCATGCCCCGCCAGACTTCCTTGCGGAACCAGGTCGCCTCGGTCTCGCCCTCGGGCAGCGGGAACTTGGGCATCAGGTTGGACTTGGTGAATTCCACGCTGGCGCGCTCGGCGATCAGCAGGGTGGAGTCGCAGCCCGCCTGCCAGACCTCGTCGGCGGCGACCGCGCGCATCTCCCGCGCGCTCTTGACGTAGTAGCCGGTGCCCTCGAACCGGAACCGGTTCGGGTCGGCCAGGTTCGTGCCGGTCTGCACGCACAGCAGTGCCTCGTGCGCGGTGGCGTCGTCCGGACGGGCGTAATGCGAGTCGTTGGTCACCACGAACGGCAGCGACAGTTCGGCGGCCAGCCGCAGCAGGTCATCCCGCGTCCGCCGTTCGATCGCCAGGCCGTGATCCATGATCTCGACGAAGAAGTTGCCCGGGCCGAAGATGTCGCGGTAGGCGGCGGCCGCCTCGACGGCCTCGCGGTACTGGCCGAGCCTGAGCCTGGTCTGCACCTCGCCGCCCGGGCAGCCGGTGGTCGCGATGATGCCCGTGCCGTAGGCGGCGAGCAGCTCACGGTCCATCCGCGGCTTGCGGAAGTACCCCTCCAGGGAGGCCAGCGAGGAGAGCCGGAACAGGTTGTGCATGCCCTCGGTGGTCTCGGCGAGCAGGGTCATGTGGGTGTAAGCACCGGCGCCTGAGACGTCGTCGTCCTTCTGCGCCGGGGTGCCCCAGCGCACCGGCTGCTTGTGCGCGCGGTGCTCGGGCGCGACATACGCCTCGGTCCCGATGATCGGCTTCACCCCGGCGGCCCTCGCCTTGGTCCAGAAGTCGTAGGCGCCGTAGACGTTGCCGTGGTCGGTGATCGCGATGGCCGGCATCTCGGCGGCCTGGCACGCGGCGAAGACGTCCGTCAGCCGGGCCGCGCCGTCCAGCATCGAGTACTCGGTGTGGACGTGCAGGTGCACAAACGATCTGTCACCGCCAGATACCGGGGTTCCCGCCGGGGCTGCCGCCATGAAGTACCGCCTCCTTCAGGCATGCGACCGCGCGCCCGCCTGTGCTGATGACCTGAGCGCTGGCCTGCGCTTATGGCCTGCGGCACCCGGACGGGCGCATCACTGAACTGGTCCCCGGGGGAAGGTGGCCGGCACCGCCTCCGGCTGGGCCGCTGGGGGACTGGCCCTGCCGGGAACCGTGCCGACCCGGTGTCTGTCGACTTTATCGCCCTGGCGCGCGGCGCGGGAACGCTGACACTCCGGCGATCGGGCGGGTGCCTGCCTCCGGCCGGGTTCTGCCAGCAGTACCGGGAGGAGCCAGGCTACTATGCCCGCCATCGGCCGTCCGGTTCCACGGTAGCGGCGGCGGTCAGTCCTCGGCGGCCAGCACCGCGAGGGCGTTCGCGAGGTCAGCCGGGTACGGGCTGGCGAATTCGACCATCGCGGCGTCGCCGGGATGCGCGAAGCCCAGCCGCGCAGCGTGCAGCCACTGCCTGGTCAGGCCAAGCCGGGCGGCGAGCACCGGGTCGGCTCCGTACAGCCGGTCGGCCACGCACGGATGCCTGACCGCCGCCATGTGCACCCGGATCTGATGGGTGCGCCCGGTCTCCAGGATGATCTCGGTCAGGCTCGCGGCCCGGTACGCTTCTAGCGTGTCGTAGTGCGTGACGGCGGACCGGCCGCCGGTGACGACGGCGAACCTGCCGTCGCCGGACGGATGCCGTGCGATCGGGGCGTCAATGGTGCCGCGCAGCGGATCCGGGTGCCCCTGGACGAGGGCGTGATAGGTCTTGTCCACCTCGCGCTCGCGGAACGCCCGTTTCAGCGCGCTGTAGGCGTACTCGCTCTTGGCCACGACCATCAGGCCGGAGGTGCCCGCGTCCAGCCGGTGCACGATGCCCTGGCGCTCCGCCGCGCCGCTCGTGGCGAGCGAGTAGCCGGCCGCGAGCAGGCCCTGCTGGACGGTGGGGCCGGTCCAGCCGGGCGTGGGGTGCGCCGCGACACCAGGCGGCTTGTCCACCACGATGATGTCGGCATCCTCGTAGACCACGGCGAGGCCGGGCACAGGTTCGGGATCCGGCTGCAGCGCCTGGGCAGGCGGCAGGGTGACGTCCAGCCACTCGCCCGCTGGCACCCGGTCCGACTTCGCGGCAGCCCGGCCGCCGACGAGCACCGACCCGGCGCTGATCAGTTCGGCGGCGGCCGTCCGCGACAGCCCGAACATCCGGGCGAGCGCCGCATCGAGGCGCTCCCCGTCCAGGCCCTCAGGTACCGGGACCCGGCGCTGGCCGTCCGGCGTCATGTGCCGCCGCCGCCCGCCTTCGTCCCGTCGATCCCGAGCCCGCGGAACGCGAGCAGGACCGCGAGCACGCCGCCGCAGACGATCGACGAGTCGGCGATGTTGAACACCGGCCAGTGCGGCCACTGGATCCAGTCCACCACCCAGCCGCGCAGCGGCCCAGGGTACCGGAACAGCCGGTCGGTCAGGTTGCCCATGGCGCCGCCGAGCAGGAGGCCGAGCGTCACCGCCCAGGGCAGGCTCCGGATCCGGCGCGAGGTGCGCAGTACGAAGATGATCACGCCGACGGCGATCGCGGTGAACACCAGGGTCAGCGAGGTCCCGATGCTGAACGCCGCCCCGGGATTCCGCGACACGCGAAGCGTCAGGAATCCGCCGAGCAGCACGACGGGCGGCCGGTTCGACAGGGTCGCCACGACGATCGCCTTGCTGGTGATGTCCACGGCGAGCACCGCGGCCGCCACGCCGAGCAGCACGCCGACCCGCCGTGGCGCAGCGCTCACGGCAGCGGCTGGCTCGGCTGGCTCGGCTGGCTCGGCTGGCTCGGCTGGCTCAGGCTGGCCGGGCGCCGCCCCGCCGGTCAGCGGCGTTCCTCGCGCTGCTTGCATTCGACGCACAGGGTCGCCCGCGGAAATGCCTGAAGCCGCGCTTTCCCGATCGGCTCTCCGCACGATCCGCATGTCCCGTATGTACCCTCGTCAATCCTGGCCAGCGCCCGCTCGGTCTGCATAAGCAGTTCACGGGTGTTGTGGGTGAGGGCAAGCTCATGCTCGCGCTCGTAAGCTTTCGCGCCGACATCCGCCTGATCGTCTCCCGCGTCACCGACCGCGTCACCGAGCCGGTCAGCGATGTCGGACTCGGCCCGCTCAATGTCGGCACGCAGTTCTGCCGCCTCGGTGGCCAGCGCCTCTCGCACCTTAGCGAGCTCGGCCTCGGTCCAGCGCCGCTCGCCCGGCCGCACCGGAAGCGCGGCAGCGCCTGACCGCGCCGCAGCAGTCATCCCCGCCTCCCTCAGCGCCGCTAACTAACGATCTTGATTGTGAGCAGTCACCGGAGAATAAGTGGTGACCGGGCGCAACCGCAAACACGCCGGCGGCGACACGGCCGAAAGAATGAAGCCGGCGCAGCGCGGCCAACGGATTGGCGCGAGCATAGCCGGCCGCCGATCGGCTATCCTGTGAGCCTGCACGGCGCTGAAAGGGACAGCTGCCGCTGTGGCAGTGCTGAGCGACCCGGGGACGGTGCGAGCCCGGGGACCAGGCGCAGCGGACCAGATCACCCCGGAGCCGCCGGAAGAACGGCCAGCCACCCGATCGGGCGGCGCAGGCCGCGGCCGCTGGCTTTCGCGCGTGCCGCGACCGGGCCAAGTAGAACCGGCCGCAGGAACTCAACCGAGAGGGCCGCTGCCCGGGCCGGCAGGCGCGGAAGGTGGCCAAGGAGGGTGGTACCGCGGGGCCGCCGCCGGCGTTCCTCGTCCCTCCGGCGAAGCTGCGCTGGCGCCACCCGGAGCCCGCTGGCGCGACGACCCGCGGGAGGCCGCTTACCATGGCACGCGCAGACGTTCCTGCTCCTTTCCCTGAACTGCCGGCCGTCCCCAGCCTGCCCGCCATCGACTACGAGGTGCTCGGCCGGTGGCGGGACGCCAAGGTCTTCCAGCGCTCGCTGGACCAGACGGCCGGCGGCCAGCTCTGGACCTTCTACGAGGGCCCGCCGACCGCCAACGGGGTGCCGGGCACGCATCACATCCCCGCGCGGGCCATCAAGGACACGTTCCCGCGGTTCAAGACCATGCAGGGCTACCACGTGCCCCGCCGGGCCGGCTGGGACTGCCATGGCCTGCCCGTCGAGGTGGCCGTCGAGCGCGAGCTCGGCCTGACCAGCAAGAAGGAGATCGAGGCCTACGGCATCCGCGAGTTCAACGCCCGGTGCAGGGAGTCCGTGCTGCGCCACGTGGACATGTGGGAGGCGCTGACCGAGCGGATGGGCTACTGGGTCGACCTGTCCAACGCCTACCGGACGATGGACGCCTCCTACATCGAGTCGGTCTGGTGGTCGCTCAAGGTCATCTTCGGCAAGGGGCTGCTTGTCCAGGACTACCGGATCAGTCCGTACTGCCCCCGCTGCGGCACCCCGCTGTCCGATCACGAGCTCGGCCAGCCCGACGTCTACCAGATGGTGGCCGACCCGTCGGTAACGGTACGGTTCCCCGTCGTCAGCCTGCCAGCCGGCGCCGATCCCCGGCTTGCTGGCGCGGACCTGCTGGTCTGGACGACGACGCCGTGGACGCTTGTCTCGAACACCGCGGTCGCGGTGCACCCCGACGAGACCTACGTGGTCGCCCGCAAGTCCGGCGAAGGGGACCGGGTGATCGTCGCGGAGGCCCTGTTCGCCAAGGTTCTCGGCGATGGCTGGCATGTCGCCGCGCGGGTGCAGGGAGCTGAGCTGGCCGGGACCACCTACCGCCCGCCGTTCAGCCTGATCGACATCCCCGGCGCGCACCGGGTGGTCACCGGGTCCTTCGTGACCACTGAAGATGGCACCGGGCTCGTGCATCTCGCGCCCGCATTCGGCGCCGACGACATGTCGACCAGCAAGGCCCACGGGCTGCCGGTCGTCAACCCGGGCCGGACGGACGGGACCTTCGACGATGCGGTCCCGCTGGTCGGCGGGCTGTTCTTCAAGGCTGCGGACGCTCGCCTGATCAGCGATCTGGAAGACCGGGGCCTGGTCTTCACGTCCCAGCGGCACGAGCACAGCTACCCGCACTGCTGGCGGTGCCACACGCCGCTGCTCTACTACGCGCTGCCCTCGTGGTACATCCGCACGACCGCCGTCCAGGATCAGCTGCTGGCCGAGAACGAACGGACCAACTGGCAGCCGCCGACGATCAAGCACGGCAGGTACGGCGAATGGCTCCGGAACAACGTGGACTGGGCGATGTCAAGGAGCAGGTACTGGGGCACGCCGCTGCCGCTGTGGGTCTGCCCCGATGAACACGTCACCTGCGTCGGGTCGCTGACCGAGCTTTCCGAGCTGGCGGGATCTGACCTCACCGGGCTTGACCCGCACCGCCCGTACGTTGACGAGGTGGTGATCGCGTGCCCGCAGTGCGGCCGCGAAGCGCTCCGGGTGCCTGAAGTGCTCGACGCCTGGTACGACTCAGGATCGATGCCCTTTGCCCAGGTGGGCGCTCCGTATCGGAACGCCGATGAGTTCGAGCGCGGTTACCCGGCCCAGTTCATCGCCGAGGCGCTCGACCAGACCAGGGGCTGGTTCTACTCCCTGATGGCGGTCGGCACCCTGGTGTTCCGCAGGTCGGCGTACGAGACCGTGCTCTGCCTCGGCCTGCTGGTCGATGATCGCGGCCGCAAGATGAGCAAGCACCTCGGTAACGTGCTCGAGCCCATCTCGCTGATGGACACCCATGGCGCGGACGCCGTGCGCTGGTTCTTCACCGCCGCAGGCTCCCCCTGGGCCACCCGCAAGCTCGGGCACGGCGCGCTCGAGGAGATCGTCCGCAAGGTGCTGCTGACCTACTGGAACACCGCCTCCTTCCTGGTCCTGTACACGAACGCGGCCGCGGCGCAGGGAACTGCCTGGAATGCTGACCGGGTATCGGGAGCTCCCGTCGTCTCCGCGCGGCCGGTCATGGACCGGTGGCTGCTTAGTGAGCTGCACGCGCTGGTGCGCGATGTCACCGCGGCGCTGGAGGGGTTCGACTCGGCAACCGCGGGCCGGCGGATCACCGCGTTCATCGATGATCTGTCCAACTGGTATGTTCGCAGGTCCAGGCGCAGGTTCTGGGAAGGCCCGGGCACGCCAGACGGCGAGGCTGCCTTCGCCACGCTGTATACCTGCCTGGAGACGCTGACCAGGCTGATGGCCCCGCTGGCACCGTTCGTGACCGACTACATCTGGGGCGTGCTTGCGGCCCAAGGGCTGCCTGACTCGGTGCACCTGGCCAGCTGGCCGACTTTCGATGCATCGCTCATCGACGAGCGGCTCTCCGCCCAGATGACGCTTGCCAGGAGGCTGGTCGAACTCGGCCGGTCGGCTCGCGCGACCGAGGTCGTGCGGCTGCGGCAGCCGCTCTCGCGCGCGCTGGTGGGCGCAGCCGGCTTCACCGACCTGCCGGATGAGCTGCGCGCCCAGGTCGCCGACGAGCTCAACGTGCACCTGCTTGAGCCGCTGGCAGCGGTTGACGACGAACTGGTGGACTTCGCGGTAAAGCCGAACTTCCGCGCGCTCGGCCGGCGCTTCGGCGCGCGCACTCCGGTGGTCGCGGCCGCCATCGAGGCAGCCGACCCGGCGGGGCTGGCGGCCGAGCTGCGTTCTGCCGGCACCGCGTTGGTCGTGATCGACGGGGTCCCGGTCAGGCTTGATGCTGACGATGTCATCGTCACCCAGTCCCCTCGCTCTGGCTGGGCAGTGGCGGCCGATGGCGGCGAGACGGTCGCGCTTGATGTCACCATCACTCCGGAACTGCGCAGGGAGGGCATGGCACGCGAGGTTGTCCGGCTGGTCCAGGATGCCCGCAAGAGCGATGGCCTGAACGTCAGCGACCGGATCTGGCTGCGCTGGAGCACTGAGGACGCCGAGCTGGCCGCGGCCCTGACCGAGCACGGCGCCATGATCGCCGCCGAGGTGCTGGCGGTGGGCTACGGGCGCAGCGAAACCTCGGAAGGTCAGCCGGCCGAGGGCCAGGCCGGCACCCTGGACGTACCGCATGTCGACGACGGCCTCGGGCTCACCTTCTGGATCCGCCGGGAGGATGAGCCTGCCGAGCGCTAGGGCGAGCCCTTTGGGTCGTCATGGAGCATGCACTACCGGGCTGGATGTCGAAGGCGGACGGGCCCGGTAACGCCGAGTACAACCTGCGGCTAGGCGCAGGAGTAACTCGGACCGGCGCCTGGGCGGCCAGGAAGACGATCATCACCAGGATCCGAACGGCCGGCGTGTCGGCTCTTGCGGCGTGACTAACGTGAGATATGAGGCTGAAGTTCTCGCAGATCCTTGATCAATAATACTTATACCGGATTTGGTGGGAACATAGTCGACATTTCATCCTCGTCAGCCCACTAAATCCGGTATAAGTGGCTATCCCAGCTTCTCCGGCTGGCAGGCCCGGCAGGGCACCAAGTCCGCGTCTTCTGCTGCTGACCTCGTCATGGTTTCGAGATCGTCGGCACCGAGAAAGCGGATCAGGATGCATTGGGCGCGGTGATACCTGGCGATTCCGGGAACGACGGTGACCAGGC
>Ga0187871_10003681_pt1 | contig 11784 bp, 12 predicted proteins | sample June2016WEW_16_1_FD_132988 | JGI IMG/M metagenome (GOLD analysis project Ga0187871, IMG submission 132988) | Peatland microbial communities from SPRUCE experiment site at the Marcell Experimental Forest, Minnesota, USA - June2016WEW_16_10 | ecosystem: Environmental > Terrestrial > Soil >... | reverse complement strand
TGTGAGAAATGCGTCGCCTCGCTATAAATCCCTTGTCTCGCCGTTGCTCCCGTAGGGAACAAGTGAAAATAGCCCCGGGTGAAACCCGGGGTAACAGATTACCCGCAACCCCGCCGTCCTGTAGGGACGGCGTGACCCTGTGAACGTCACGTCGCGGGCACATCTCATCCGCCGCGGCGAACGAGACGAGATCAGGGAAGGTAGTTTACCCAGCAGCCACAATCGCATCCGCAATCAGCGCCGCTTCCACCGCGGGCCGCACGGCGTGAACTCTCACAATGGAAGCCCCATGAAGAATTGCCGCGACCATCGCAGCGATGCTGGCCGTTTCGCGGGCATCCACGGGAGCGGAGAGCCCCATTTCGGACTTCTGCTGTTTGCCGGAGTAGAGCGGAGCCAGCGTCCGTCCCAGAAAAGATTTGCGGCTAAGCCCTGCCAACAACGGACGGCCCAGTGTGAGCAGTTCCGCCTGCCGGTCAAGCAGCGCATAGTTCTCGTCGTAGCGCTTGCCGAATCCGTAGCCGGGATCGAGCACGGTTGCCCCAGGCTTAATGCCGGCCTTTACGGCAGCGTCCAAACTCGTCTCCAAACCCGCGCGCACCGCGAAAATCAATTCGTCTGAAGCCAAATGCCGCAAAGTGTGCCAATCCTCGGGCCGGCCGCGCGTGTGCATCAGCACCACTCCACAGCCAGCTTCGGCGCAGACGTTCGCAATCCCCGGATCCCACTCGAGGCCGCTCACGTCGTTCACAATCTCCGCGCCGGCAATGAGAGCCGCGCGCGCTGTCTCGGTTTTGTACGTATCCACAGAGATGATTGCCTGGGGCCGCGCTGCCAGAACCCCTCTCAGCACCGGCAGCAGCCGCGCCTGCTCTTCTTCAGCGCTCACAGCGGGGGCAAACTCGGTGCCCGGCGAACTGATTAAACTACCCGCATGCGAACCGGGCCGGGTGCTCTCCGCGCCTAGGTCCAGCAGGTCGGCTCCTTCGTCCAGCAGCCTCAGGCAGTGGGCAATCGCGGTCTCCGGGTTATTGAGATCGAAGTACCGCCCGCCATCGCTGAACGAGTCTGGCGTGAGATTCACCACGCCCATCACCAGCGTGCGCCGCCCTAACTCCAGCGTTCGTGTACGCAGCCGCCACTCTGATTTCACACGAGAATTCACGTTCGTTTCCTCGTTCCGTTCCCTATCCGTCAGAAGACCGAAGCATCAACCAGCAGCGGTTCGAGCCAGCTTCACTTTCTCACTGATCAATCCCACAGCCCGCCGCGCGCTCAACGCCGCGCCCTCCTGCCAGCCCTGAATATTGCTGATGGTATCCCCTGCCAGGTAGATGGGCCCATCGCCTTCAATCACCACATCGTAGCCTTCTTGACCTCCGCCGTACTCCAGCACCCACGATCCCTCGTTCCATTTCACGTGCCTCCACCCGCAATAGACGGGATTACGCAGATCCTGCCCGTGCCCCGGATGCAGCTTCTCCATCGACAATCGCGAGGCATCGAACTTCTGCTGAAGCGAGAGATCGCTGAAACCCGGAACCTCGCTTTCATCCATCAGGTAACCCGAAACCACCACACCAGTCGGATGCATGATCCGCGAGCTCGGATACCAGATCGGACTTAACCCCTGCTCCAAAAACGACAATCCTCCATAGATGTTGTAATCCTGCTCCCAGAAGCGCCGGCTCTCCCAGGCAATCTTCACTGCGGCTCCCATGGTGCAGCCTTCAATCACTCTCTTATAAGGCTCCGAGAGATCGTTGGGAATCTTGTTGAGCATGGAGAAAGGCAGCGCGCAGATGCAATACGCCGCCTCCAACTGCTTTCCCTGGCCGTGCTGGATATAAGAGATCCTCACGCCGCGTGAGGTCTTGCGAATCTCCGTTACCGGCGAGCCGTACTGAACAATCGGTCCCAGCGCCTTGGCAAATGCATACGGAATCCGGTCCATCCCGCCCACTGGCTGGAACATGGTTGCCTGCCACGGCCAAACCTCTTCATACAACATACCGTCCCAAAATTTCCCATCCAGCAGGGTGCGCATATCCATGGGAAGCTCATCCACCTCCACTTGCCTCCCCGCGCCCGGCGTAATCTTCATCCCCGCCCGTTCCGACCCCACATAAGCGCCGCTCTTATCCAGCGGCCCGTAAACGGCCAGAAAATCCACCATGCGCACCCGGTCCTCTGCCGAGAAATCCTGGTCTAGCGCGCCCTGCCGGATGCACTTTGACAGCAGCTCCGACACATGCCCCCGCGTATCGTTGATCGCCTTGCGCTGAATCACCGGCTTTCCGCCGTTGGCCTTATCGTTCTGCAGCAGGCTCGACCGCGTGGTATTGATTTCCACCTCCAGCGGAATGCCCAGCTCCCGCACATATCCCAGCATCGTCAAGTGAGTACTCGGCAGCCGCGCCGGCCCCAGGTTCTGGTAGTTTCCCTCTTCCCAGTGAACGGTCTGCACCGTGCCGTCTACAAACTCGACTTTCGTTCCGTTCCGCCCCGTCCAGTTCCGCCCGCCCGGCCGCTCACGCGCCTCCAGCAGCGCCACTTCATAGCCCAGCTTTCTCAGTTCATAGGCAGAGACGAGCCCGCCGATTCCGCCTCCCAGCACAACCACCTTCACTCCCTTGCCCACTCCCGCCTCGGCTCTTATCGGATCCGCCAAGACGGCCTTCATGGGCATCAAGCCCAGGGCCTGCATGGTTGCAAAGGCAGCGCCGTACCCGCCTGCCTGACCAACTTGCCTCAAAAAATCACGCCTTGAAATTGCCACGGACGAAGACCTCGCGCGCTCAGTGAAGTTGTGATGAAAAAACCGGACGGTAAACCGAGGACGGGAAACCAACTGCTCATGATCTTGCTGTACAGCCATGAAGAACATCGAACCCGGATTGCCGTTTGCCTCTGGGTTAGGGACTAATATATCCCACTCGATTGCACCCGCGATCTTGATTTTTTTGTCGGCTCAAACTGCTAAACTCCGGGCATGAAACTCTTTCGGCGAATTCCGTCGCTAGTGTTGGCCGCACTTCTATTTTCTTCTTGCGGATTGTTCGCGCAAATTTCGGCGCAAATTCCGGCGCCAACCACCGCCAAGCCGTCGCCCTCTCCCGCACCAGCGAAGGCGACGCTAAGCGATCGCATTCGCACCATTCTGGCCGATCCGGCTCTGAGTCATGCACAGTTCGGCATTAGCGTGACCAGTCTGGATGGAAAGCAGCTCTACGGTTTGAATGAGGGCCGGCTTTTTACCCCGGCCTCGAATGCCAAGCTGCTGACTACCGCCGCAGCCTTCGCGCTGCTGCCGGTGGATAAGCTCACCTGGACCACCAACGTCGTAACCGCCGGCTCCATCAACAGCGACGGAGTGCTCGAGGGCGACGTCATTCTGCTCGGCGCGGGCGACCCAACGATGAGCGCGCGCCGTTATCCCTACCGTGAGCCTGTTCCGGCTGCCGCAGAATCCGCCACCCCTGCGCCCACCGAAGAAACGGAGCGCCCGCCGAAGGCTATGGACGTGATGGATCTGCTGGCTGAAGAGTTGGAGCAGGCCGGGGTGCGCACTGTGGACGGAAACATAGTGGGTGACGACAGCTTTTTCCTCGACGAACGCTACGGCCAGGGATGGAGTTGGGAAGCTCTGCAATGGACCTCCGCGGCGCCGGTTTCTGCGCTTACCTTCAATGACAACACCATAGAACTGACCATTGCGGCTGGTGCGGAGACCACCGCCGAATCCGCGCCTGAAACCATCGCGCCTGAAACTGCAAAGCCTGAAACGGTAAAGCCGGAAACGACAGCGCCTGAATCGACGAATCCTGAAGCAGCCAAGTCGGAACCAGCCGCGCCTGAAGCCGCCAACTCCGAAACGCCCAAAACTGAAACCGCCAATCCAGAAATGCCCAAGCCGGAAACGGTCGCGCCTGTCCCGTACGGCATCGAGTGGACTCCAGCCGTGGACTACTTCACGCTCGACAGCACCATGACCGCAGCGCCCAAGGGCGAGACCCCGCACCCCGGAGTCGAACGCCGTCCTGGCTCCATGCTGGTGCGAGCCTGGGGAACGTCGTCGCCCGAGGGCTACCATGGCGTGCTGGCCGTCGAGGATCCAGCGGCGTTCACAGCCGCTGCCTTCAAGCAGGCTCTCATCAACCGCGGCATCACGGTCACGGGCACGGCAGTCACCCGGCACAGGTCTCCGACAGGAACCGGCAACTTTGTCGATGAACGCGCGGAGCCGCTCAAACTGAGCCGATCGCAACAGCTCACCATTGAGGCTCCCGTGGAAGGCCGCAAGGTGCTGGCTACGCATACCTCCGTGCCAGTCGCCGAAGACATGATGCTCACTAACAAGATCAGCCAGAATCTCCATGCCGAGCTGCTCCTGCGTCTGCTCGGCAAGGTGCACGGCACCGACGGCAGCTTTGAGCAGGGCGCGCGCGTCGTGCGGCAGTTTCTCATCGGCGCGGGCGTGGACGACAACGACTTTTTCATCTACGACGGCTCGGGCATGAGTCCGTTTGACCGCATCGCCCCGCGTGCCTATACGCAATTGCTGGTCTATGCCGCAAAGCAGCCGTGGGGAGCGGCCTGGCGCGACACTTTTCCCATCGCCGGTGTCGATGGTACATTGGCCCTGGCTGGCCGGTTCAAAGATTCGCTGGTCAAGGGCCGCCTATGGGCCAAGACCGGCACGCTCAACGAGACCAACGCCCTCTCCGGCTATCTGAAGGCGAACAGCGGCAAGACGATTGTATTTTCCATCATGGTCAACGGCCACCGTCCGGGAAGCGACGCCGAGCTTCATTCCGTTGACCGCATCGCAGAAGCGATTGCAGCAGCGGAATGAGCGGGAGCGGAAACTGCAGCTTATTTCAAAGACAGGCATTGTGTCAGGGCACGACTTCAGGGCCTGCGGAAAAACTCAACCACAACGGACTTTGTGTCAGGGCACGACTTCAGTCGTGCCGAAAAAAGCTGCAAAAACTGAGGGCTTTAGCCCCTGAGGGATTGTAACCAGCACCTGTTCAGCTATTTTTGAAGCGTGCCCTTGTATCGTCAGAGCGGGTGCCCCAGGTCCCTCGCTTTTGGGGACCTGGGAGACCACGATACTATGCGGTCGCGGTACTAGTATCATCAAACCAAGATGCGCACTCATTCTTTTCCAGTCACCTTGAGCATTTTGGCCGTTGGCATTGGACTTGCCGGATCGCTGATCCTGGCCGGCTGCCGTCCCCTGCCTCCTTCAAAGCCAGCCTCTGAGTGGACCGCGGAAGAAGCGCGAGGAGCACAGGTTTATCAACAGAAGTGCGCCCGATGCCACTACCCAACGACCACACGTGGACTGCATGGACCCGGATTGCAGGCACTGACCAAGGAAAAGGCAATGCCTTCAGGCATGCCGCCCACCGATGAGCGCATGACTCAGGTGATCCTGCAAGGGCGGCAGATGATGCCCGCAACTCCACTGTCCGACGACCAGCTCTCTGACCTCTTGGCCTACCTGCATACGTTATGACCGGCGAAATCGAAAAGAACGAATCCGCAAAGAACCAACCGGCTCGGCGCGAACTGCTGCCACTGCCAGGTCTCGCGGCCATCAGTTTATATCTGCTGGTTCTTGCCGTGGTCATCGTTGTGGGAGTGGTGAGCGGACGCCACTACCCACCCCTGTTTCTTCTTCTTGCCGCAGGCTTCATCACTGCCAGTGCTGGGCTGCTGCGCCTGTTGCGCTGGGCGTGGGCGCTGGCACTTTCCGCGGTCTTCCTGCTTGCGATTTACAACCTGTGGTTCTTCTTGAGCCAGCACCAGTTTCCCGCCCTCATTCAGGGCCTGCTGAATTTGGTCTTCTTTCTTTACCTGGTGCGCCCCGAAGTCCGAGAGCGGCTCTGGTAGTAGCCACTACCAAAGCACCTTGCAAACATTCGCGGCACGGATGCGATCATCGCGTGTGATCAACGTCAAATCCCCGACGATGGCGGTGGCCGCGATGATCCGGTCCATGGGGTCGCCGTGGAAGGGAACGGGAATCTTCGCGGCGCAAACTGCGATTGCAGCTGTCAGAGGAATCAACTCAAGCTTAGCTCCAATGGCTGCGATGAACTCTTCGATCGTTGTGTACAGATGCAGCCGATTTCTGCGAGCAGCATTTGCTATCTCGTACAGCGAAACTGGAGAATACGCGATCTTTTCCCCAGCAATACTAGCTTGAAGGATGGCGACTCGCGCCCGATCCGACAGTTGTTCGGGGGAGACCATCAGCCATACGACAATATGCGTATCGAGCAGAATCACTCAGTGGGACCTTTCTCGAACCTATCCCACTTCTCGTTGAACATCCGTTCCCATTCCTCGTCTGTGAACTCCGGCGAGATAACGTCCCCAGTAATTGTCGCCATATGCCGCAGGCAGCCGAAGATCGACTCCGGACTTTCCTTCGACGCCTGCTCCTCTAACGGCAAGAGCCGCGCCATGGGTTTGCCGCGTTTTGTGATAATCACGGTCTTGCCAGTGGCATTCACCTCGTCTATCACCCCCAGGCACTTGGCCTTGAATTCACCTGCCGCCATGGTTTGCATGGAGCCCCTCCTCACAGTTTAAGTATACTCCTGACCATGGTCATATGACCATGGTCAGGAGTATGTTGCTGAATTGAAGATATTCATTTCAGTTAACGGCCATCCTATCGCCGGCAAAAACCAAGTAATTTGTTGATTTTTCCCGCGAAATGTCCAAAGTTGGTCCTGCCGCTACAATAAAGTCGTGATGGACCTGGTGCAGATCGAGCCCTTCCGCAAAGCCCCGGCTCCCAAGCCTGACTGGCTCAAGGCGCGCGCCCCCGTAGGCGAAAACTACCACGACCTCAAGCGCCTGGCGCGCTCGCTCAATTTGCATACCGTCTGCGAGAGCGCCCATTGCCCCAACATCGGCGAGTGCTGGCATCACAAAACCGCCACCTTCATGATGCTGGGCAACCTGTGCACGCGCCGCTGCGGATTCTGTGCCGTTCCCAAGGGCCGTCCCGAGCCCATCGATTTCGACGAGCCCCGAAGGGTCGCGGGAGCAGTGGCTAAGTTAGGGCTGCTCCACGCAGTGGTCACCAGCGTCAATCGCGATGACGATCTCATCGGCGGAGCGAGAGCTTTCGCCATGGTCATCGACGAAATTCGCCGCCAGGCTCCCGGCTGCCGCGTTGAAGTTCTCATCCCCGACTTCCAGGGCAACCGCGAGGCGATTCGCACCGTAGTCGAAGCCCGTCCCGAAGTGCTCAACCACAACACCGAATCCGTGCCCCGCCTCTATCGCGTAGTCCGCCCCGGCGCCCGCTACGAACGCACGCTTGAGCTGCTACGTTACTCCAAAGAGCTAAGGCACGCAGGGCTCACAAAATCCGGAGTGATGGTAGGCCTCGGCGAAGAGACCTCCGAGCTTCTCGAAGTCTTCCGCGACCTCGCCCGCACCGGCTGCGACATTCTCACCATCGGTCAATATCTGCGCCCCTCTCGCGACCATCTCCCCATGGCCCGCCTCTGTACCCCGCGCGAATTTGCCGACCTGAAGACTGAAGCCCTCAAGCTGGGCTTCCGCCACGTAGAATCCGGCCCACTGGTCCGCTCCAGCTACCACGCCCACGAGCAGGCGGCATCCACAGGATTGACCGCAGTGGCATAGGGTTCCGCCCCTTGCCGATTTCCCTTGCTGCACTACACGAACACTTCACCGGCACAAAGAATCGGTCCGGCTCTTTCGTTGCGCCTAGCAAATTCTTGTTGCGCAAGCCCCCCCTCGCGTTCATCATGGTCTTATTATCAAGGCCAACTTGTTTTCCGGGCCGAATGGCCGAACGATAGGAAAGTTCTATGCGCAAATGCATCGTTGCGGTTTCGTTTGTGGTGTTCTGTTCAACGATCGTGGCGCAAGCGGCGTCAGCTGGCAGCGGCGCCGTCGCTCCCAACGTGGTCCAGGCTCAGGTCTCAAATGGGCCCGGTGCGGCCTTTCAGTTCACCAAAGTCGACGACGCTCTTCTCGCCGATGCCAACGCAATCGACGCGGACTATGAGAAAAAAGGTTTGGTGCTCCACGATCCCGGCCTGCAGGCCTACATAGACGCGGTGGGCAAGCGCGTCCTCGGTGATCGGCCCGTACCCGAAAAAGTCACCTACCGCTTCCTGGTCCTGCGCGATCCCATGGTCAACGCCTTCGCGCTATGGAATGGCTCGGTCTATATCCCAACCGGCCTGCTCGCCCTGCTCGAAAATGAAGCTCAACTTGCCGGCGTCCTTGGCCACGAAACCGCGCATGTGTACGAGCGGCACCCTTATCTTGAAAACCGCAGCCTCCGCAAAAAGGTAGTCGCTTCGAAAATTATTGAGGCAGCCGCTAGCTCGGTCCCCGGCGGTCATGTTTTGGCCGCAGCATCGGCGGTCGCTGCCTCCGATGTCAGCACACTGCTTCTCCAGGAAAGTGTCTATGGCTATAGACGGGAAAAGGAGAGCCAGGCCGACGGCGATGGGCTCGCCGCCATGACGGTTGCCGGCTACGATCCTCATGCCAGGGCCGCAACATTCGAATTGTACGATAAGTACAGCACTCTCGAGTACGAACCGCCCTTCACTCTTTTAACGACCATCCCAAGGTGGCAGAAAGACGGGAGCAAGCCCTTGCGTTCGCCAATGCGTACACCCCCAGGGACGCACGAACGGGCACTACGCAGGACTATCTTGCTGCGGTTCTCATCCCCATAGCCCCAGCCATCGTCTCCGACACCAACACCGACATTGAAAACCGTCGTCCGCGCACCGCAGTGGTCCGCGCCACACGGCTCGTCAACGCATTCCCCGTCGACCCGCAATATCAGCTGCTCCTCGGCAACTCGTATCGCGCGCTCGGAGCTGAAACGGCCCTCCCCACAAAGGAAGAGCTCACCTCCAACGGCAAGGCTCAGCAGCGCAAGGAAGTTCTTAATATGAGCGAGCAGAAGGAGCAAGAGGCCCTGCTGAAAACGCCCGAAGGTCAGGCAACGCTCAAAGAAAACCAGGCAAAGGCGGAAAAGGCCTTCCTCGCCGCGAACCAAATTGATCCGCAGTATGCGCTTCCCTATCGCGAGCTCGGTTTCCTCTATGAAGACGAACTGCGATATTCTGACGCGGCAGCAAACTATCAACAGTATCTCCAATTAGTGGCTCCCAACAATCTCGATCGCCTTCGCATCAAGCGGCGTCTGGCCCAATGCCTGAGCCACCAAACCGGGCGGGCGCATCCATGATTGCCTGTGCTACCTTCTGCCGGATCGAAATCGCCAGCAGGCGCTCTCGTTGCAGCTTTTTCTTAAAAGGGGGTAACTTGATGAAACTCAGACGACAAATCTTCCTGGCCTTTGCTATTGCCCTATTCGTATGCGCTTCCGCTTCCACCACCTTCGCTTCGGTACTTCAAACAAACTCGTCCTACGCGCAGCGCAAGGTGAGTTCCGGCAAGTTCCCCATCCACTCCGCCTGCATGATGCCGCCCGAGGGCCATCTCGCCAAAATCATCCTCAAAAGCATGGGATTCAGAGACGTTCAAGAAATACCGCAGGAATCCAAAACCTGGTCTGACGACATTGAGGCTATGGTCGAGTCTCACCTCAAAGCCCGCGGCATCAACGTTACCTCCGCCACCAATCCCCTTTCGAGTGGCGCATCCGCAGACGCAATCAAAGAGGTGATCGCCCAGGTCCAGCTGAAACTCAAAGCTGTGTCCGCCTTGATGTACAAGAAACCCGGAGCGATTGCCAAGTCGGCTTACACTCTCGGCGATCAAGTGGGAATGTTGCCCTGCTCTGAGAACTCCGACATCCTGGTCTTCGTCCAGGGCGGAGGCCAGGTCTTCCCCATAGGTGGTCCCGATGACGCTGCCGAACTCTTCGTCACCATGGCCGACGTCAAAACGGGTGAGATTCTTGATCTCATTGAGCTCTATCCCGGCGGCAATTTCCCTTCAAGCGCAGAAGTCTATTTTGGCCCTGACCTCGACGTTGAGCTCGCAAGCAAGAATGTCGGCTCCATCCCCAGGAAGACCAGAAAGAGCGGGCAATAGGCCAGCCCTCCGCAATCTGACCTTCCGCGGTGGTGTAAGATTTCCGCCCCCGTTAGGTTCTTCTGCCATATCCAGCTCTCTTCGCGGCGTGGATTCGCTAATATAGTGTTTTGTACCTAAGTGAGGGCAAAGATGGCAGTCTCAGCAATGGCCGGAATTCCGGCGCTCAAAGAACTCTACGCCGACCTGAAGCGGCGCATGGACCAGGCTGTGGCCACATTTCAGGCCCACTTGGCCTCCACGCGCACGGGCCGCGCCAATGTGCACATGATCGACCAGGTCAAGGTCGATTACTACGGCACCCACATGCCCATCAGCCAAATGGCGCAAGTCTCCACCCCCGAGGCGCAACTGATCCTGATCGCGCCCTGGGACCCAACCGTGATCAAGGAGATCGAGCGAGCCCTGCAGACCGCCGATCTCGGTTTCAACCCCCAGAACGACGGCAAGGTGATCCGCGTTCCCGTCCCGCCCATGACCGAGGAACGCCGCCGCGACGTGGTCAAGCACCTCAACAAGGTCCTCGAAGAGCACCGCACCGCCGTCCGCAACGTCCGCCGCGACGGCAACGAGGCCTTGAAGAAGTTGTCCAAAGAAAAGAAGATCAGCGAGGACGAGGAAAAGCGCTCCCTCGAAGAAGTCCAGAAGATGACCGACGAAGAAATCCGCCGCATGGAAGAGCTTTCGCAAAGGAAAGAAGCGGAAGTGATGCAAGTGTGATCAAAGCCGTATCCAAAAGCCATCGGGCCTGTCCGTTCAGATTTGCGGACAGGCCCGATTTTTTGGGACCAATTCCAAATCCATAGATCGCCCTGCCAAAAAAATGCTAGCGTAGAGCGCGTATGAGTTCTCCAACAGCCGCCGTGCTGGGCGAAATCGGGCTTCCCGTCCCGATCCGCGAACTGGCCGCAAAATCCTGGGACGCGATCGTGGTCGGCGCGGGCCACAATGGCTTAGCCTGCGCGGCCTATCTGGCGCGAGCCGGCCAGCGCGTGCTTGTCCTTGAAAGTCGTGCGCGCGTTGGCGGCGCCTGCACCATCGAGGAGCCGTTTCCCGGCGTGCGCATGTCTCCCTGCGCCTATCTCGTCGGCCTCCTGCATCCGCTGGTGATAGATGAACTGGAACTGCCCCAACGCGGCTTCGTGTGGACTCCAGCAGTCAATGGCCTCTTCGTCCCTTTCCTTGACGGTTCCAGCATCCAGCTTTGGGACGACGACGAACGATGTGCCGCCGAGGTTCGAGCGCTGGCTCCCGGCGACGTCGAAGGTTGGCGCGCCATGAACGATGTGATTCGCCGTCTGCGCGATGCATTGCGCCCGCCCGGCAGCGGAGATTTGTGGATCGGCGAGCCGCCCACCCGCGAACAAATTGAAGATCGTCTCTCCGGCGATGCCGAAGCGCTCGCTGTGCTCTTCGATTGGTCCATGGCGGAGTTTGTCGGAAACTACATCAACGACGAGCGCCTGCAAATCGCCTATCTCGGCCAGGGAGTGATCGGCACCAATGCCAGCCCCTTCGATCCCGGTACCGCTTCCATTCGTTTCCATCATGCCTCAGGCCGTCTCGGTGGAATGCCCGGCATGTGGGGCTACATGCGCGGCGGAATGGGGATGGTCTCCTTCTACTTCTGCGATGCCGCCCGCGAGGCCGGAGCAACCGTGGCGACGGGAGTGCCGGTAGCGAAGATTCTTCCCGGCGAAG
>Ga0187871_10003679_pt1 | contig 11786 bp, 13 predicted proteins | sample June2016WEW_16_1_FD_132988 | JGI IMG/M metagenome (GOLD analysis project Ga0187871, IMG submission 132988) | Peatland microbial communities from SPRUCE experiment site at the Marcell Experimental Forest, Minnesota, USA - June2016WEW_16_10 | ecosystem: Environmental > Terrestrial > Soil >... | reverse complement strand
TGGATCGACGATATCTCGAAAATGGTCTGGCAGTACCGAATCGAAGGAACCAACAGCTCAGGAGAACATACGGTTCAGACTTATTCATTGCTTTGGCAGACTCTCGACGGCGTACGGCGATCTTCAGACCTATTCCAATCTCAGTCCCTAGGATGGGCCGAACTCTCTGGCCCACCAATGGAACTTTCGAGAGCAGCCGAACAGCGGCTGACCAACACGGCGACCGAACTCCCGACGAGTATGTACCGCATCGGCGGAGTGGTGACTCCGCCGGCGCTTATCCATAAAGTCGAGCCGAAGTATACTAAGGCTGCACAGAGCGCCAAGATGGAGGGAACGGTCAAGCTGTCTGCGGAAGTCCAGATCGATGGGAGGGCGCGGAATATTCGCGTAACGCGGTCGCTGGATCCGGGTCTTGATCAACAGGCCATCGAGGCGGTGAGCCAATGGCGCTTTCGACCGGGCGTACGGGACGGGAATCCAGTCGCGGTGGCGGTGGTGTTTGAGGTCAATTTTAGGCTTCGTTAGACCGACCGAAGGTCGCCCGACCTAGGATTCCTCTTGTCATGCGCCCCTCCCGAAAAAGCGCGATGGAGGCCGGCGTGGCAGACTTCCTAGGTGTTTCATTTTGCGGCAATCTGGGAGGCGCATTTCCCGACTCTAACGGGTCGTCGCCACAGCTGACATATGCCCGGCCTGGCGCCCACTGACGCCGTTTCGCTTGCCGGTCCCGAACTCGGCCGTCGAAATCCGGGCCGCAATCAATCGTTAGCTGAGCTCTTTGAATGGATTAAATACCTTGAGTCCGGGACGCCTGAAGTCCCGGTCGTTGCCTGTGGCGATCGTCAGCCCATGCCGGCGGGCGGTCGCCGCGATGTAGCTGTCTTCGACGGGCATGCGCCGGCCGGCCTTCTCGAGCAACCGCTCTTGTTCCGCCCACACGTGTGCAACTGACACGTTGAACCCGTGAATTCGCCCTCCAAGCGCTTCCACAAGCCTCGTCAGCCAAGCCTGTAAGGCCTGACGCTGCCGTCCATCCTTGGTGCGCACCCAGTAAGCCAGTTGCGCGATGACGACAGCGCTGGTGTAACAGCGGTCTTGTTCCTCGTGGAGCCAGGCGATGACCCGTGCATCGCCATGGCGTTTGGCCGGCTGACAGATGACGTCCGTGTCGAGGAGCCAGCTCATAGCTTCCGGCGCCTGGCAGGCGCGCGCCGGCGTGGCGGCACATCGTCCGGGCTGACGGGGCAGGCTTCGAGGACAGTGAGCCAATTCTCCTTACCCGGTAGGCGCCGAAACACCAGCACATCTTCTTCCGCGTCGAAGCTCGCATCGAAATAGTCTCCGGGAGAGGCCGGAGCAAGACTGGCCGGGACGGTGAGGCGTCGCTTCGCGTCGAGCGTAACGATCATAGTGGGATTATCCCACTGCCTCACGAGCGGGTCAAATATAGCGCGTCATGCGGGCGGCCGCATTCCAGCGGAGAACGAGCATCGCCGTAAGGATCGTACCCCGATATGTCCTCGCCGGGGCCAACCTGTTTAGAAGGTCACTCGACGGTTTGTCGCAATCTGTGCGGGTGGGGTGTTCGGCAGCTGAGGCAGCCACGGGCGCGGTCACCGTCGGCGCAGGAGATCCTCACGGTTTCGCATGGTTTCGGCCGATAGGGAGCTGTCAGACGCAGGTTGCGCCATCGCAGAGCCATTGCAGAGCGAGGCGATCAGGATCAGATAACACGACTTCATTAGGGCTCAGTGTACCGCCCTGCTATGTGCGTCGGGACGCGGCGGAACCGCGCCCGACGTTAGCACCCGTCGAAACCAACAGGCTCACCACCCCGCGGAGGCTGGCAGGCACGCGCACCGCGATGGCATAAATTGACAATAAATGCCATCGACTGGTAACATGCCAACATCAGGAGTGCCGTGCCATGCAGACCATGAATATCTCTCTGCCCGATCCTTTGAAGGATTTCGTCGACCATCAGATCGCCGAAGGCCGCTACAGCAGCGTCAGCGAATACATCCGCGAGTTGATACGGGACGATGAGAAACGCAAGGCCGAAGAACGCCTGGAAGCGCTATTGCTCGAAGGGTTGGAGAGCGAAGAAAGCGTGATGACCCGCGGCGACTTCGACGCCATCCGAAGGGAAGCTTTAGCCCAACTCAAACGCCGCAAGAAGAAGGCCTGATGGCCGCGACGGTCCACAAGCGAGCCCGTGCCAATCGGGATCTGGTGGAGCATTACGTTTATCTCGCCGAGGCTGCAGGAATCGAAACGGCAGAACGGTTCCTGTCGAGCGCCGAGAGGAGCAGGGGACGGTCCCTGCTGGGAGCGTCTCTGGCGGCAGAAACCAAGAACGCCGGCAGGAGTGCCGGCGTTGCAGACTGAAGTCCGCGCCACGTCGTTCGGCAATGCTTTCAATAAGATGCCACGAGGTTTCTGGAGAGTTTCGGCGATCTTGCGCGGTATCCGGGGATGGCCGCTCCGTTGGCTCTGCGCTCGCCTAGGCTTGCGGGATTGCGCAAATGGCCGGGGAGCGGATTCGATAATGTGCTGGTCTTCTATTTACCCCGCGCGGACGGGGTCTCGATCGTGCGTGTTTTGCACGGCGCGTGCGACTGGTGGGGACTTTTGGGAATCGCATGAGCGCGGCACAAGCATCGACGGGAGCTCGTGTCGCAACGGAGTAGTAGACGAAAGGCGGCCTTATGTCGAACTACGCCTGGCAGGGCCCCCCTTTCCCGATGGCGTGCAGAGTCCCGCAACGATTTTCGACGGGACCGCCGTTGATCGTCTGTTGGCGCTTATTCTCCAGCCTCAAAACGGCGGCCATCGTCAGTCCGGGATTCGAACTGTGATGGTTGTGCCTTGAGTGGGTTTGCTTGTGATTTGGACACTGCCGCCAACCAGCCGTGTGCGCTCTCTGATACTGACCAGGCCCAGACCGGCCGTCGCCTCGGCGGAGGCCAGTTCCATGCCCACGCCCGCATCCGAGATGGTGAGGCTCAGCAGCCCGGCCGCGTGGCGCATCTCGACCGCGGCGGTGGCCACCTGAGCGTGCTTTGCAACATTCCGCAGCGACTCCTGGGTAATTCGATAAATGGACAAAGCGGTAGCCGAGGGCACGTTGTCCAACTTGCCGTCGATGGTGAGCGACACCGCCACGCCGGTCAGCGCTCCGAACTCCTTACAATACGATTGCAGAGCTGCCGCGAGTCCGGAGTACTGGAGAATCGCGGGATGCAGTTCGTGCGACATGCGACGCACGGTTTCCGAAACCTGGACCAGCTTCTGGTGAATCTGGTCACCCTCCGCGCGCGCACCGCTCTGCTCCTCGGGGATGTGCCGCTTGAGATTGCCCACCGCAATGCTCAGGGCGGCGATCTGCTGGCTGAGATCGTCGTGCAGTTCCCGCGCGAGGCGTGCCCGCTCTTCCTCTTGAGCATTGATAAGGCGCCCACTTAAGGCCTTAATGTGCTGCTCTGCTCCCCGCGCTTCGAACACGCTTCTCTTGAGACTACGGGCCAGCAGCCCGACGGCAGCAGCCGTGATGAAGAGGATGTTGACCACATTTGCGACCCGATTGTGAGTGGTACCCTTGGCGCCGTTTGCGGCAAGAATGGACCCGGCCAGCGCAACCGATACAACCACCAGAACCGCAAAGGCAAGGTAGGAGCGCCAATCCAGCAGGACTGCGGCAGTAACCAGGATCAAGGGGAACAGGAGCAGTTCTTCGTCGCTGAATCCCACGCCGAAATAGGAAATCAAAAACAACCCACAGGCTAGTTCACTAAAACAGATGATCCTGGTTGCCCATTCGACAGCTCCCCGGCGATTGAGCCAAATGGCGGCGCTCAAGCACAACTCCTCGGCGCCGTACGTGCAGGCCGTACCCCTCCAGTGATGCTGCCAGGCCTGAATGAGTGAAAAGGCAGCCGTCGCCATCAGGCCGAGGGAAAGGAAAAAGAGCATGCGGCTCGCACGCGCCCTCTCTTCGGGGATGGCCGGGTAATCTTCAGCGGGGACAATTCTCGCTTTGGCTGTCGGGGACACTGCCGCCACGCTCGATTATAGCTCCCGGCCGCCTAAACTCGGAGCTGTTTGTCTTCGAGATTTGACTGCCCGGCCAGACCGCGCCCGAAAGACAGTTGCCGCAAGAGATAATAAGCCACCTTTCGCCATTTCCGATAGCGACCGCGCCTGCACGGCATTTCCGCACTCTGCCGACGCGCCAGGAGGCGCTCAGGATCGATCGCCGATTTCCTCCGCGGGGGTAATCGTGGGGGAGTTTCAGGCACAGGCAGCTCCGGATCGTGTGGCACTACGACGTTCGATGATGCGTCGATTGCGCCGTCACATCGCCGCCGACAGGCGCGTTGCATGAGCTGCGCCGGCGAGGCATGACCGTGGGCCAGTCGCGCGAAGCCTGCGCGTCCGGCCACGCTCGATGATCGACGCACCGGGGAGGCGCAAAAGCGTCTGCGTCCGCCGCCGGATGGAAGCGAAGCGGTGCGCCCTTGACGGGATCGCCACGGTCAGCGTACTGCGGACGTAAAGCGCTGGGAGGAAACCGAGCGGCAGCAACGGGCTGCGGTTGTTCCGCGATCGGGGAGCGGTTCAGCGATCGCGATTCAACCGTATCCGGCAGGCTCTTGGACAGGACCGGCTTCTGAATCGTTTTCAATCCCGGTCCAGATCAGCGCTCACCGACCGCTCGACGCACCTAAGGCAGACGGGGCCGCTGGACCTGATCTCATGGCTGGTGTGGTCGTCGCACGCTTTACAGAACCGGACCGTTTTAGGAAGGGGACCGGTTTCGGCGGGCAAGGGCGTCCCCCATCGTTCCAAGCCAAAGGTGGTGTTGGCCCGCTCGTAATTTCGCACATGCGCGGCCATCATGCGGTCGGTCACGCTGGTATGGTCGCGCAGCCATCCTTCCAGGAAATCCAAAAGCAGCTCCGCAGCCTCGGATTCGTGGCTCGCAACAAGGGGCGCCAACAGCTTTAGTCGCCTTCGGGCAGTATTGTGTTGCTGTAAGTGCCAACCATAGGAGGGGTATTTCACGGACTGCATCAGCCACTCTTCATGCGAAAAATGCTCTTCCGCATGAGCAATGAAGGCATGTAGCTGCGCATTCACGCCGGTGGTAGCTTTGTTGGCAACGGCCTGCTGCAATGCATCGGCAATCCGAAACAGATCACGATGCTCGGCATCGATCTGCGTCAGGAAAACCTCGTTCTCCTCGCTCCACTGGAAATGCCGCAATATCGCATTTTACCCTATTTAAAGACCTGAAAGACCGTTTTGTCAGGCGACTCCCGGCTCAAGCAATAGGCAAAGTGCGGCCCGCAGGCCATCCGGCGTGGCGTTGAGGCGGGATACCGCGAGCTGGTAGAGCGAGCCGTTCCGCGGCGAGGAGCCTGCTCCGCTTGCGCATTGTCATGAGATAAGTTGACAACAAATGCCATCGAACACGCCAACCTCAGGAGTGTGGTGCTATGCAAACCATGAATATCTCTCTACCCGATCCCCTGAAGGACTTCGTCGACCATCAGATCGCCGAAGGCCGCTACGGCAGTGTGTGCGAGTACATCCGCGAGTTGATACGGGACGATGCGCGGTGCCGATTGGACCGCGCACACAGCCAGATACCAGACCTTCCAATTCCTCGGTGAGGCTCTAATGGTTCCTCTGATACCAGGAGCATTGCCCGGTTTCATCGTCGCGGTGGCGCTCGCTCGATTCGGAGTCATCGGAGGCGGCTTCCACGACGGAGGCTTATTCATCGCGACTGCGATATCCGCCCCGTTGGTCCACGCGTACTTCGTGAGTTAATGGCTTAAACGTCGAGATCGACGCAGCGCCGACATGCAATTGCAGCCCCGCAATTCTCCGAAAGTGGAGTAGTGCCTGATAGGAGGGACACCGGAAATTGACCTCCCATAGCTGTGCAACTGCCGCAACTCCCGACCTCGCTCGCCCCGCTACACTGAAAAAGTGAGCGGAAGCACGGAATCCGGGGCCATCGCGGTGTTGGCCGAAAAGCCTTCGGTGGCGCGCGATATCGCACGCGTGCTGGGCGCCGCCAACAAGGGCGACGGGTATCTCCACGGCAACGGCTACGTGATCACCTGGGCCATCGGCCACCTGGCGGCGCTGGCGCAGCCGCACGAGATCCAACCGGAGTGGAAGCATTGGCGGCGTAATCTGCTCCCCATGCTGCCTGCCGAGTGGCCGCTGGTGATTTACGAACAGACCAAAGATCAGTTCGAGACGGTGCGCAAGATTCTGAATTCGCCGAAGATCGCGCGCATCGTCTGCGCCACCGACGCGGGGCGCGAAGGCGAACTCATCTTCCGCTACATTTACGAAGCGGCGGGTTGTTCGAAGCCCTTCAGCCGCCTGTGGATCTCGTCGCTCACGCCGGACGCGATCCGCAGGGGCTTCGAAACTCTGCGTCCCGGCCATGACTACGACGGCCTCGCCGATGCCGCGCGCGGGCGGAGCCGGGCCGACTGGCTGGTGGGGATGAATCTCTCGCGCGCGTATGCGCTGGCGTACGACGTGAAAGATCTGTCGGTGGGGCGGGTGCAGACTCCCACGCTGGCCATGGTGGTGGAGCGCGAACTCGCCATCCGCAATTTCGTGGTGGAAGATTACCGCGAAGTGCAGGCCACGTTTCACCCCACCGGCACGCCCGCTCAGAACACCTACCAGGGCACCTGGTTTCGGGAGCGGCCTCCACAGGAGAACATGCGCCTGCCGGCGGATGGCGAAGAGGCGGCGCGGATCGCCGAGCGGGCGCGGACAGGTTCGGCCGCCATCGAGAGCGTGGAAGCGCAGACGCAGCGGATGCCGCCGCCGGGGCTCTACAATTTGACGGAATTGCAGCGCCACGCCAATCGACTGTTCGCATTCAGCGCGCAGAAGACCCTGGACACCGCACAAGCGCTCTACGAACGGCACAAACTCATCAGCTATCCCCGCACCGACAGCCGTCATTTGTCGCAGGACGTGGCGAAGACTTTGCCGCGCATCGTCGACGCGATTGCGGCGCCGTATCGGGAGCTGCTCGCTCCGGGAACCGGTGAGCGTCCGCTGGGGCGAAGATTCGTCGACGATTCCAAGGTGACCGACCACCACGCCATCATTCCCACGACTGTGTCGGCGGGCGCGTCGCTGACGCCCGACGAACAGAAGCTCTACGACCTGATCTGCCGCCGCCTGCTGAGTGCGTGGCACGACGATCATATCTGGTCGGTGACGACGGTGATCACGGCAATCCGCAACGCCGCGATCGTCGACCGGTACCACACCTCGGGGAGCGAGGTGCGGCAGGTGGGTTGGAAGGTGCTCGACGTGGCGCTGCCTTTGAGGAAGGCGAAGGCGGGCGAAGATCCGCAGGCGTTGCCCACCGGGCTCGAGAAGGACCAGGCGGTGGACGTGGTGAAGGTCGAGGTGCTGGAGAAGAAGACGCGTCCCCCCAAGCGGCTGACGGAAGCGACGCTACTCACCGCCATGGAGACGGCCGGGAAGACGCTCGACGAAAAAGAGCTCTCGGACGCCATGAAAGAGACGGGCCTGGGAACTCCGGCTACGCGCGCGAGCATCATCGAGGTACTGCTGAAGCGCGATTACATCGTGCGCGAGGGCAAGAGCCTGGTGGCGACGGAGAAGGGAATCCGGCTGATCGAAGTGGTGCATCCCGAGGTCAAGAGTCCGGCGATGACCGGCCAATGGGAGGCATACCTGCACCGTATCCACCGCGGGACGGCGCAGTTGGGGCCGTTCCTGAAAGGAATCGAGGATTACGTCACGGAAGTGGTGGGCAAGGCCGCGCAAGTGCAGGCGGTTCCCCGTCCTGCGAGCAAGGCTGCGGCGAGTGAGGCTGCGGCGAGCGAGCCGCGGTCGAATCCGCCAGTGCAGTATACCGGCACGCCACAGGAGCTGCTGCACAGCGCGTTCGGATTCGAATCTTTCCGCGCCAATCAGGAGGCGGTCTGCCGGGCGGTGATCGAGGGCCAGGACGCGCTGCTGGTGATGCCCACGGGCGCCGGAAAATCGCTGTGCTACCAGTTGCCGGGGATCGCGCGCGGCGGTACGACACTGGTGATCAGCCCGCTGATCGCGCTGATGGAAGACCAGGCGGCAAAGCTGAAGGAACGGGGCTTCGCGGTGGAGCGCATCCATTCGGGCCGCGACCGGGCGTCGGCGCGGCAGGCCTGCATCGATTATTTGAACGGCGCGCTGCAATTTTTGTTCATCGCGCCCGAGCGGCTGCGCGTTCCCGGCTTTCCCGAGATGCTGGCCAAGCGCAAGCCGAGCCTGATCGCCATCGACGAGGCGCACTGCATTTCCCAATGGGGGCACGATTTCCGCCCCGACTATCGCATGCTGGGGCAATACCTGCCGACGCTCCGTCCGGCGCCGGTGATCGCCATGACAGCGACGGCGACCCCGCTGGTGCAGGACGATATCGCCGAGCAGTTGGGGCTGGAGCAGGCGGCGCGCTTCATTCACGGCTTCCGGCGCGACAATCTGGCGGTGGAAGTGATCGAGGTGGCGCCCTCGCAACGGTCGTCGCTGACGAGCGAGCTGTTGCAGGACGAAGAGCGGCGGCCGGCTATTGTGTACGCGCCCACGCGGAAACAGGCCACGCATCTGGCAGCGGAACTGGAGTCGCATTTCCCCTGCGCGGCGTACCATGCGGGACTCGATGCCGAACGGCGCAAGCGGGTGCAGGAGCAATTCCTCCAGGGGCGGATCGAGGTGATGGTGGCGACCATCGCGTTCGGTATGGGGATCGACAAGCCGGACGTGCGGACGGTGATCCACACGGCGCTGCCGGGCAGTCTGGAGGCGTATTACCAGGAGATCGGGCGCGCGGGCCGCGACGGAAAACCGAGCCGCACGATTCTGATGCACTCTTACGCCGACCGGCGCACGCACGATTACTTCTTCGAGCGCGACTATCCGGACGTTTCGGTGCTGGAGAGCATCTTCAAGCAGCTCGGCGCGGAAGCGCAGGAGAAGGCGACGGTGCAACTGCGGTCGCGTATGGGCGAGGAAGATTTCGATAAGGCGCTGGAGAAGTTGTGGATTCACGGCGGGGCGGTGATGGATTTCGCTGAGAATATCACGCGGGGACACGACCGGTGGCGGGAAACCTACGCGGCGCAGGCCAATCAGAAGCTGCAGCAGCTCGACCTTATGCTGCGATTCGCGGAGAGCAACGAGTGCCGCATGGCCGCGCTGGTGCGCCATTTCGGCGATTTTGCCGGCGCCCGCCAGCCCTGTGGCATTTGCGACTTCTGCGCGCCGGAGGCATGCGTGGGGCAGCGCTTCCGCCCGGCGACGACACGCGAACACATGACGGCGGTGGCGGTGATGACGGCGCTGCGCAAAGGCGGCGGGAAGACCACCGGCCGTCTGCATACCGAACTTGAGCCGGAAGGCGGCATGACGCGCGACGCTTTCGAGGACGTTCTGGGCGCGATGGCGAGGGCCGGCCTGGTGCGGCTGACGAGCGAGGTATTCGAAAAGGACGGCAGGAGCATTCCCTATCGCAAGGTGAACCTGCTAGAGGACCGTGAAGAGATCGAGATCCTCATGAAGGACGAGGTGGCGCAGGCGCCGCGGAGTCGCAAGCGCAAGAAAAAGGCGGTGGGACGCAAGAAGGGCAAACGCGAACCGAAGATGGCGGTGGCGACTGTAGCTCCCGATGCGGCGGTGCAGACTACGCTGCGGAACTGGCGTCTGGCGGAGGCCAAGCGGCGCGGAGTCCCGGCATTCCGCATTTTCAGCGATAAGGTGCTGGAGGCAATGGCGGCGAGTCGCCCGGAGACGGCGGCCGAACTGCTCGCCATCCCCGGAATCGGCATCAGTATCGTGGAAAAGTATGGCGCGCAGCTCTACCGGCTGTTGCATGAACGCGCCTAAGAGAGAGGCGCCCGCCGGATTACTTTGAGCCCAACTTGACACGCCGGCCGATGATCATCTTGATCAGGAAATGATCGGTGCTGCCGGTGAGGCCGAAGCCGGGGGCGAAGTTGAATTCCCAGTTGGGGCTCAGGTTCAGGTCGAGAGCCGGGAAGATGGCCTGCGTTTGCTCGTGCAAGGGTCGAAGCCGGTGAGCGCGCCCAGGTCGCCGTAATACTCGAACCCCACGGTGACTTTCTTGGTGACGTCGTAGCTCACCTTGACGGCTGGCGCGAAGGCTACGCCCTCATGCACGTCCAGCCCGTGGAACGAGCGCTCCAGCGCGGGATTCACCCCAAAGTACCAACGATCGATCTGCTTGTCGACAATCGGCCGAATCTCCCACGTCCAGGTATCGGGAGCGTAAGAGCGGCGCTCATAGCCGAGCTCGGTGGAAACGCTCACGTTGACCGGCCAATGCCAAGCCTCGGGAACGCGCACGCGCGGGCGAATGGGGGTCGCCGACCCACTGGTATCCCTCCGGCCCGCGATAGCTGGTGAAGACGTAGAACCCGACTTCGAACCAGTCGTTGACACCCTGCGTAATTTCGAGCGTTTCGTGGAGGGCATGTTCGTCGGCGCGGACGCCATCCACGGCCGTCTTCGACCCCTCGAAGGTGAAATTGGAGTGCAGCTCGGACATGATGTGGCCGGCTGGTACCAGGTCGCTGCCGTATACCTGGACTTCATAGTTTCCCTGGGCAAGCAGAGCGCCACAGCCGCCGGCCAGCACCAGCAGGCATCGGAGAGCGGTCAAACGAGCACCTCGTGGCCGATTTTTCGACAAAAAGTGAGTGTATCGTGTTTTTGTTCTGAGATCATGAAAAGGCATGATCGAGACAGGATTGCAAGGGAAAGTCGTAATTGTTACGGGCGCAGCGGCCGGCATCGGCAAGGCAACGGCGCAGCGTTTCGCGGCGGAGGGTTGCCGGGTGGCGTCGTGGGACGTGCGCGAGGAGGAGCCCACTCGCGGAGGTCTCTTCCGTAAGGTGGATGTGACCGATGCGGCGCAGGTGGAAGCCGCGGTGGAAGAGGTGGTGGCCCGCTGGGGCGCGGTCCATGTGCTGGTAAACAACGCCGGCATCATTCGCGACGGACAACTCATCAAATATAAAGACGGCGCTCTAGCCGGCGTCATGAGCGACGCACAGTTCGATTCCATCATTGGCGTGAATCTGAAGGGGGTTTTCATTTGCACGCGCGCCGCGGCTCCGCGGATAATCGCTGCGGGCGGTGGTGTCATCTTGAACGCCTCCAGCGTGGTGGGACTGTATGGGAATTTCGGGCAGACGAATTACGTGGCGTCCAAGGCGGGCGTGATCGGGATGACGAAGGTGTGGGCGAGAGAGTTGGGGAAATATCACATTCGGGTGAATGCTGTAGCGCCGGGATTCATCGCTACCGATATGACGAAGGGGATGCCGGAGAAGATCCATGCCGCGTTGCTGGGGCATACGCCTCTGGGCCGAATGGGGCAGCCGGAGGATATCGCCAACGCTTATGTGTGGCTGGCGTCGGACGCGGCGTCGTTCATCAGCGGTACGGTGCTTAGCGTGGATGGAGGGGTGGTCACGGGGACGTAGCGAAAAACGATATTCATCGCGGAGACGCAGAGACGCGGAGAAAAACAAACGGCAAAGTCAAAACCGGAGGGCGCTGAGGTGGCAGAGGGCGCGGAGACGCAAGGTTTCAGGTCTCGGCGTCCTGGCAGGTTCGATGCCGCTCGGTTTCGGCATTTGCGTGGATGGAGGCGTGGTTACGGGAACGTAGAAAAGGCAATATTCACCGCGGAGACGCAGAGACGC
>Ga0187871_10003676_pt1 | contig 11796 bp, 6 predicted proteins | sample June2016WEW_16_1_FD_132988 | JGI IMG/M metagenome (GOLD analysis project Ga0187871, IMG submission 132988) | Peatland microbial communities from SPRUCE experiment site at the Marcell Experimental Forest, Minnesota, USA - June2016WEW_16_10 | ecosystem: Environmental > Terrestrial > Soil >... | reverse complement strand
TCGAATGGCCGGGACCGGATCGATTCGAGCAAATCATCCACGCGGCCGGTCACAGGAGCTGGATCCCAGCCGGGAAACAGGATGAGAAATTCCTCTCCGCCGTAGCGGCCGACGATGTCATACCCGCGCATGGTCGAACGGAAACGGTCGGCGGATTCGCGGATCACGTCGTCGCCGCAAAGGTGGCCATAGTTATCATTGAGGCTCTTGAAGTGATCGAGGTCCGCGATCAGCACGCCCAGCGGGGTCCGATCGCGGGTGGCGCGGGCGATTTCACGCTGCAAGTGCTCCAGCATCGCCGCGCGGTTGAAGATCCCGGTCAGTGAATCGTGAGTCGCCTGGATATGCAGCTCCCGCCGCGTAGCTTCGAGAGCCGCCTTTTCCGCTTCGAGTTGCGCCGTGCGTTCGGCAACTATACGGGTCAGCTCCTGCTGGCGGCGCGTCAGGCTGCGCGTGCGGAACGCGATGACACTCCACGCCAGCAGCAGAGCGAGCATTGCATAGAATGCGTAGGCCAGGGGAGTGCGGCTCAGAGGCGGCCGCAGCGAGAAGCTGAAGGACGCTCCGGTCGGGCTCCAGATGCCGTCGTTGTTTTCCGCCTGCACCGTGAAGGTGTAGTAACCGGGGGGCAGGTTGGTGTACCACGCATTGCGGCGTCCGCCGGAATAGTTCCAGTCCGGATCGAAGCCGATGAGCCGGTAGCGAAAGTGTTCGCGCTGCGGCGCCACAAAACTGGGGGCACTGAAGGACACCTCCACGTTGCCGGAGCCGCGGCCGAGGCGTATGTGATCATCCAGGGGGATGTTGTGGGAGTCGAAATTGACGCGCTCGATCCACACCGGAGGCACCACGGTGTTGACCGGGATGTGAGCAGGATCGATGACCGCGACTCCCTCGATGGTCCCAAACCAGAGGCGGCCGTCGCGGCTCTTCCAGACGCACGGCATGCTGCCGTACAGCGTCTCGCGTGTGCGCAGACCGTCGGCGGTTCCGTACAGCACAGGATGCAGCACAGCATCGGCGTGCCCCTCCGATTGCTTCAGCTCGGTCTTCGCGATGCGGAAGATGCCGGTATCGCCGCCAAACCAGAGGTTGCCGTCGTCATCTCCGATAATGGAGCCGATCGACGTATCGGGTATGCCCTGATCCGGTGTCCAGGTGACCACGTGACCATCGCGAATATGACTGAGGCCGCCGCTTTGCATGCCCACCCACATGCTGCCGTCGCGATCCGCATACAGGCTCATCACGTGATCGCTGTGCAGGCCGTTGGCGGTCGTGAAGGTCGTAGTCTCGCCGCGGGAGACGCGCTGGGCGCCGTCGCCATCCAGACCAATCCAGAGCGCGCCGTCGGTGGACTCAGCGAGGGAGGCAACGCGCCCCGAATCGGTCAGGTGGCGAATCGTGCCGTGATCGAAGCGGGCGAGCCCCGTACCTTCGAATCCAATCCACAGAATGCCGTCACGGTCCTCAAGAAGGGAGTTCACCGAAGAATCGCCGGCCTGCGGGTCGTGATAGATCGAGATATTTCCTTTGTGGATGCGGGCAATGGTGCCGCGCCGGTATCCAACCCACAGATCGCCGTCGCGTGTCTGCAACATCGAATAAACAGCCTGGTTGGGCAGACCCTTTTGCGGGCCCCAAACTTCTACCCGCCCGTCGGGAAGCAGGTGATCCAGGCCGTTGTCATCGGCGCCGATCCACATGGTGCCGTCCTGCGCCTGCAGCACGTTGCCGGTGTAATTGCCGGAGAGTCCTTCCCGCGTGCCGAAAACTGTGAACTTCCCGTCGCGAAGCTGCGCCACTCCGGTGTCGAGGAAACCCACCCAGAGGCTGCCTTCACGGTCCTCGAAAAGAGCATGGTCGCACCGGTTGCTGGGCAATCCGCGCGAGGCGTCGTAGAAATCCAGCTTGCCGCGATAGAGCCGAGCGATCCCGTGCCGGTCGAAGGCGATCCAGAGCGCGCCATCATGATCGGCGAGCAGGGCGGCGATTTCGTTCCACGGCAGACGCTGCGGAAAAACCGAGATGCGGCCGTTGCGAATCTGCGCCAGCCCGTTCGCCTGCGTCCCAATCCACAGGGATCCATCCTGAGCCGGCGCGAGGGCTACGATGTCATCGCCTGGCAATCCGTCGCGGGTGGTAAAAGTCTTGAGGCGGCCGTGTTCAAAGCGAGACAGACCCTTCGCGGTTCCCACCCAGAGTGTCCCGCCGGCGTCGAGCGTCATCGTGCGGATGGCGCGATCGGCCAGGCCGTCGCTGGTTGTCCAGTTCTGCACATGCCCATTGACGACCCGGTTGAGCCCTAAGCCGGTGCCGACCCACAGACCGCCTTCGCGATCTTCGCAGAGGGCCGCGATGTTGTTGCCGGACAGGCCATCCCTGGTGGTGAGTGTCGTAAATACGCCCTCAGGTCCCCCGGCAGTCGTCGGCTGATAGTGGCTGAGGCCGCTGTCGGTTCCGATCCACAGGCTGCCGTCCCGGCCGGCTGCCAGCGCCTGAATAAAGCTCGACGCGAGACCGTGGGCATTGTGGCGCGTGTAGGTTGTGAAGTGAGCACCGTCGAAGCGCGTCAGACCTTCCTGCGTTCCAAACCACAGATAGCCATCCGCCGTTTGCGCCACGGCCTGGACGGAGTTTTGTGGCAACCCCGACTCGCTGGTCCAGGAAGTCTGCATGTACTGGGTGATGGCCTTGGCTGGATCCAGCGCAAAGGCCGTCTGAGTGGCCAGAATCGCCGCCGCGGCGATTGACACGGCCAGCAGGCTTGAGCGGTGACCCCGAAATCGCGGTAGACGCCTCATGAGACGCCGGCAGCAAGCGCTCAGTGATGCGCACCTTTCACGTCGAGTTGGAGTGACCAGGACCATAGCGTTCAGGGTCCTACGAAACCGCCTCTACTTCGCGCTCGCGAGTCGTCGAGACGCCCGCTCCCCACGCGAGTTGTTCCATTGGGTTGGGAGTCGGCCTCCCCAGCAGATAGCCCTGCGCCTCGTTCGTGCCCAGCGCCTTCATCAGCTCCAGCTGCTCCCGGGTTTCGATGCCCTCCACGATCACCCTCATGTGCAGGTTGTGGGCCATCGACAGAATCGACTGAACGAAAGCTCGGGTCTCCTGGCGCATCGCCAGCTCGGTCACGAAGGAGCGATCCAGCTTCAGCGCATCGAGGAACAGCTTCGGCAGGTAGCTCAGGCAGGAATAACCGGTCCCGAAATCGTCCATGGCTACTCCGATGCCCCGGCCTGTCAGCCTGCGGATCAAATCGGCGGCCCGCTCCACTCCCGTCAGGGTTGCTGATTCGGTAAGTTCGAGCTGCAGCAGGGTCGGCCTGAGCCCGGTGCGGTGCAGGACCTCCTCCACGTCTTCCAGAAACGAGTCGCGCGCGAACTGCACGCTGGAAACGTTGACTGCGACCTGGATGGGCCTGCCGGCCTTGCGCTGCCATGTCACCGCGTCCGCGCAGGCCCGCTCCATCACGTACGCGCCCAGCGGAACGATGAGTCCGCTCTCCTCGGCGACCGGGATGAAGCTCAGAGGGGGAATCGGTCCCAGCGTTGGATGGGTCCAGCGCGCAAGCGCCTCGAAACGAACGATGGTATTCGTGGCCAGGTCGAATTCAGGCTGGTAGTGAACCTTGATTTCGCCCTCTTCGATGGCGCGCCGCAGTTCGCCCTCCAGCATCAGGCGCTCCCGCGCCGCGCTGCCCAGCCCGTCGCCGAACGCCACAATGCGGTTCTTCCCGTTCCGTTTGGCGGCGACCATCGCGCAGTCGGCCTGGCGCAGCATCTGCCCACTCTCTTTTCCGTGGTCCGGAAAGATGCTGATCCCGATGCTGGCCGTCATCCGGATCGAATGGCCCTCGATCTCGAACGGATCCTTCAGGACTTCAAGAGCGCTCTCGGCGGCCCGTTCGGCGTCCGCTCGGTTTTGCACATTGTCCAGGATCAGCGTGAACTCATCGCTGCCGATGCGCGCCAGCGTGTCCGATTGCCGGAAGCGGTTTTTCATCCGCTGCGCCACCTGGCCGAGGAGCACGTCGCCCACGCCATGACCCAGGCTGTCATTGACCAGCTTGAATCCATCCAGATCGATATACAGCAGCGCTACCTTCCGGTCCTCGCGCCGCGCCTTGGCCACGCTGTGCGACAGCCGGTCCGTCAGCAGCCGGCGATTGGGCAAACCGGTCAGATCGTCGATCAGCGCCATATGTTGCAGCCTCGCTTCGGCGTCTCTCTTCGCGCGGTCCCGCCGCTGCAGCTCGGAGAGCATCGCGTTGAACCCATCCACCAGCTCGCTGACCTCCTGCGTCCCTCCCACCGGCATCTGCGGATCGAATGGCCGCTGGGCCGCTACCTGCAGCATCGATCGGGACAGATCGCTGATGGCCTGCGTCGTCTCCGACGCCTTCCGCAGAGCCTCCGCCTGTTCGCTCACCCGCCGCCGCAGCTTGTTCACGCGCGCGAGCACCAACAGGATCGCCACAACCAAAAACGCCAGGATGATCGTCATAACCACGGTTGTGGGCGGCGTCCACGAGGGAGCGCTCCGCACAACCGTCAGATCCGCCGGCGAGCGCACCTCGTTCGGTGGGTTGGCGCCGTCAACCGGAGCGGACGCAGTGCCGCCGAGAACTCCGGACGATGGGATGGGGCTGATACGAGCTGTGGGATGAACCCGGATCTTCTGCAATCCGACGCTGCCCGGCCCGTCCGCAGCGTCATGCGTCGTGGTGGCCTCGATGGCGACTTCTTCGCCGGCCGAAACTCCAGCCGGAAGCGGGTTTGCCTTAATCGGCATCGCTCCCGTCTCGTCCTTGAGCCAGAACAGCTTCCCTTGCTCATCCACGTACGTGATCACGCCGATAAGATGTACCGCCGAGTTAACAGGCAAACTGCGCAGTTCCTGGATGGTGTTGTGCTTCGATAAGGCAGACGCCTGGCAGAACGCAGGCGCGATCATCCCCGCGACAAGCGCCGATCCCAGGATCGCGGCTAACTTGATCCCCGTGAAGCCATTGCGGCTCATCCGAGCATCATCGGTCCCCGACCCTTGCCTCGGCCATACAACTTTGGCTTCCGGGCTCTACCCTAATGGAATTAGACGACTTACGCAGGGATTAGCCGGCGAAATCCGCCTGCCTGAATCGCAGTGCAAAATGGCCCTGGACCGCTGCTTTTTCGCGTCGCGCAGCCGGGACGGACCCTGTCCCTGCTGATTTTATTGGGTTTATAGAAGCGCCATTGGCTGGTGGAGTACTTGGCGAAAATGAAACTCGCCCCAGCTGGCTTTCGAAGCCAGCGCCTTCGCATCCGCCTGGCGCGATCAGGCCATGAAATTTATGGTTCCTGCGAAACAGCCTCCAGGTTCTCCGTCCCGCGTGCAATATCCGCGCCCCAGCTGAGCTGTTCCAGTGGATTGGGCGACGGACGGCCGAGCAGGTACCCCTGCGCCTCGTTGGTGCCCAGCGCCCTGATCAGCTCCAGTTGTTCCGTGGTCTCGATTCCCTCCACGATGACCTTCATGTGGAGGTTGTGGGCCATCAGCAGGATGGACTGGACGAAGGCGCGGGTTTCCGGATGCACCACCAGCTCGTTGACGAAGGAACGATCGAGCTTCAGCGCGTCGAAGCAGAGCTTGGGCAGATAACTCAGGCAGGAGTATCCCGTCCCGAAGTCGTCCATGGCTACGCCGATGCCCTTGCTCTTCAGACGCCTCATCATTTCGGCGGTGCGCTCGACGCCGGTCAGGGTGGCGGACTCGGTAAGTTCGAGCTGCAGCAGGGTGGGCTTCAGTCCGGTGCGGTGCAGGATATCCTCCACTTCCTCGATGAAAGAATCGCGTGCAAACTGAACGCTCGATACGTTGACCGCCACCTGAATAGGCCGCTTCATTCTGCGCTGCCAAATCACAGCGTCCGCGCAGGCCCGCTCCATCACGTAGGCGCCCAGCGGGACAATCAGCCCGGTCTCCTCGGCGATGGGAATGAAGGTGAGCGGCGGGATCGCTCCCAGCTTCGGGTGGGACCACCGCGCCAGTGCTTCGAAGCGCACGATGGTATTGGTGTCCAGGTCGAACTCCGGCTGGTAATGCACCGTTATTTCGCCGGTTTCGATCGCGCGGCGCAGCTCGCCCTCCAGCGTCAGACGCTCGCGTGCGGCGTTGCCCAGATCGTCGCCGAACAGGACGGCGCGGTCTTTTCCGTTTTTCTTGGCGGCATACATGGCGCAGTCTGCCTGCTGCAAAAGTTGTCCGCCTTCGCTGCCGTGGTCCGGGAAGACGCTGATGCCAATGCTGGCGGTAATCCGGATGGTGTGGCCCTCAATCTCGAACGGGATTTTCAGCACTTCCAGAACGCTCTCTGCGGCCTTTTCCGCGTCGGCTCCGGACTGAACGTGGTCCAGGATCAGCGTGAACTCGTCGCTGCCAATGCGCGCCAGCGTGTCCGATTGCCGGAAACGGGACTGCACGCGCTGAGCCACCTGACCCAGGAGCACATCTCCGATGCTGTGGCCGAGGCTGTCGTTGACCAGTTTGAAGCCGTCGATGTCGATGTAGAGCAACGCCACCATCCGGTTCTCGCGCCGCGCCTTCGCCAGATTCTGCGATAAGCGATCCGCCAGCAGCCGGCGATTCGGCAGGCCGGTCAGGTCGTCGATCAGCGCCATGTGCTGCATCCTCGCTTCGGCCTCTCTCTTGGCCCGATCCCGCTGCCCCAGCTCCGACAACATGGTGTTGAATCCCACCACCAGATGGGCGATGTCTTCGCTGCCTCGCACCGAAACCTGCGTGTCGAACTGCTGCTGGCTCGAAACCTGCTCCATCGCGGTGGATAGATCCGTGATGGCCTGCGCCGTTTCAGAAGCTTTTCTCAGAGCGGCCGTTTGCGAGCGCACGCGGCGCCGCAGCATGCTCACCCAAACAAGGATCCCGAGAATCAGCAGCAATAAAACCGTCAGGAGAACCACGGTTGCGCGCAACGTCCAGAACGGGGCGGGCCGGATGACGGTCAGATCGCCAGGCGAACGCAGCAGGATCTGGAAGCTGGCTGGGCTTTCTTCCAGAATCCTGTAGAGCTTGCCCGGGTCCACCTGCGCCGAAGAAACGCCGGTGAGCCGAAGCACGCTCCCTTCTCGCAGCTGCCACGGAGGTGTTCCCAGGTCCGATGTATCCAGTTGCGCCGTAAACGTGCGCACGCCCGACTGCAGGACCAGGTTCTTGCGAGCGGGTTCATCCAGCGCCGCCAGCAGCTTGCCTTCTACCGTCACCAGCATGGAGTCTTCGTGGCCCTGCAGCAGCGACTCCACCGCGACCACCTTCGGACAATCGAACCGTCACGGCCGGCCGAGCGAAACGTTGCGTCGGTCATCACCGGCGAATATCTGCCCACCAGGGTGGGATAGCCAATCGCGTCCACCACCTCGCCCACCTGGATGGAGCGGGTGTCGCCGCGCACCTCGACGCCGTCGGTCGCATCCTGCAGATACAGGTAGTCCGGTGCCACCAGCGTGACCGTGCCTTCTACTTTTACGCGATGGCCGGAGCGTGCATTCGGCGAGTAGTGCAGCAGGGAGCCGATGGGCGTCGCTTCCAGGCCAAACGGATGCGGGACCGCCGGCTCCAGCACATCGATGTCGGAACGGGTCTCGACCAGGAGCTGGTACCCAATCAGCTGGCGGCGCGAGTTGAAGACGGTTCCGAAGATGCCCCGGATGCGCACGGTTGCGTCTTCCAGGCTGCGCGCGTGATCGATATCCGGAAAAACAGGCGAGGTGTACACATGAATCATCCCGACCGCCGTGAGCAGATCGAAGGTCAGCGCGGTGTGATTCGATTCCTCTCCCACCCGCATCGGGTGGACAACGCCCTCGATGCTCACGTATTGCGAATCGAGCGATCCGGCGGCGGCTCTGCTCTGCGTCACGGCGACGGCGTCCGGCAGGGGGGCCACACCGTCGAACCGGATCTTCGGGGCTACGATGACCGGAGCAAAATCTCCCGCTCCCGTAATTCCTGTCAGAGTCACACGCCTACCCACGGCCAGCTCCGGGTGATCGCCCGAATACTTCACATAAATGCCGCCGGTCCCGTCCTGAAAGAAGAACTGGCGCCATTGCGAATCGACATACGTGACGACCCCCGTGATATCGACGGGCAGAGCCTCCGCGGCTCGTGACGTGCGCAGGTCGCGCACCGCGTGCACATTGGTGAGCGGCTGCGGAATCGGACTTGATTCGCTGCTGTCGTCGATCTGCTCGAGCGAAAGCGCGATCAGGTGAGCATGAAACAGATCGATGCGCAGGCCGTTGCGGCTGGGAAAGGCTGCCACCTCGACCGGCAATCCGGTTTTCAGCGCATGCGATACGGAAAGGTAGCACTCCGTCGCGCCCCAGCGGTCCTCGAGCAGAATGGAATCGGGCGTCGCCGCGGCGATCCGGCCGCGAATCCGAATGCGATGGCCATGGCCCACGTGGCTCTCGCTGTAGAGGGTGCGAATCGAAAACAACGGAGATTGCTGCGGAGCCGGTTCCTCGATCTGCAGGTCCTGCCCCGACCACGCCCATATCCGATTGCGGACCAGTGCGCCCTGCGGCGTCCGTTCCTGCTCGGGAAGACCCACAATGCGGATTCTGCTGTTGATCAAGCTCGAATAGTCGCTGGAGGGCTTCGCGACGATTAGTTCGACCTCGGGTCCGCCGTCCGCGATCGAAAGGTGAGCTCGTCCCTGCCCGTCCAGTGAAGCGTCTTCCACCACCGCCGTCATCTGCACCCGAATGCCATTCTTTTCGGAAGTGGGGAAGTTCGCGAGGGTCACCGGGAATGGCTGCGGCATTCTCACGTGAGCCGCGGTGGGGTGAACCCTGATCTCCTGCAATCCGACGCTGATCGGACCCTTGCGGCGATCATAGAAGGTTGTCTTGGTCGCATCGATCGAGATGGTCTGGCCGGCGCGCACGTCCGCCTGAACCGGGTTCGCCGATATCGGTATCGCCCCGGTTTCATCCTGAATCCAGAAGCGTCCTCCCGGCTCGTCGACGTAGGTAACTACACCGATAAGGTGTACCGCTGAGTTAACCGGTAAGTCCTGCAGCTCCTGGATCGTATTGTGGCGGGATAAGACGGACCACTGCCAGAGTGCGATGCAGATGATTCCTGCGCCCAGCACTGGTGCCAGGATCGCGGCAATCCTGGTTCCGGCGACGCCGCTGCGGGCCATGCGTGAATCATGGTTCGTTAGCGAACACTTCGGCCATACAACTTTGGCTTGGAGTCGTACCCTAATGGAATTAGGTGACTTATGAAGGTATCGCGGGGCAAGAGCCGCTTCCCAAAAACCTCCCTCTGGCCACTGGCTGCCGTCATGCTCATGCGCGAAGGGGGTATCGGCAAAGCCAGCTTTGTCAGTGATTTAGTTAGACTTATGACACTGTTGATGCTTCGGTGATAAAGTCTCTTGGCGAAGATCGAACCCTCAGGACCTCAGGCTGGCCCACGAGGGTATTAACAAAGTGATCAACTTACACTGATCTCTGAAGTATTCAATCGACCCTGCGACGGCGACAGGCCGCTGCCGCGCACCACGAACCTGACCCGGCATTGCACCGCGAGATCGATCCCGTTAGTTTGGAGCACCGGGCCGGAATTGAACCGGCGAATACTGGTTTTGCAGACCAGCGCGTTAGCCCCTTCGCCACCGGTGCTCTCGATCCGCCGCGCCCGTGCGGTACGGCGGAGACTTCTCCCTTGCTGTCGCCGCGCAAGATGCGCCGCCCAACTTACTGCGGCTGCGCGGTCGTGCGCAGGTAAGGCTTCACCGTCTTATAACCCGGGAAAACCTTGTCCGCTTCCTCGTTGGAGACCGCGCCCGTGATGATGACGTCTTCGCCCTGCTTCCAGTTCGCCGGCGTCGCCACGCGATGCTTCGCCGTCAGCTGGATCGAGTCGAGGACGCGCAGTATCTCATCGAAGTTGCGGCCCGTCGTCATCGGATACGCCAGCGTCAGCTTGATCCGCTTGTCCGGTCCGATCACAAACACAGTCCGCACCGGAGCATTCTGCGCGGGCGTCCGCCCGTCCGACGTCTCGCCGGCATCGCCCGGCAGCATGTCGTACAGCTTCGCGATCTTCAGCTCCGGGTCACCGATCAGCGGGTAGTTGACGGCGTGCCCGCCCACATCCCTGATGTCCGACGCCCACTTGCCGTGGCTGGAAACAGGATCGATGCTGAGGCCGATCACCTTCGCTCCGCGCTGCGCAAACTGGCTCTCCAGCCCGGCAACCGCGCCCAGCTCCGTCGTGCAAACCGGCGTGAAGTCCTTGGGGTGTGAGAAGAACACCGCCCAGTTGTCGCCGATCCACTCGTGGAAGCGGATCACTCCCTGCGTTGTTTCCGCTGTAAAGTCAGGGGCAACATCGTTGATGCGTAACGTCATGAATAGTTCCTCCCGGGGTTCTCCCGTTTTTCGGTGAAGTGCGGCGCAAATCAAAACCCACCCGGCCATTTGGCAGCGGGTGGGTTCTGAGCGACTCCGAAACTTATTTCGCTTCTCTCAGACACACACCCGCACGGTGCAGCAGCAACAGCAGCAGCACATACACATGCAGGTTGGAGAGAAAGCGTTCATTCCTGACTACAGCCTAGGGCCAGGCGCGGGCGGCTGTCAACCGCGCCGCGGCCCGTAGCCACTTGGTCGGCGCAGCCTCAGTTCGCTGGAGCGTTCCCCAGCAGCTGATAGTTGTGCGCCACCTGGAACGTCATGATGCCCACATACAGGTATTGCGACGCCCGCGCCAGCGAGCGCTTGTCGTGCCGCACGAGGAATCGGTACGCCACGTAATTCAATCCGACCGTGCCCGCCTCAAACGCCGCAAACGCCGGCTTATTCTTCACCAGAGCATTGGGCAGCATGGCCTCGTGAAAGCTCTGCGGCTCGCCCAAGGCTTTTTCCGTCGAGGTGTAATCGAGCACCCGCAGCGTGGCCGCGGCGCCCAGCATGCTCCAGTCCAGAAAGCCCATCCCCGGCCGCTGCTCCTTGAGCTGCGGATTCTGCACTGGAAACACACCCAGTGCGGAGCTGCTGCCGGGGTCGCCGGGTTGCGCCGAAGTTGCCGTCTCAGACGGCACTGGGGCGTTCACCAGCATGGCGGTTTGGGCGGTCTGTGCCGAGCATGGCGCGACACAGGGTACTGCGAGAACCGGCAGAAGCAGTGCAGCCAAAGTAGGGATCTTCATTTTTATCCCAAATCGACTGGACGGCGGCAGTGTTCAATATTTCAAGATCGTGTTCGAGAGAGAAGCAGAAAACGCAGCAAGCCGTGCAATCGGAGTAATGGCTCGTGATGTGCGGTGCAGTCCGTGACGCCGAGCCTGGTGCGCCACACCCGCAATTCATAAGATGGTGTAGTGTGGCACGGAAACGCTTCAGGCGTGCACTTATCTTGCGTCACTACAATAAGTTACGGGAGGGGGAGGGAATTCATGGCTCTTCAGTCAGGGCACTCGGTGACTGCGCAGCGGAAATAGAATTACCGATGCGCGTGGCAAACGACACCCATTTGTTACCGATGGATGTGACCATCGAGCCCATGTGGTTTTGATTGAAAGGTTTATCGATTCGATACTAGGCAATCGCCGCCGAACCGCTTCAGCCGATGCGCTGTCCCCGCCCGAACTCGCTGCGATGGCGGCTGTAGCCGAAGTAGATTACCAGGCCGATCGCCAGCCACACGAAAAACCGGATCCACGTCATCACTTCCAGCCCCATCATCAGCACCACGCAGAAAATAATGCTCAGCACC
>Ga0187871_10003675_pt1 | contig 11801 bp, 8 predicted proteins | sample June2016WEW_16_1_FD_132988 | JGI IMG/M metagenome (GOLD analysis project Ga0187871, IMG submission 132988) | Peatland microbial communities from SPRUCE experiment site at the Marcell Experimental Forest, Minnesota, USA - June2016WEW_16_10 | ecosystem: Environmental > Terrestrial > Soil >... | reverse complement strand
TGCGCCCCATTTGAAAGATCGCGACGTCAGGATGCCGATCGCCAACAGAATCAGAACGGAGGAGATCGTGCGATCCAAAGGATTTCCTTCTTCAAGGGCCTGGGCCGCCAATGACAGTCGGCCGGCACCGAGCCATTGTGAGGGCAGCCGTGATCCCAGGATGAACATCCAGGCTACGGGCACCCACAGGGCCGGTGAGGTCCTCGCCCTGGCGGGGTCGAAGCAAAGCAGTGCCACCAAGAGAATGAACCAAAAAAGTAGCGCTAGAGAAGAAGACATCGTTTCAGTGGGTCCTAAGAAGGGCAGAACTATTTTCCGGCTCCAGCCCCGCCAGGAAATCACTTCATGAGACGCTTGACTCGGGTCGCGCTCTGGTAAAGGAAATCGTTCCGCGAGAGGTAGTTATCCCGAAATTCCGAAAGGTATCGCTTGGCTGCTATTTTGATCTTGGCTCCGGAACTGTCCCGGGTTGCGGCTTCCTGGAAATTATTTCGGTATACGACGCGAACATTCGCCGCATCGCCCGGAACCAGCGTCAGCCGGACGCGCAAATATCCGTCCTCGGCATTGAATGCAACGGGTGCCTCATTGACGCTCACGGATTCGAGGCAGTCCGGGTCGCCTTCTTCCTTCAGGAGAAGCAGATTGTAAACTTCGGCGCTTGTATTCTCCACCATCATGCTGCTGGCGAACATTCGGACCACCCTCGTGCCGTCATCGAGTGGACGAACTGTGAAACCGCGGCGAATCACCTCGCCTAGCGGCCGCCAGACTAGATTCCATTTCAACGAATTTAAGCGCGCCACCATATCTACCAGATCGCGAGCATGATTTCTGAAAACATCGTGGTGCGAGGCGATCAGGCACGGCTTGCCCAAAAGCGCATCGAACGCGAAGTTCTCAATGCCGTGGTGAAGATAGCGCCGGGTAAAGATCGGGAATGTCCCGTACCTCATGATTGCGAGGCTCCAGAGGTCGGCTATCGTCGTCTTGTTGACCGCTCCCTGGGCGGGTGCTACCTCTGTGTTCACGGCTGCGTCGAACTCATTGAGCTTCAGCGCGCGCCCGGTTTCCGGGGAAAATTGTCCCTGCGGAAACACCATCACGCGGTCCGCTTTTAGAGAGGCTCTGCGCCGGAAGCGTTCCATTCTTTGCGTCGAGGTTCTCAGCTTCCGGTTCAACAACACCGCGGATCGCTCGGCGAATTCGCCTGATGTGTGATCGCAGCCGTGAACCACCAGAGAGAGTCGCTCGGGGTTGTTCTGAAACATGCTCACGGTACGCTGATCGGTCCGGCGCCAGTTCCACGGAATGAATGCGATCGTCGTGGCAAAGTTATGACGGCCCATCAAATCCAATGCTTCGCGGAAATCCAGGAATCCGTAACGGCGCTTTAGGGGAGGGTCGTCAACAATCAGGCATGCATTGATTTCACGCCTGCTCAAAGCTGCATCACGGAAGGCCCATTTCAGATAAAAAGTGACCGGAACTGCTTCACAAAAGAATTTCTTCACGTCAAAGTATTCAGCCGCGAGGGCGTCGATATCCAGGGTGCTGCCCCACATATTCAGGAAGAAGCGCACGCCCGCGCAGGTTACTCCGAAGAAGACTTCTCCCTCGTCGGCCCGGATTATGCTTTGGAACGCTCCGGCTCCAAGGCTGCCGGCATAGACACACCCGGGTGCGCGCAGTGTGACGGGAACCCGCATCCCCGACATGGGACCGCACATGTCAGGATAGTCCGCAGTGACTGTCATAACAGCTTCCTGATTGTTGATTGGCCTGACCTCGGCTTGCGGATCTCCCGTCAGAAACCGGAGCAGTTTCGTTGAGCGCCCACTATTTTGAAAGCCATAAACATAGACTGTGCTTGCTTTCGAAATCCAAGGAGGCAGCGCCCTGCCAAAATCCAGGGAGCCTTCGATCGCATCCGCCAGGCAGTCCGCGGAGCTGACAATCGCGTATTGTCCTTGGCTCTGATCCATGTGCTCCCGCGTCGTGACCGCCTGGCAGGGTATGTCGAAGAAGTTGACGAGTCGGGTAAGGTCCCGATCCGCGGCTGTTGGCTGTTCTAGGCTAAGCAGCAAGGCGCTCGAGACCCGAGGCGGGCAGGCTACGACAGCGCTTACGGTTTCGGGCATGGATGGATTTCTACCGCCAGGCTATCGCGAGGCTCGGCTGACTTTTCGGGAAATCACAAGCGACCGCATAGCGCGGCTCGGAGCCACCGTGTTGAGAACGGGCGTCATAACCTTCATGACGGTGGTGAGCTGGGGGCCGGCAGAGTGCGGTATCCAGCAGAAATTCTTTTTTCTCAAAATTTCTAGTCCGGAGGAGGAGAAGGGACCAGCATACTCGTCCAGGGTGGGCAAAAAATTATCTTCCTTCTCTTTGCTTCGCCACTCGCGCAGCCGGCTGCGAAATGCTGGGAATTTACGGTTCATATCGATGTTGATGCAAACTCCCCCTTCCCTAAGCAGCCCCTTGACGCCTTCTACGCATTGACCCACGTTGTTCAGGCGATGGCAATAGCGTATCGTGTTAACCCCGAACACGAGGTCAAACGATCCTAGCAATTCATCTTTGCTTACACCCAACCCTCTCGCGCCTTCGTCGACAAGGCCCTCATTGCTGGCGACTACGAACCGAACCTTGTTGATTTGTTCCGGTGCGAGGTAGCTCTTTGCTTCACGCTTGGCCGCGGCGATGAGCGTCTCGGAAAAATCCGTGCCACAGGCGAAATCCACTGCTATTCCCTGCCGTCCCAGTACGGAAACGAGGTGCAAGAGATTCATGCCGCCACCGCAGCCAAATTCCCACAGGCGGATGCCTGCCTTCAGCCTGGACTTCGGAACGTACTTCTCAATGCACTCGCGGTAGATTCTCCCGTAGTCGTGATCCAGCAGATAACTAATCCCGTGGCCCGCCGTTTCCCGAGTGTATTTTCGAATGCTATCTTCGCTACTGTATTCTTCGAGGAAATTGGCATTCAAAGCCGAGGGGTCGTGTCCATTTATTGTACTTATCATTGATATCCTCCGTTTTGGTTGAACAGATCGCGCTTGCTAAGCGCGTGGAACTGAGCCTTCCGTGAAACTGCCTAATGTCAACACCAGGCGGCGCAGGGAACCGCCGCGTTGACGTCTTCGATGAAGGCGATGTCGAAGTAATCTTCTGAACTGTTGCCGCCGCTCTCACCTGAGGTTCGCTCCTTGTGGATTCGCAATCGCAAACCAGGTAGGTCATTGCCGTCATCAGCCGCCACCGTGGCGCGTACCCCTCGCGGTGCGACCGAATCCGCTTCGAACACTGCCGACCTGCGTTTCCGGAACCAGGAGACAGCTTGCCCGGCCGTTGACAGCCACGCGCCTCGGCTCTTCAGCTCCTGAATCAGGTCGCGATAAAATGCGTCCCACAACCTCTCCGGAACAACGCTCCGATCGTGCCAGTTGATCGTCAGGCACCCGCCAAACTTCACGGCATTGTCCACCATTTGGCTGACCAGTGCCCTCGCTTCCCGTGGCGAGAGGCCAAGATAAGCGCGGTAAAACAGCGCCGTATCCATCACATGCAGCGGTAGTTCGAGCAGGCGATTGGCCCCGATCGGCTTGTATACCTGCAGCGTGCCCGCACGGTATCCCACCGTCTCGTTATAACCAATCGTTGAGTCATAAACTGCTCCCGCCTGCTCGAGTGCGACGGGCGATTGTTGGTCATAGTAGAGCCAGTGCATTCGCACTCCAAGTTCGGCGCCTCCGGTCAGGTGCCGAATCTCCTCCAGTTCATCGCTACCTCTCGAACTGTCGCGCCAGGCGTCAATCCCGTGCAGTCCCACTTCGCAACCCGCGGTCTGCAGCTTCTGAATTGTGCTTGCGATATCGTGTGCGCCATACTGAGCAGCGCGAAAGGCCGGTGCTGGACCATGTGAAGTTTCCCCCGGACGGTCCTTGAAAGGAATCACGAAAAACGTCGAGCAGACGCCCTTCTCCAATTCAAGGTAACGATCATCGAACTTCTGCCAGCAGTCTTTCGCTAGGCCTAAGTGCACGAAGGGTAGTTTTAAAGCCGCTACCCAGTTCGTGATCAGATTTCGAATGGGCAGCCGTCCGCGAATCAGATTCTGCAACGAACCGAAGATGGCACGGTACAAAAACCCGAACGTAGTGTGGTCCCATTTGTGTTGGCGGATCGAGGGATGGTCCACATCGTGGGTTAGGCAGGCGATGAATCGATACCCGTCAGGCACCGGCGGGATTTCCGCTAATTGGAGTCCGCACCCGGTGATTAAGCCTCTCAAGAGCTCGATGTGCAGCTCCAATGCCGGCATATTTGCGTTGGCATGCGGTTGACCCAACGTGAGCAACGTGCGGATTTCATCGAACAGGTCATAGCCGATCCGCGCCACCACTCCTTTTTCGAAACGATCCAGATAAGCCACCGACTGCCGGGAGTCTTCATCCGTCAGGAAGCCGCTCAGTCTCTCCGGAAACGTGATGCTCTCTCCATAGAGTGGCAGCCGGCCTTCTTGGAATGAGAGGATGCGGGCCTGATTCCACTGGCGGCCGGTCTGGATCTTGTGTTCGCCATCGAAATGGATCTTACGGCCGCCATAACGAACGATCAGTTTCGCTTTTTCATCGATCTGGCCGTCTTCAGCACACAGTAGAATGTCGTACTGACGGCCACGGCGGTAGAACTCCCACGGAGTCTTGAACAGCTCAAAGAACTCGCGGACAATTTCCTGATCCGAAGAATTTGCAATAACGCCGATCATCGCCTGGCGCGCCCTTAACTCAACGCCTCTACGGGCGCGTCGTGCGTCCGCAACCATTCCTCAAAAACAACGAGGCTAAACAGGATCTTGTGATGGTCGTTGCGGCCGGATACATGCTGCTCGAAAAGCTCGCGCACAGCGGGCGCCCGCAGGTATTGATAGATCCTGGAGCCGCGGTCGAGAAGCATCTCGGTGATCTTGCTGTCCATGGCGCCGCGGAACCAATCGTCCACGACATTAACGCCAAACCCTCGTTTTGGCCGTTTCATAATCGATTCAGGAAGATAGTTCCGGCATACTTGGCGGTGAAGCCACTTCCGGGAACCATTCCTCACCTTGAAGTCTGCCGGTAATCGCTCGACATACTCCACAATCTCTTTATCCACATACGGGACGCGGAGTTCGAGACCATGCGCCATGGAAAGCTTGTCCGCGTACATCAGGAGTTCGTCCGGAAGTGTGGAGCGCATCTCCAGGAACTGGAATCCGCCAAGCTCATCACTGGCAGGCATGAGATCAGTCATGCTCTCCCAGCATTCCAGTATCGCGTCGCCTGAATCGCGATCCATGAGTCCGTCCTGGAACAGGTCGTCGACCTGTCCTCCGGGCAGGATCGACAAAACATGCTCATACCTGCGCATGCGATCTGGGATTGCCAGAGAGTTTACTCCCCGCTTCAAAGTCTCGTTTCTCGGCAGCGCATCAACGCCGTAGGAGATCGACGTGCGCATCCACCGCGGAAGTTGGGCCCACAAACTTCCATAGCGCACACCGAGATGACGGCGATAGCCCCCGAACAATTCGTCCGGCCCTTGACCCACCAAAGCTACTTTGACGTCCTGACGGGCTCGTTGGCACACGAAGTACATCGGAACAATCGAGGAAGACGCAATCGGCTCCTCCAGGCAACCGACAATTTTCGGGAGCGCGTCCTCGAACACCGATTTCGTAAGGTTAACCGAGGAATGCGTCGATCCAAGTATGCGAGCGGTTTCTTCGGCGTCCGCCAATTCATCGTCGGCGAACGTCGAGCCATATCCTACAGTGTAGGTTGGCCACGAAGTGCCGTTGAGATTCATCAAGGCAAGCAGCATCGCCGAATCGATACCGCCGCTCAATAACAAGCCGACCGGTACATCGCTAATGAGCTGCCTCTTTATCGCCTGCTTGTAGACGGCCAACAACTCTTCTCTCGCTTCGCCGGGCGACTTTGGGGGCACAAAAGGAACAGGCTTGAATCTGTACCATCGGCTCAACTGATAAGAGCCGTTGTGGATTGTTAGCTTGGTCCCGGGAGCAAGTTTGCGCACGCCCTTCAGTATTGTGTAAGGCGAAGGCGTATAGCGATAGCGCAGGAATAGACTCAACGACGTCGGATCGATTTCGGCAGGCTCCGGCATGCTTGCACGAACGGGGCGAATCTCCGAACCGAAATATAATCGATCACCATCAATCCTGTAGTAGAGCAGCTTGATTCCGAATGGATCTCGGGCCAAAACGAGCCGCCGTTCTCGCACATCCCAGATCGCCAGACCGAACATACCGTTGAGTCGATTGAGCACCTCATCGCCCCACTGCTTGTATCCATGGACGATGACTTCTGTGTCCGAGTTCGTACGGAACACGTGGCCGTGCCCTTCCAGTTCGCGTCTGAGCTCCAGGAAGTTATAAATCTCCCCGTTGAAAATCACCCAAACGGATTCTTGCTGATCCGACATGGGCTGGTGACCGCCTCCAAGATCGATGATCGAGAGCCTGCGAAATCCGAGTCCGACCGGTCCGTTGACGTAGTAGCCCTCGTCATCCGGGCCGCGATGGACCAGGGTCCTGGTCATCATCTCGATTTCCCGGCGCTGAACGGGCTTCGGATCCCCGAAGTTAAATTGTCCGCAGATGCCGCACATATATTTGGAGAGAAAGCAGGTTCAGCTTGCCGGATGCATCGCCACCGGCTGGAGCATAGCGGCGGCAACGGCGTCCTGGAACCCTTGACGGTTCCGTGCTAGCAGGAAACAAAAACTTCTAAATACTTGCGACTGGGCCCAGCGATGCATCGGAACATTGTCCCAGCCAACCAGAAGTTGGCGGGCTCGAAACGAGCCGTCTTTTTTTTGCCACCGCGCCAGTAGTTCTGTGACGACATTCGACAACATCTTGTCTAACTCTGGAAAACGGCCGTACAACAGAACAGCCAGGTTGATGCACTCCGCGCAGTCATAGAGCTCGCGGCGATACACCGTTAGCCGGGGCGCTTTGGAGAATGGCACAGGCAGCCCATCAGCGTCGGACAAGTTCTTCACGTAATATTTGACGCCACGCTCGATGGAGCTTCGGCACTGGGCACTCCCTGTAAGCTGCTCGATTTTTGCGAGCGCCTTCAGAACAAAGCAGGTGTGAAAGTGATCGACAAAGTCCCTTTCGCCATCGACCGAGTAATACCAGGAACCATCGGCGTTTTGAGACGCAAGAACGAAGTTTAAGTTTCTCTCCGCTGCCAGCAGGTACCGCTGCTCGGAAAGTTCGATCCCAGCCTTAGTCAGAAGGAAGGCTCGATAAGCACTTGCGTTAATAACACCGCCCGGGTCGTCGGCGGCAGGAGTATAACCACAACTAGCAATTCCCGGCGCCGTCTCCACGTCACGGTAACCCTTGAAGGCATGGTCTGCAATCGATCGCATGATCCGTAACCATCTCTGCTCCCGATCAATTGCATAAACCTGGGAGAACGCCTCGTAAACATAAGGCACGGTGGTTATGAGAGGTGTGTCCTCTTTCAGAACCCCCATTCGCGTCTGCCAATCGAAAGGATATCCCCAGCAGTAATCCTCATAACCCCGGCAGCGAGTCTCCTTCAGTACCTCGAGAAAGTGGACGGACCGTTGGTAATACTTATCCCTTCCGTAGATTCCAGCAAGGCAGGCAAAGCCCATGGCGTAATGGGCGTCGGCAATGGGAAAGCGCTGCGGCTTAAAGAATAGCTTTCGTGCCCGGGGTACAAAAGCCTCACAAAATACCATGGGAGCAACCGCGAGTTTGCCGAGCAAAGGCCTGCGATAGTAAAGGGCCTTAGCACCTCGCCCAAGCTTGCTCGCGTAGAAACTTTGGTGATCGGACGACGTCTCGCCGTAAGTGTCAAGCCAGCCGCAAAACTTCCCGACCGCGGCGGAGGTTTTTTCAATCAGAGCTTCGTTCATAAGGCTAGCCGTAGATCGTTAACCACGAGCCACATTAAAGTTGTCCACGCGTTTGAATCTCACGAGAGACTTAAGGATGGCCTTGAGCTTGGCCATTTGTTCTTTCCGGTGAAAGGCCATGAGTTCCCGAGAGACTGGACGAGGCGTCCGGCGGAGAGAAGCCCAACAGTACCCCAGCCCTAACGCCAGGCCATCGACAATGTAAGGCGGCTTCGTGGCCCGGTAAGCCACGCGGAATAGTTCCCAAACCGGGTGCCCACCGAGATAGTAGTCCTTTTCTCCGTAGGAGAACGAAGAGGCGAGAACACTGCGTTCCGCGGTCCCTAAGTGTCGGTAATGAAAAAACGACTTCTCGCGGAATGATTGGGTCTTCCATCCCATCATCCGCGCGGTTGTCACCGCCATCCAGTCGATTCCCCCAGCTAGATGCGGGATGTAACCCCCGATCTCCTCCCAGCACTGCCGCCGAAATAGCTGGCATTGACCCGATACGTGCTTGTGACCCTCGAAGCTGTCCGTTGCCGAGTTGTAACCTTCTTCGGTGAAGACTGTTCCGGCCACACCCAGGTCTGGATCCTCGGAAAATCTTTGTAGGAGGAACTCGAAATGGTCCTTGTCGAAGGAAATGTCGGAGTCCAGGTTGCCGATCACTTCGTATTGGAGGCCTTTGACTCGCTCAAAACCGGCGTTGAAAGCGTGCACTTTGGCCGCGAAGCTGCGGTCCCGCCTTTGCGGCATCTGGACCATTTCGATCCATGGATATCGCTTAAGATACCCCCCTACGATTTCTGGAGTCCTGTCCGTCGATCCATCATCTACGATGATCCACGTCTTCGGCAGAACCGTCTGATTAATCACCGACTCGATCGTCTTCTCTATAAACGCCTCTTCGTTGCGGGCAGGCGTAATCAGAACGTACGCGGTTTCGAAAGGGGGTTGATTCATATCGTCTTCGCTCACTCCGGGTGCGCCATACTCACATCGGCGGCAATTCCTTTGCACAAGACTCCTGCTACCAGGCCCGTGAGTCGTCGCCTTTCGGTAGGCCAGCTATGTTCGCGATGGATCTCCTGGCCCCGTTGTACCGTTTCGTTAACCTCGGTCGGATGAGTGAACACATGCTCGATGCTTCGGGCAAGGTCCTCTACGCTTCCAAGCTCGAAGAAGACTAGCGAACGCTCATCAAAGTAGTCGCAAATGCCTCCTGCCCGAGGAGCAATGACTGGTTTGCCCAGTGCCAGGTACTCGAAAATCCGTGTCGGTGTATTAATTTCGGTAAATATACTGCGATGGTTGGGAATTATCCCGACATCGCAGTTCTCGATTTCCCGGACCAGGTCTTCCAGATTCTTCGGCCCCAGATAGTGAACGCGATCCTGCAGCCCTTGGCTGTGCACCTCACCCATCACTTGGTCTAGAAAAGGAGTCTTGCGGCCGTAAATCCTGAGCTCTGCACCGGGAACGGTCTCCTGTACTCGTGCCAGCGCCTCCACCGCGAGGTCCAAACCGTTTCGTTCCACTATTGAGCCGTGATACATGATTACGAAGGGCTTGGTTGCAGCCGTTTCCGCAGGCCGCGGCCGCGGCATTCGAAGCGGGAAAATCTCGTCATCCGGAGAATTCATCACGACACCAATTTTCTCGGCAGGACAGCTCCGGGAGGAGAAAATCCGCTTGCACGCCACGTTGACCGTAACCACCAGATCTGCTCGCGCCATGCTCCACTTCTCAAGTCGCTCCATGAACCGGACGCTTCGGCTCTCCTTGGCCAGATTGAATATCGTCGTCATGAGTTCCGGCATTGGGTCGTGCATGTCCAGGATGACTCTTGCCCCCAACGCCTTCGGTACTAACGCACTCAATACAAGAACGTCAGGCATGTTGTGTATGTAAATCAGGTCATAGCGCCGTCTCAGAGACCGCAGAGCTAGAATTCCGGCGGAGACAAGAATGAAGGCAGAATATTGATAAGCGTAGGAGAGCTTGCCGCCACGCCTATGCGTGATTGGAACGCGAAAGATATCGATCTGGCCCGTCGTCTCACGCGCCCGCGCTTTCTCTTCTCCCAGGCATATCATGTCTACGCTCATGCCTTGGTCGAGAAGGGCGTCCGCGGCCCGGCGTGGTCGTGGATCGCCAGGGTACGCGGAAAACGTAACCATCCCCACGCGCTTGCCCTGCAGGCGTACGCCGTCCGAAAAAGAAGTAGGCAAGGAACGCTGTTTGGCTGCAGCGGTAGCTTGCGATTCGAGCGGCATAATCGTAGTTACGAACGGTCGGATAGACAGGTCTTCGAAATCTTGGGTGAAGATGTGCCAGATGAGGCGGAGAGAAGGAACAGGGAGGCTCACGCGTCCCAGCTGCTAACCGACGGCGACTACTTCTCTCTTGTGGGTCTCCCGCTCGATCTTCATGCTGTTGGAAGCCTGAATCGCCTCAAGAATCACTGAAGGCGTACGCTCGATCAGGATCTTAATGTTGGGCATCACGCAGTGCCCACCGATAGTTCCCGGAAAGTACTTGACGGGCGGAAAGAATTTTATCTCCTCGTAGAACGAGATGACCTCGTTATAGTCGGGACCCCATTGATCACACAATCTTTCAACTTCCTGTGCCCAGGCTATCATCAGGCCGAAGTACGTCGTTTCCGTTAGCTTCGCCAATTCAGTCGCTTCTGGCGAAGACAGAACCTTGGTTTTCAGCCCCACGGATTCGAAGTGTTTGGCTGCGTGGTCACTGGCTGCTGGATTCGTTGATCCCACAAATTTTGTGTACATGCGCAGATCGTCGAGCATGCGTGCGTGCTTACCACGCACCGGACTGTTCACAACGGCGGCGCCCGTTCTATCGGCTATCGCTCTAGTAGTCCCGACTGCTACTGTGCTGTTGATGATTGTCACAGCTGGGTTGAAGAGCTCGATGTACCTGGCGGTCTCGCCAATGAAATCCTTGATCTGGAACGGATAGCAAACGTGCATGACATCCACTTGCTCGATCCGCCCCATAGGGGCGAGGTCCACACCAACGGCTTCATGATGACTGGAGACAAGCTCGAAGAGAGGTTTTCCTATCTCTCCGAGCCCAACGACTACAACCTGTTTGTTATTCTTCACAGCTTTATGATTCTCCCGTGATAACAGTGCAATTTCAGTCGCCGGCGGCGGCTGAAAGAGATGAGGCGATTGCGGACGATGGTTGCTGCCTCTCAATGAGCTCCGCGAGGGCTTCGGCAACCTTCTCCTGCTGGTCCGGCCGCAACTGCGCATACATCGGCAGCGATAGGATCTGCGGCGCGATCTCCTCGGTTACCGGGAAATCCCCCTCTCCGTATCCGAGTCCCCGATAGGCCTTTTGCAAGTGCAGCGGAATCGGATAGTGGATCGCGGTACCAACTCCGCGCGCGCTGAGGTGAGCTTGCAGTCCTTGTCTGTCGAAATAGCGAACGACGTACAGATGGTAGACAGCTCGGGACCAGGACGGCTCGAAGGGCAAACCGATGCATTCGGCGAGGGGCGCGAGAATTCTTCGATAGACCGCGGCGCAGTCCCGGCGTTTCTCGTTCCACTGGCCCAGACGTTTCAATTTTACGCTCAGTATCCCGGCCTGGATCGCGTCGAGGCGCCCGTTGTCGCCTTCCATGTCATGATAGTATTTCTGCGCTTGGCCATGATCGCGCAGCATCTTTATCGTTCGGGCGATCTCTTCGTCATTGGTGGTCACCGCCCCACCCTCACCGCAAGCACCTAAATTCTTGCCTGGGTAAAAGCTGAACGCAGCGGCTTTCCCAATGCTTCCCGCTGTCCTCCACGCATTATCTTTCGCCGAGAAGTATT
>Ga0187871_10003674_pt1 | contig 11801 bp, 10 predicted proteins | sample June2016WEW_16_1_FD_132988 | JGI IMG/M metagenome (GOLD analysis project Ga0187871, IMG submission 132988) | Peatland microbial communities from SPRUCE experiment site at the Marcell Experimental Forest, Minnesota, USA - June2016WEW_16_10 | ecosystem: Environmental > Terrestrial > Soil >... | reverse complement strand
GACGTTTCTACCCAAAGCCCCCCCTCCCGCCCCCCCCCCCTAAGCTACGATTCAACCCGCTCGGAGGACCCAACGCAATCGTGACGACACAGGGAGGCAACAGAACCCATATCCGGAAATGTGAGCCCGCCATTCCGGAGAGCCCTGCACCGACCGGAAACCCTGACCTTACGCTTGCGTCAATTCGAGTGCGGGAGAGACGGGAATCCCGTGGGCGTTGCCCTTTCGGTGGAGGTTGGCGTCGCCGACGGTTGTCTCTCCGCTGCCCCCTCAGCGTCAAGATTTCCCAACGCGAACGCTGCCGTTGCGACCACCCCGACGGTGATCATGAATGGCAGGACCGGGGCGTAGATGTGCGCATGAACCGAGAGCAGGCCTCCGGCGGTGGCGCCGACGAACAACGAGGCGAGCACGCCTGCAAGCCGCCGTCTCTCTCTTGCTGTCGCGGACCAGTAGGCCAGGTCGCCCGCAAGAAATATGACAGTTGCGGTCGCAGCAGTCGTAAACACACCGTCCACATGCAGCCTTCGAACTGCGGCGCTTTGCATCCCCATCGCAAAACCCCACGAGCCGAGGAGAACGGGCACGACGCCAGCCGAAGGCCGGCCGTTACTTGCGAACCAAACGGACAGGAAGACTGCATGCGCAACCAGCGATACGCAAAGTGCGACCGTCACCCGTTGAGACCAAATTCCAAAGGCTTCCGAAGGCCTAACGATTCGCGTCGAGAAGTACACCCCCACCGCGAAGGCAAATACCGCAGCCATGATGTTGGTCCAGTCGGGCCCAGGGGCGCCTGCCGCCCGCAGCCCGAGAAACGCGACATTTCCTGTCATGAAGGCCGAGAAGACCTTACCCAGATCAAGGAAGCTGACCGCGTCGATAGCTCCCGACGAAACCGTCAGTGTGTTGAGCAGGATGTCGCGAATCCTGATTTTAAGTGCTTGATCGGGGGTGCTTGTCATAAGTTCGTTGGGCATCGCTTTATTCGCTCCTTTACTATTTCCTAACTGCTTCCTATTGCTCAGACGCTCATCAGCCGGCGGCAAACTGCAGAGCAAGCGCACGCCGATCAGTGGAACCCTTTGCCGTGCGTGGAAAGCCGGCCACGATGTAGATCCGTTGGGGAACTTCGAACGCGCTGAGCTTCGTACGGCAGTAGGCTTGCAGTTCACTCTCAGTCGCTTGCATTCCCGGACGCAGAATGACAGCAGCGTTGACGTTCTCTCCGTAGACCAAGTCGGACTCGCCGAACGACGCCGCTTCGAGCACTTTCGGGTTGGACAAGAGGACCGCGTCGACGTCGCCCGGTGAGATCTTTTCTCCGCCTCGGTTAATGATTTCCTTGAGCCTTCCCGTCACAAAGAGGTAGCCGCCCGGGTCCCTGCTGCCGAGATCGCCGCTGCGGAACCATCCATCGACAAAACTCGCGGCGTTTGCCGCGGAATTGTTGAGATATCCTGTCGTAACCGTTGGGCCCCGAACCCAGATTTCTCCGACGCTACCACTTGCGGCTTCCTTTCCATCGTTGGCAGCGATTCGGATCTCGACTCCCGTCGGCAGGCCCACTGACGAAGTCTTGTTGGATCCATGGGTGGGGAGTGGGTTGGACGAAACCTGATGAGAGGCCTCTGTCATCCCGTAGGCGGAGATCACCGGGGCTCGGAACGTGGCACTCATCTCTGTGGCGAGCTCTTGGTCGAGCGGTGCGCTGCAACTGCGAATGAAACGAAGCGCCACTCGAGAACCGCTTGGGTAATCCTGGGAAGCACGGTTCAGGAGGATGCGGTGAATCGTGGGCACCGCCGTGTACCACGTCACTCCGAGGCGGACTACGTCGGCCCAGAATAAGTGTGCGGAGAACGCGCCAGTGCTCGGGAGATAGGCGCTGCCGCCACTCGCCAGAGTTGCCAGCAGCCCCGCCACGAGCCCGTGACCATGGAACAGCGGCATGATGATGAGGGTTGCGTCCTGCGGGGATAGATCATACCCGGAGACTATGCCCCGGATCGATGCGAGAACGTTGCTGTGCGTCAAGGGAACAAGCTTTGGCGCGGAGGTCGTGCCGGCCGTGAACATCAGGAGTGCGACGTCTTCACTGTCAATCAGGGCTCTCGCATCGGCAGCCGCGCCAGAAGCTGGGCTTTGCCCGCGCCAATTCGCAATCCGCACCTCATGGACGCCGGCGGAGCTATCGATATTCATGATCCATCGGGCGGCGCTTCCGGCGACGGCGTCCGCAAAGTCTAGCTTGTTTGCCAGGTGTGTCGGAGCGAGGACGGCATGCGCGGAGAGTGCCGAGATTCGTGCACTCAATTCAGACAATGTGAGCCCCGGATTCAGCGGCGCGACACGAGCGCCCAAAGACAGAACAGCGAGCAGACCGACCACGAATTCAACCGTATTGTCCGAGACCAGCGCGATCGTGGCGCCGCGACTCAGTCCGAGCCCGGAAAGTTGGATCATCGCCGACCGAACGAGAGCGTCAAGCTGGCTGTAGCTAAGTACGGTCCCGCGATCTGAGTTCCCGACGGCAGTTTGCTGAGGCCGTTCCTGAACGTGCCTTGTGAGCAACTCAGAAAGGTTGTTCAGGAGCGGTGCAGCGGCGGCGATGGTCGCCATGGCTTTCACTTTCGTCCACTGTCGATCTGGGAAGTCGGGTTCAGACTCTGCAGATGGCCGCTCTCGGTTCCCGCGGTGGGATCGATGACGCAGTTGATGATCGCCGGCTTACCTGACGCAACTGCTTCTGTGAGAGCCTTAGTGAGGCCTTGCGGATCGGTCACAAGATAGCCCATGCCGCCGAAAGCCTCGATGAGTTTGTCGTAGCGCGCGGTCTTCATGAGAATGGTTGGTGAAGGATCGGCGCCTCCGCTGCGGTTCACGTCGTCACCTCGGTATATGCCACCGTTGTTGAAAACGACAATGACGATCGGGAGCGAATAACGGCAAACGGTCTCGATTTCCATGCCGCTGAACCCGAAAGCGCTATCGCCTTCGATGGCGACGACGGGCTTTCCGCTCGTCACCGCTGCGCCAATGGCATAACCCATACCGATACCCATCACACCCCAAGTGCCGGAGTCGAGACGCTTGCGAGGCTGCTGCATGACGATGATGTCGCGGCCGAAGTCGAGCGTGTTGGCCCCTTCATTGACGAGGTAGATGTCGGGTTTATCGGCGAGAAAATCGCGGACCGCGCGAAGTGCACTCGAGAAGTTCATCGGGCTGGGGTTGGCATTGAGGCGGGCCGCCATGCGCTCGACGTTGTGCTCCTTGCGTTCTGCGATCGTTTTGATCCAGGCGGTTTGGGGTTGGATCCGTCCGGGCTTGAGCACGGCCAAGAATGCCGACATGGCTGACCCGATATCCGCAACGACAGGCGCGGCAATGGGCCGGTTGCTATCGATCTCCGTGGGCGAGATGTCGACCTGCACGAAACGCGTGGTTGAGGACCAACGCGGAGCTTTGCCATGTGCAAGTAGCCAGTTCAGCCGGGCTCCGATCAGCATGACCACATCGGCCTGAGCGAGAACCAAAGAGCGGGCCGCAGCCGCAGATTGAGGATGGTTATCGGGCAGGAGCCCTTTGGCCATCGACATCGGTAGATAAGGAATACCCGTCTTCTCAATGAACGACCGGACGTCAGAGCCGGCCTGTGAGTAGGCAGCGCCTTTGCCGAGGATGATGAGCGGGCGCTCGGCGTCCGCCAGGAGGTCGATGGCGCGCTCGACCGATTCCGGCGCGGGAATTTGCCGCGGCGCTGGATCCACAACGCGGACTAGCGACTCCACACCCGCATTTGCATCGAGTGCGGCGCCGAGCACTTCCGCGGTCAAGTCTAAATAGACGCCACCCGGTCTTCCCGATACCGAGGCACGTATCGCGCGTGCGATTCCAATGCCGATATCTTCGGGCTTGTTCACCCGGAAGGCTGCTTTAGTGTAAGGTTTCGCCGCATTCATCTGATCCAGTTCTTCGTAATCGCCCTGTTGGAGATCGACAATTTCGCGGTCGCTCGATCCGCTGATCTGAATCATGGGAAAACCGTTGGTGGTGGCATTGGCGACCGCAACCAGGCCGTTCAGAAACCCTGGTGCGGAGACAGTCAGACAAATCCCCGGCTTCTGGGTCAGATACCCGGCGATCGCTGCTGCGTTTCCAGCGGACTGTTCATGCCGAAAGCCGATGAACCTTATTCCTTCGGCCTGCGCCAGTCGGGCCAGATCCGTAATCGGAATTCCCGCAACACCATAAATCGTGTCGATTCCGTTGAGTTTCAGGGCATCGACTACGAGGTGAAATCCGTCGGTCATAGCCGATTTCTGTCCGTTTGACGATGCCAGTTCGTTCGATGATTTCGTTTCCGTCGCGATCATGAGTACCTCTCTTTTAATGGGCTTTGTTCTCCGCGCACTCGGCGAGGCGCTTCAGCAAGTCCCGCTTCTCGTTGAAGGATTGAGTTTCGTCGCGAATCACCGCCACGATTCCTGTCACGGTGCCTTGCGGGACTTTCAGTAGTCCGACTGTAAATGCAATCGACAAGGTCCGCCCGTCTTTATGCACAGCGGGAACGCGCAGCACGTCATGAGCGTAGCGGGTCTCCCCGGTCGCCATGGTTTTTTCGTAACCCGCCCAGTGACGCTCCCGCAAACGCTCGGGAATAATGACGTCGAGCGAGTTGCCGAGCGCCTCACCCTGAGTGAATCCGAAGAGGCGCTCGGCGGCGGGGTTCCATACGGTGATGGCACCGCTCGGATCGGCGACAACAATTGCGTCGCCGAGTGCCTCGACAAGGTGCTCGAAATTGACGAATGTTTGCGTAGCGCTATTCATCGCGTGCTCGCCAGCGAGAGTGTCTTGTGGTCCTGATGAGAGTCGGCGGCACCGTCCCTTATTAGAACGTTCGCCTCACGCAACTTGGCAATCTGTTCGGGGGTATATCCCAATTCGGCCATCACCTCGGCCGTATGCTCGCCCAAGAGCGGAGAGCCGGTAATATAAGGAGTGAAATCCGAAAACTTGATCGGGCTGCCGACGGTGAGATACGTGCCGCGCTGCTTATGAGGAACCTCGACGATCATCCCGCTCGCGCGTAGGGCCGGGTCATGCGCAATTTCCTTCATACTCAACACGGGCGCACAGGGGATCTCGTACTTCCGCAGTATGTCGATCGCTTCGAATTTGGTTTTGTCGGCAAGCCACTTCTCGATGTCGGCGAAGATTTCGAAGATGTGGGACTGGCGTGCACGTGGCGTAGAATAGGCCGGATCGTCGATCCACTCCGGCTTACCCAGAGCTCGGCACGTGGGCCCCCAGTCCTGCTCCTGGATAGTGAAGTAGATATACGCGTTCGGATCGGTTTCCCAGCCCTTGCACTTCAGTATCCAGCCAGGCTGGCCGCCGCCGCCCGCATTCCCGCCGCGAGGGACCGTGTCACCGAAAGTCCCGTTGGGATATTGCGGATATTCTTCCAGGTAGCCGAGTCGCTCCAGTCGCAGTTGGTCACGCAGTTTCACGCGACAGAGGTTCAGGCAGGAGTCCTGCATCGAGGCCGATACCTTCTGGCCTTTACCGGTCTTCTGACGGCTGATTAAGGCGGTCAGGATGCCAATCGCCAGGTGCATTCCGCTATTGCTGTCGCCCAGCGCCGCGCCGCTGACCGTCGGGGGACCGTCCCAGAAGCCGGTGGTCGAGGCGGCGCCGGCAGCACATTGCGCGACATTCTCGTACACCTTCAGGTCGTTGTATGGCGATTGCTCATCGAAACCCTTGACCGACCCAAAAATGATTTTGGGGTTGAGTTCTTGAATGTGCTCCCAGGTGAAACCCATCCTATCGATGACACCCGGACCGAAGTTTTCCACCAGCACGTCGGCCCGTCGAATCAGCTTCTCCATGATCTCTTTGCCTTCGGGCGTCTTGAGGTTCAGCGCTAGAGACTTCTTGTTGCTATTGAGTTGCGTGAAGTACAGCGCGTCGACATTTGGAATGTCGCGCAACTGCCGGCGGGTAATATCGCCTCCGTCGACACGCTCAACCTTCAGCACGTCGGCGCCGAACCAGGCCAGTAATTGGCAACACGCCGGACCGGCTTGCACCTGGGTAAAGTCAATGATTTTGATTCCTTCAAGAGGTAAGCTCATGATCACAGTCTCCTTATTTTGCTCGTCCGTTCCGCGTCACCTTCTAGGCGGGCTCCGAACCGCACACGGTCTCCTGATGCATATGAGATGCCAAACACCAGGCGCTCGATCTCACGTGATCCGACCGTATATCCGCCGGCTCTTCGTTAGGCGGGAAACTTCCACTGACGCTGCACCACTGCAAAAAGGGCAATTCCGGCCGCAGCGAAATCTCAGATCCTGAGAGTGCGCCTCGCCGATCGGTTGCAAGGCGCTTAATGGACACCCGGCGGCGCTATGTCGACACGCCCTGCTTCTAATGCGTCGCGCTATCGGCCAGGCAACCTGAAAACGCCATTCCACGCGGTACAACTGTCACTTTCAAGGCGGCAAGCCGTTCAACGGCGAATCGATCGCGCCGGTCGTCAAACGAATTAGATTGAAGACACGGGATTAAACATAACGCGAACCGAACGGATCGTCATGGTGCAAGTGACGACACGGCCGCGAAGCCAGGTTGAAAAACTGACTTTCTATGAGCTGCCGTGCCAGGAACTACTTCGGCACTGTGGGGTGCAGGCGTCGGACGTCGTTGTTTCAATAACACAGAACGCTGATGAAGACTGGTCCTTCGGCTACGGCTGAGCCCAGTTCATTACCGTAGAACGGTGACACTGCGAAGCCTGCCATCTACGATTGCCGGTGACTACCCGGTTGCAGCGCCTAGCGAAGGCACCGAGCAAGCAGGTATCAATCATTGCGACGTCAACCGATCTGGTAGAGGGCGGATATGAAGATCGGAATCATTGGAGCAGGCAAGTTGGTTCCGCATGCCTTTTCTCGGTGGTTATGCGTGGAACTGCGCGTGAGGCCGTGCCCTCACCGGGACTGCAAGCGGGCCGGAGCGCCGTGACGGAGGTGCGATGCGGCGCGGCCCTATCACCGTCGAGTAACCATAAAGACCGTTCGCGGCCCGCATTACTCCCCCAAGGCTGGTTCTCCTTTTCTCCGCGGCAGACCCCTTTTATTCTCGCGGATTGATGTCGGCTAACTCCGACGAGACCTATTCACATTGAAGGAATGCTGGCAACGAGCAGTCCCGTGTGAATTGGAACCGGCGAACTCAGTAGGCGATGAATTGGACATTTGCCAGCTACCTCTAAGAGCCTGCGTTGTTGGTCTTCGGATAGATCGCCGGAGGAAGAAATGTCCATTTCGACGCCATCCACCATCTGGACCTTCGTATCGGGGTGGCCACGATCCGTCGCGGGAATTGTCGCGTATGTCAAAACGACATGTACTCCCTCAAGGCGCCACTGTTTTCTGTCTGCATACATTTGAACAGTAATACCAGCACACGCTCCCAACGCGGCCAGTAGCAGCTCGTACGGGTCGGGCCCCGCGTCTTTGCCACCGTGGTCACTTGTTTCGTCGGCCAGCAACGCGTGATGGCCGACGGATATGTTCTGGACAAATCTTAGAGATTCTGAAGTTACAGAAACCTGTCGCGGCATATTCCTCCCATGTACTCACTGGTTTGCGCGTCGCAACCCGGCGGTCCTAAGTTCGGCGCTCAGTTTGCGAACACTCCACTTGCTGGTCACACAAATAACGGCACGACCCTGCTATTATGCGCAAGGCTGCCCCATTCGTGGCCGAGGAGAGCGGGCTGCGCACAAATGTCACCTGCGCAGCAACTTTGCTCTGGCTTGGCGAAGCGTTTCAACAACTCAGTCGTTTTCTGTGATCATAGAGTTCCTCTGGCCTGTTCACGAATCTTCGTAAATGCTCTCATAGCGCCAGACTCTGACGCGATCCGCCAGGATCACACGGGAAGCTCCGTGCTCGATGGGAACCCGTGCATCTCACGTCCCAGGTCTCCGTCATAAATCTTGGTCGTCTTGAAGAGCTCCATGTGACCGTCTGACGCGTCAAATCGGCAACCGTCGCGGATCGTTTGCATTTCGGCCGCACTGAAAGGCTGAAAACCGCGCGCGACTTGGAGATTCTGGTGCAGCACGCTCAGGGAATCGATGCCGCTCACGGTCACGGCAACCGGCAGGCTCATGGCATAGCGCAGTCCGATCGTGGCAATGACGGCGCCTTCGCGCACAAGTTCGCCGCTTCCGCCCAGGCTTTTCATGCCCAAAGCTGCGATGCCGCGCCGGTTCGCCTCTGGCAGCACGTTCGTCTCGAAGCTACGAAAAGTGGCGTCCAGACAATTGAGCGGCATCTGAACGGTGTCGAAGGGGAAGTTGTGGGAAAGCACCTTCAAGTGAATGGAAGGATCTTTGTGCCCGGTGAATCCGACAAACCGCACTTTACCCTGACGCTTGGCTTCGAGCAGGGCCTCCGCTGCGCCATCTGGAGCAAATATAAGGTCCGGATCGTTCTCGTAGATTACTTCGTGTATCTGCCATACATCGAGGTGATCGGTCTGCAAGCGGGTCAGCGATTCTTCGAGCTGGCGCATGGCGACCTTCTTGTCACGCCCATGTGTACAGACCTTCGTCATCACGACGGCGCGGTCCCGCTTGCCCTTGAGTGCCCGGCCCAACCGTTCCTCGCTCAGGCCTTGATGATATTCCCAGGCATTGTCGAAGAAGTTCACGCCGGCATCCAATGCCTCATTGACAATTTGGGTGGCTTCAGCATCGCTGCCTGCGGAACCCAGGTGGTATCCGCCAATTCCCAAGGCCGAAACTTCCAAACCAGTGCGGCCGAGCGGGCGCTTGGGTATTTCGGCGCCGGATCGGCCCTGGGCCGCAAGAGCCGTGGCTCCGAGCATAAAGGCCTCGACAAAAGTTCTTCTGGTTACATCAAATCCGGGTGCCATATTATTTGGTTGGCGGGAACGGATGCCCGCTGTTGGCTGCCATGTTGATCATCTCGCGCACCTCAACCTGCTGCAGATCGAGAGGAAAGCCATGAGCGAGGCGCGCTTCGGGGTTGTCGAACCGGAGCGATAGTTTGTAAAGTTCGAATCGTCCGTCAGCCGCATATGGGCGGCAACGGTCCCGCAGCGACTGCATCTCCGACGGCTGCAGGGGCTCAAAACCCTGCGCTACTTTGAGCGCCTGCTGCAGCGCTTCGAGGTTGTCGATTCCGGTAATCGTGGTAGTCACCGGCAGACTCATCGCGTATCTTAGGGCTTCCTCGCCAGTGAGCACCCCTTTTTGTACCGGCTCGCCATGGCCACAAATGGGCTTCATCCCTAGCACGGCGATTCCCCGGCGATTTAACTCGGGTAGCACCTGTTGTTCGAAGCTGTGAAAGTTAGCGTCAAACGCGTTCAGCGGCATCTGCACCGAGTCAAACGGAAAGCCTGTGGCCAGCATCTTCAGGTGAATGGATGGGTCCTTGTGTCCTGTGAATCCGACAAACCGCACCTTTCCCTCTTTCTTGGCCTGTTCCAGTGCCTCCGCGGCGCCATCCTTCCGGATGAACAAGGCCGGATCGTTGTCGAAGCTCACGCCGTGGATCTGCCAAAGGTCCAGATGGTCGGTTCGGTACCGATGCAACGATTCGTCGAGCATGCGCAGCGCAAGGGCCTTGTCGCGCCCGTGGGTACAGACCTTGGTCATGAGGAACACGCGATCGCGCACACCTTGTAAACCGTCGCCCATCCAGACTTCGGTCTTGCCACGGTGATATTCCCAGCAATTGTCGAAGAATGTAATCCCGCCATCCACGGCCTGCCGAACGAGGCGTACGGCAGTACTCACGTCCGGTGCATCGCCCAGATGATGTCCGCCGAACCCTATCGCTGAGATCTTGACGTTGTGGCGGCCGAATTGTCGCAGAGGAATCGCGTCACTAGTATTAGGCATCGTGCGCTCCCGTCATCACTAAAGTTGTGCAAGTGGGCCGCCAATTGTCTGGGCTCTAATCTAAAGCCATTTGTTTCGCGGGACCTGCTTATTGTGTCGAAATAAAGCCATGACGAGACGCCTAGGCGGCATTTAGGAAGATCGCACTGTTACAATCAGCGCATTGACCTAGTCTGGGGTAGCTTGGATACGTCCCAGCCGCCGCCCAACGCCTTGATCAGGAGAACGCTGGCGTCCATGCGGCGCCGCAATATGTCGACTTCGTTCCGCTCGTTTTGCAGCGCTATAGTCTCGGCGGACACAACCTGAAGGTAGGGGTCGACACCCAACCGGTATCGATTCGTGAAGATCTCCACTCCGCGTTCGGCCTCGGCCACCGCTTCCCGTTGCTGCAACGCCTCGTGTTCGAGGATCCGGAGCGCGGCGAGATTGTCTTCCACTTCCTGAAATGCGACAAGGGTGGTCTCGCGGTAGTTGGCGACGGTAGCATCGTAGTTGGCTAGCGCGCCTTCCGATGTGGCCCGTCGCCGGCCACCATCGAAGAGCATCTCCAACATGGTGGGACCGACCGCCCAGAACCGGCTAGGCCAAGCGATCCAATTCCCGATCGTGTCTCCTTCCACACCGCCGGTGGCGCTTAAGACAAGGCTCGGGTAATAGGCCGCGCGCGCGATACCAATGCCTTCATTCGCCTCTCCGACACGGCGCTCGCCGGCGGCGATATCGGGACGCCGCTCCAGGAGCTGCGAGGGGACGCCGACCGGGATGACTGGTGGCTCCAAGCCTAAAGACGAGGGCACGAGAGCAAATTCCGCCGGTGGTTTTCCAATCAATATCGCGATGGCGTGCTCGTATTGGGCCCGCATCACGCCGATATCGGTGCCCTGTACGCGCGCCGTGTCCAATTGCGTTTTCGCCTGGACCAGGTCGGACTCCGGCACGGCGCCTCCGTTCAGTAGATCCGTGGTGAGTTTCACCATATCGGCGTATTGGTCCACAGTCGCGTTCAACAGCCTTTGCTGCGCATCGGCGCTGCGAAGCTCGAAATAGTCCACCGCCAGTTCCGCATGCAGGCTGAGGGAGGCGGTCTCGAGATCGGCGGCAGTAGCTTGTGCCTCCTCGCTGGCCGCGGTGACAGACCGGCGGATCCGGCCCCACAGGTCGACTTCGTACGAAAGGTCGAACGGCAGAGTGAACGCCCCTCTTGCGCTTGTCGCCACGTTGGCAGGAAAATAGGGTTCATTTGGTGAATAGCGCAAGGATTGAATGTTCGGAGCCACCCCAATGGTCGGAAATTCCGCCGCCCGATTGTAACGGACCATGGTGCGCGCCTGACGGAAGCGCGCTTCGGCGATCTTCAGATCCTGGTTGGCGACACTGACCTGCTCCTCGAGCGCATTCAACTGAGAGTCGCCGAAGATCTCCCACCAATTGCCGCGCAGCGCAGCCGCGTTGGGATGGGAAGCGTTCCACTCACCGGATTCTTTAAACGAGTCGGGCGGCGGTTCCTTATATGCGGGGGTCACGGGAACCGGGGGCTTCTGGTACTTGGGGCCAACCATGCAGCCAACGAGCTGCAGTAGCAGGAGCGCGGGATACAGGCGAAGACACTTCATTGCGCTGTTCCCGTGGCCCGAACGGACGTACCGCCGATCAACGAGTCGGATGGACTGGTAATCACCTGGTCCGTCGACGTCAAACCGGAAGTCACCTGTACCGTGCCCCCATAGTCCACGCCGATCGTGACCGGAACCAACTCTGCGTGACCGTTGCGAACGACACCGACGCGAAGACCTTCGGAGCGGAACAACAGGGTGTTGGAAGGAATAATCACGGAGCGAGTCTG
>Ga0187871_10003672_pt1 | contig 11806 bp, 10 predicted proteins | sample June2016WEW_16_1_FD_132988 | JGI IMG/M metagenome (GOLD analysis project Ga0187871, IMG submission 132988) | Peatland microbial communities from SPRUCE experiment site at the Marcell Experimental Forest, Minnesota, USA - June2016WEW_16_10 | ecosystem: Environmental > Terrestrial > Soil >... | reverse complement strand
TTGCTGATGGTCTTCAACCATCGGGGATGATTCAGGCAGCCAACGGCAACTTCTATGGTGTCTCGCAGGGACTCGATGTGAATAGCTTTAATGAAGATATCTTCCAATTCACGCTCGCGGGCCAATTCACGGTTCAGTTCAAGTCGGCGCTGTTTGATGCCGGCATTAGTGGACTGACCCAAGGCGCCAATGGCAATCTCTATGGAGCCTTCGAATCCATTGCAGGGCGTACAGCGGGCGACATCAACTTTTTTGAAGTCAGCACCGAGGGCACTGGCTTTGTAGCCTTTGCGCCATTCACCTCGCTGGTAGGAACGACCACCGTTCCTTCGCTTTTCCTGGCTTCTGACGGCAACCTGTGGGACACCAACTTTACGAACTCGACCGCTCCGATGGGCAGTGTCTTCTCGATCAACCCGCAGAATGGAGCGGTGCTCCAGACCTTTGCTTTCGACGGCATCAACGGTATCTCGCCGGAGGTTGGCGTAATTCAGGCCGCCGATGGCAGTTTCGTGGGGACGACGGAACTTGGCGGCACGATCTCCGGCGGGAGCAACGAGTTCGCCGACGGCACGGTGTGGACTCTGGATGCGGGCCTGCCTGCACCGGTGCCTGCTATTACCCTGCTTAATTCGACTAGCGGCAGTGTGGGTTCGACGGTGCTGATGAATGGCGCCAACTTCATTGGCACTTCGGCAGTCAGTTTCAACGGGATCACCGCCGCGTTCCAGGTGCTCAACTCCCAGTTCATCAGCGCAACTGTTCCGGTCGGCGCCACCACAGGACCTATCAAAGTCACGAACTTGGGCGGCACGGCAACAAGCACGCCGTCATTCCAAGTCAACTAGTGTGATGGCGATTCGCGATTTGGTCCGATGGTCCGAGTCAAATCGCATCCTCGAAACAGGACTGGCATGAGGCCACCAAGGACTTGCGGGGTGGACGGAGGCTCTTTTCGCTCCGCAAGTCCGTGGTGGCTGACCGCCGGGCCGATAATCGGCTCACGATATGTGTCTGGAATACGGTGCAGACCGTAGTTTCGACGAACAGGAGAGAACGCTTCTGAAGCTTGTTGCCGAGCGTTCTAGCGCACAAAGTGAACCTGTCAGATGTGCGCCCCGAGAACAGACGCCCGGACCCCGCCTTGTCAGTATAAACAAAAGCAAACTTCAGACTTTAATTACAGGTTTCGTTTCCTCCTACGGGGCTAAGAGGGCGGGGGGGTAAGCACGCTCGGCCTTTCACGCCTTCACTCCACACCTCGGCAGTTTCTTGAGTTCTGGCGATCTGAAGTGGGAATAAAACGGACTCATTCCAGTTATCAACTGTGAGAGTCACAAACCACGGAGGACAAATGCCAGAGAAAAAGCAAGATCTTATCGACCAGAAATTGCAAGATCTCAACAACGATGGCGTCGATCGTCGGGGATTTCTGAAGTGCATGGCTTGGGCAGGTACAGGCCTGGTCTGGACTATGAGCGGCGGTATTCCATCGTCTCAGGCGTTCGCCAAGACTGCGCATCGAAGTGGCGGCAATCGCGGCGATTTCACCTTTGTCCAGATCAGTGACAGCCACATCGGCTTCAACAAGCCGGCCAACCCGGACGTGACCGCTACGCTGCAGACCGCAATCAACAAGATCAACGCAATGCCCCAAAAGCCGGACTTCATTATCCACACCGGTGATCTGAGCCAACTTTCGAAGCCGAGCGAGTTCGATACGCTCGACCAGGTACTGAAAGGCGCATCGGCGAAGCAAGTCTACTTTGTCCCCGGTGAGCACGACATGCTGAGTGATAACGGCGAGCAGTTTCTGCAGCGCTATGGAAAGGGCACCAAAGGTACCGGGTGGTATAGCTTCGATCAAAAGGGCGTCCACTTTGTGGGTCTCGTGAATGTCGCTAATCTCAAGGCCGGAGGCATGGGCTCGCTCGGTCACGAACAGCTGGAGTGGCTAGAGGACGATCTCAAGGGCCGTTCTGCCAGCACTCCGATTGTGCTCTTTGCACACATCCCACTGTGGACCATCTATCCAGATTGGGGTTGGGGAACCGACGACAGTGAACAAGCTTTGTCTTACGTCAAGCGCTTCGGTTCTGTGACGGTGTTGAACGGCCACATCCACCAGATCATGCAGAAGGTGGAAGGCAAAGTATCTTTCCACACGGCGATGTCGACGGCTTTCCCGCAGCCCGCGCCGGGAACAGCTCCCTCAGCCGGCCCCATGAAAGTGCCAGCGGACCAGTTGCAACGGGTGTTGGGAATCACCGACGTGAACTATCTCGTCAGCGGCCGCAGCCTCGCAATCGTCGATTCACCACTTGCGGACTCGGGGTCTTCGGCTTCGGGAAGTGGAAGCGGCCCTGGTGGTCGTTAACTGAAGTCTTGCGTGGACCGCCAACGATCCGGTCCCTGAACAGTGAGAATCAAGAAATAAAACTCAAACTCTTAAAGGAAACAGAACAATGAAACGGAACAGTATGTGGGTTGCAAGTTTCACAGCGTCGCTAGTCATTGCGATCGTACTGCTCGTCGCGGGGTCGCCGAGTGTCGCGGCTAATGACCAGCCCTCCGCTGCAAACGCGGCCGTGAACATCGACAATTTCGTGTTTGGACCGCAGACCATCACAGTACCCGTCGGAGCGACAGTTACGTGGACAAACAAAGATGATATTCCCCACACCTCGGTCAGCACAGAGGGTGTGTTCAAGTCCAAGGTACTCGACACCGATGAAAAGTTTTCCTACACGTTTACTAAGGCCGGAACGTATCCCTACTACTGCACCATCCACCCTAAGATGACCGGCAAAGTCGTGGTTCAGTGAGCCCCGACTTCTAACTGGTGCCCACGGAGACGGCCTCCTGCCCGCGGGCACATCGCTTGCGCTGCAAAGGGGCCGTCCTCTAAAGCGCCTTAACGACTATGAACGCAAACTCGACACAAATCGCAGCTAGCAGCGACCTGGATCTTGTCCACGCCAGCAAGAAAGGGGATGTTGCCGCTTTCGAGCAACTCGTAAAGCGATACAGCCCCAGACTTCTTCGAATCTCTCAGACCGTCACGCGCAACAGAGAAGACTCCGAGGACGCGGTCCAAGAAGCCCTGTTGAAAGCCTTCCAGAATCTGGCCGACTTCCGAGAGGATTCCCAATTCTCCACCTGGCTGATTCGCATCACCGTGAACCAGTCGCTCATGAAGCTACGGAAACAGCGCACCCACAAAGAAGTGTCCTTGGACGAGGATTTCCAGGCGGATGGAAACTCGCTTCCATTGGACGTGCCTGATCGAGCCCCGGATCCGGAACAACTATGCTGGGCATCTGAATTGCGAGACATCCTCGTCAGAACAGTAGAAGAGCTGCGCCCGATCTTGCGGACGGTCTTTGTGCTCCGTGATGTCGAGGGACTTTCTATCGAACAGACTGCACAACTGCTAAACCTAAGTCAGGCGGCGGTGAAAGCGCGGCTGTGGAGAGTCCGACTACACCTTCGCGAGCGCCTTAATAGATACTTCGACGAGCAGTCGACCTTGGCACCTGAAGAGCTAGCCCCAACGAGTAGGGTCACGAGAAAGATTATTGGTCTGTTTGCCGAGTGCCTTCGGGACTCGATTCCTCGCACATATTCGACCAGCGTCGCTCGATAATGTGTGTTCCGGGCGAAAGCTCCGCCGACTCTCTAAGAGTCTAACTCAACGCCCATCCCATACTGGGTGCCGCCATAGCGCTGATACGAAACGCTGGTACTAGACCAGTTAACAAACCCCCAACAAACAAGTGACAAGCAAATGACATCGGCGCTGTATCCCGTCAGTGATGGGTGCGTCTAACGTACTGACGGTTACATATGTGTAGATGACCAAGGCGTGCGGGACGGCAGGCACGGAATAAAACCCTCCCGAGCACTGTTATCAACGATGAAAGAGTCACACTGGTTCTATAAAGGAGAAATCATGAAGAAGTCGTACTTGACAGCTGTACTTATGTTGATGTGCTTACTCGGTGTTGGGGTAAGTGCCCGTGCTCAAGATGCCGATGCGGTTGTCGTGAGCGTTCCGTTCGAGTTTGTAGCAGGAGGCGCAACTCTCCCTGCAGGGGAATACAGAGTGAGTCGCATTAATCCTGGAATAAACCGAGAACTAGCGATCAGTGGCTATAACAAAGGGAGCGCATTTCTGCTTCCTGTGACCTTCGACGAAGCTGCGGCACCAAATGGTCAGCCAACGTTCAGCTTTGAGCATGTGGGTGGCAAGTACTTTCTAAGCGGGATCAAAACACTCAGCGGCGTCTATACGATGCCGTCCTCGCGTGAGATGGTCATGCTCGGCAAGGCGACCTCTCCAAGTCCGAGCACTTCATCCGCCTCAGGCGGTCAATAAATCGGAATCAAGATGTCGGGCTCACGCGGTTGTGGCAGAGATATCGAGAGTCAAGAAAAATCAGTCTGATGCTCGATTCTCTGTCCAACCGGCATGTTCAACAACGAACCATTTTTCAGATTAAGAGTCGCACAAATCCAACGCTCATATTTCATGGAGAACACAATGAAAAAAGCAATCTCGTTGATCGGGCTGCTGATGACGTTAGCAATTCCCTCGGGATTGCTTGCGCAGCAGGCCGGCTATTCGCAGGCCAATCTCGTCTCCAACATCGCCGGCGTCGGCGCTACCACAGACACCCAACTGTCGAACCCTTGGGGAATCTCAGTACTTCCCGGGCAAGACTTCTGGATCGCTAACAATAACAGCGGCACTTCCACACTCTATGACCAAAATGGAAATAAAGACGCTGGGCTCGTGGTGACGATACCGGGGGCATCACACAATCCAAACGGTAATTGCAGCCCAGGTTGCCCGACGGGTACCGTGGCCAACGCCAGCGGCTCCTATTTTTCTGGCGGATCGTTCATTTTTGACACTGAGGACGGTCTCATCGTTTACTGGAACGGCTCCAGCAACACCGCGATTGTCGGCAAAGACAATTCCGCCAGCGGAGCAGTTTATAAAGGTCTAGCCTTACTTGGCACTAACCTGTTGGCAGCGAACTTCAACAGCGGCAAAGTCGACGTTTATGATTCCAACTACAGCCTTACTTCGTTGGGCGGATCGTTCACTGATCCAAATCTTCCCGCAGGATTTGCTCCCCACGGCATCCACGTCATTGGCAACCAGGTCTACATCGCTTACGCGATGCAGGATGGTCCCAAGCACGACGCGGTGCCCGGCGCTGGTGCTGGTCAGGTGGATATATTCGATGCGACCGGCAACTTCGTAAGCACTTTCGTCGCTGCGGGTGCCAACAACAACCTCAATGCACCATGGGGAGTTGTAGCGGCTCCGGCCAGCTTCGGCACTTTCGCGGGCGACATCCTGGTGGGAAACTTCGGTGATGGCACCATCAGCGCATTTAGCACAACTGGGAAATTTGTCGGCCAGCTCACCGATTCGTCGGGCAAGGTCCTGGTAAACCCTGGCATCTGGGATATGGTGTATGGAGGAGGCGGTGCTAGTAATAATCCAGGCACTCTGGGTACTCTCTATATCACAGCTGGAGGCAGCGCGGGCCAACCAAATTTTCCGGCTGGAGGTAGCGCCACCGCTGTATTTGCAAGCCTGGTTCCTGCGGCCGCGGTCAGCGGGCCGAATTTTTCGCTGAATCTTTCGGCTTCGAGTGCGACCGTTATGGCGGGCAGCTCGACGACTCTGATGATCAGCGCTAGTGCGGTTGGCGGATTCAACAGTCAGATTTCGCTTGCTTGCTCGGCACCCACTGGTCTGACCTGTTCTCTCAGCCCCTCCACCATCTCCCCGGGATCGAGTGCAGCATCTTCAACGTTGACGGTTTCTGCAGCCTCCACGCCTCCTGTGGGCGGCTACCCCGGTGTGGCTTTCTTACTTCCTGGTTTGGGGCTGTTTGGAACCATTCTCACGGCTCGCAGAAAAAAGCCGATTGCCCGCAAGGTCCCTGTAGGGGTGAGCCTACTCGGCTTGCTGCTTCTCTCTACGCTGTTCACTTTGGGATGTGGAAGCAACAGCTCGAAGCAAACTCCAGTAGCATCTCAGACCACCATCACAGTGACCGGCACGTCCGGATCACTTAGCCACAACGCACCCGTAAGTATCACGATCAACTAGCGCGAAATGGGTACGGGCGCACTCAGTGCGCCCGTGTCCAAAATGCTGCTAATCCGCCTCTGGGTCGTGGCAAGTCTGGTTTCATCGCCGATCCGCTGATCTCGTTATGTCAAGGAAATGTCATTTCTACCCCCTCGCGGAATAAACACTAATTCGAACGGTTCACATACGGTTAGAACCAAATCATTAGGCCGAAAATTGGAGTGTTGATATGAAGGATAGTTGCCAGCAGAAATGGGTGAAAACTCGTTTATTCAAGTCAGTAGCGCTACTTTCCGTCTTGTTTGCGTTGATGACGGTCGCAAGCGTCTGGGGGCAAACGGCGACCACGGGAAGCATCTCAGGTGTCGTTACAGATCCATCAGCCGCCGTGCTTGCCGGCGTTCCGGTCACATTGAACAATGTCGATACAAATAGCTCCACTTCTACTACTACCAGTGAGCTAGGGTCATACAGTTTTTCGCTTCTGCAACCCGGAGGATACTCGGTTACAACGAATGTCGCTGGATTTCAAACGGTCACGAGGCATGTAACAGTTACTCTTGGCACCAGCATCACCGCAAATCTCCAATTGTCTCTGTCCGCGCAGAATGAATCTGTCGAAGTGTCCGACGCGGTAACGGGTGTCCAAACCGAAGACGCTAATCTCGAAACAAACTTTAACGCCCAGCAAATTGCCGTTTTGCCGAATCCGGGAAACGACCTCAGCGCCGTCGCGCTAACAGCGCCAGGAGTGGTCATGAATACGACCGGAGGATCCGTCTTCGGCGGGGGTAACTACGAGTTCTTCGGTCTACCGTCGAACTCAAATGTGTTCACGTATGACGGCGCCAATGATAACGATCCCTACTTCAACATTAACAATAGCGGGGCGACCAACCTGACCCTGGGGCTCAACGATGTCCAAGAGACCAGCGTTGTAACCAATGGCTACAGTGGCCAATTCGGAGGGCTGGCAGGGGCGAACATCAACTACGTGTCGAAGTCCGGCACTAACGCATTTCATGGGAATGCAGAGTACTGGTGGAACGGGCGAGCGCTCAATTCGAACAACTATTTCCGCAATCAAGCGAATGGCATTGCTGGCAGCGAGGTCGACCCACGGCCCTTTGTGAATGCGAATCAATATGCCGCCTCATTTGGGGGGCCGATTAAGAGAGACAAATCATTCTTCTTTGTCGACTATGAAGGCATCCGGCTGGTGATCCCCTCGCTCTTTTCGGTCAATCTTCCTACTCAAACGTTTGAAAATGCCGTAATCGCCAACTTAAACACCGTCAGTCCCGCCTCTGTCCCGTTTTACAACCAACTTTTCGGAGTGTGGAACGCAACGCCGAATGCAGCTCGCTCGCAGAACACTCTTGCGGGCGGGGGCTGTTCGAACGTCACTAGCCTTGCGGGAATCGCATTCGGAGCAGGCAATCCGTGTGCCACCCAACTGCAGGGCGGAACGTCGCAAGCGACCAATGATTACCTGATCGTAGGCCGGTACGATCAAAGCATTGGCAACAATGACAAGCTGTTTGTTCGCGTGCAGCATGAAAGCGGTCAGCAGGCAACCTACACCGATCCTCTGACCCCTGCTTTCAATGCGCATAGTGCTCAGCCGGAATGGCAAAGTCAGTTGAGCGAAACGCACACATTCGGCAACAACAAAGTGAATAACTTCATCGCCTCGCTGCAGTGGTACAGCGCGCTCTTCACTATGACGAACCCCACTGCCGAATTTCAGACCCTTCCCCAGACGGTCGCGTTCGGTGATAACTCCCTATTCCCTTTGAACAATGATGGTACCGCCTTTCCGCAGGGCCGTTCCGTGACCCAGTACGGCATTGTCGACGACTTCAGCTGGACCCGCGGGCGACACGGGCTCCGCTTCGGAGTGAATTTCCGCCGCGACGATGTGAGCGACCACAATTTTACGGGCGTCATTCCTTTTGCTCAGGAAACCTCGCTGAACGATTTCGCCTTTGGGGGTGTGGCACCTGCAAATACGGCCGTAGGAAACTTGGTTGCTCAGAATTTCCCGCTGAATACGAACGTGCCGATAGCGCTCTACCAACTTGGCTGGTATGCATCAGACGAGCTGAAGGTCACTCCCAACTTGAAGTTGACACTCAGTATGCGGTTTGACCACTTGTCGAATCCAGTCTGCCAGAGCAATTGCTTCCAGAGCCTGTCAGGTCCATTTCAAGACCTGAATCGGACGGACCCGGTGAATCAAGCATTGAGCACAGGGTTGAACACGGCGTTTCCGTCGGTTACTTCGATCGTCTACGAGCCCAAGGTGGGCTTCGCATGGTCGCCCTTCGGTGCAAAGAATACGGTTATCCGCGGAGGGATCGGCATCTTCAGCGACGCGATCCCAACGGGAGGAATCGATGACATCTTAACGAACGCCCCGAATGATCCGTCGTTCGTACTTTTTAACGGTGCTCTTTCGCCGGCGGCTGCGGGGAACCTGAACGGGCAAGCGACTGCGGCCAATGCCGCATTCCGGGCCAATTTTGCCAACGGCGGAACGGTTCCGGCCTTCAATTTCTTTAACCCGGGCAAAGTGCAGATTCCGCGTTATAACGAGTGGGACCTTGAAGTACAACAGGCTCTCGGTTGGCACACCACAGTGAGCGCTAAATATGTGGGCAATCACGGCGAGCACGAAGAGATCACGAATCCCGCGTTAAACGCTTTCAGTCCAACGGGAGCCGCATTCGGCAGTCTTCCGCTCACGCAACCCGATCCCCGATTCGGAGTCGTTGCCCAGACGCAGAACTCCGGCAACTCAAACTACAACGGGGTCACGCTGACTGCTGCGCACACGATGAATGGCGGCTTTCAGTTCCAGGCGTCCTATACCTATAGTCACGCCCTGGACGAGATCTCTAATAGCTCATTGAACCCCTTTGGCTTGAACTCCAACGGCAACGTCGACGTCGTGACGCCGCTGAATCCATTCAATGTTCGGCAACTCAACTATGGCAGTGCTGACTACGATGTCCGGCAGTCGTTCGTCATGAACTACGTCTGGAGTGATGCCCTCCGTCACCTGACGACGCGAGGTCCGAATGCGCTGATAAAGAGCTGGACTCTCTCGGGAACGATTTTCAAACACACTGGATTCCCTTACTCGATTTGGAGCAGTAACGAAACAGCCGCGCTACAGGGGAGCTTGTTCGGAAGCACAAGCCCTGCTACTACGACTGCGGTCCTGGCCAACGTCGTGGGCTCGCCAAACATTAACTGCGGCGCATCGGCTGCGCGACTGGTGAACGGGCAGCCAACTCCCTGCTATAACGCAGCGAACTTCGCGGATCCAACAAACGATTTCGGCACTCAGCGCCGAAACCAGTTTCGCGGCCCTGGATACTTCGACACGGACCTCGGTGTGGAGAAGTCCTTCGCTATGCCGAAGTGGGAGAAGGCTCAATTCTCGGTGGGAGCAAGGTTCTTCAATCTCTTTAATCATCCGAACTTTGCCTTCCCCAACACCAACGTGGACAGCAATCAGTTCGGACAGATCACTCAGACGGTTAGTCAGCCCACGACGATCTACGGTTCTGGGCTCGGCGCGGACGCATCCCCGAGAGTCATTGAACTGCAGGCTAAGTTCGTCTTCTAAACGAAGCGAACTTGTTCTAGGGCGGCCATCCCCGGGCCGTCCATTTTTTTGCCTGCGTCTCCCCGGCAACTCTACTGACCGTTCTTAGCTTCATCTCGGCGCACGAGAAGAATATCAATTGAGGACCCTGGAATAACGACGACTGAGCCGAGTTTTAAATAGTGTGAGACAGAATCTGGACGGAAAGCGAACAGGGGACCTCGACACATGTCGGCGATCTACTTTCTTAGAGAGAGTTGACAATCAAATGACATTCTCGATGTATCTCCGGACTGATAGCCGCGTCAAACGCACAGTACGCTCAAACAAAATCATGAGCCACGAATTGGAGGACAAACATGAAGAAGAAGCTTCACCCTTACAGTATTAGTCGTCCAGTTGACCGCCGCTCGTTTCTGAAAGGTGGTCTTCTGGCAGGTGGCGCCGCGATGGGTGCTGGTTTGTTAGCGAATGCGCCATTGGCCCACGCACAAGCTCGTACTCAAGAAAGCGGTTCCCCTAGTGCGGGTGATATCGCGATTCTTCGCTTTCTAGCGGCGGCGGAACTGATCGAGTCGGACCTGTGGACGCAGTATGCGGAGCTGGGTGGTATCGGCAATAATCCACCCATTGAGGTCGACCCGAACCAACTGCTAAATCCCTATCAAGTGGCCCTGTCGAACCTTGATTCCGACGGCCCTCAATACATTTCCAGCAATACGCTGGATGAAGTGAGCCACGCTACTTTCTTGAATGCTTATCTGGAGTCCAGAGGAGCTGAACCGGTCAACTTCGATGAGTTCGTAACCTTGCCCGGAAGCACAGCAGAGGGATCCACGGGCAGTTCACGCCTGACCAACCTCATGAGCCTCAACGTTGACACCAGCTGGTTCGTCCGCTACCGAAGCGCAAGCAACCCTGACCTGGGTGCCACGTTTCCCCAAGCGCTCACTCTCAATAGAGTAACCGCCATTCCCAGAAGCGATGCCGATTACGAAGGCAGATCCAATCCCAACTTTCCAGGGAACGACCACATTCAGGCCATCGCCAATGTAGCGGCTTTCCACTTCGGATACATCGAGCAAGGCGGCTCGAGTCTTTACGCAGCCCTGAGTCAAAAAGTGACGGATCCGGAAGTACTTGCGATCACGCTGGGCATTGGCGGCGATGAGATCGCTCACTTTCTGGAATGGGTCGATTTTGCGGGCAACGGAGTGCAAGCTCCGGTGGCGCCATTCGCGGACCCCATCTCCGACCTGAGATTCCCCAACTTCTTCAATCCACTCAACCCGTTGATTCAGCCCAGCCTGATTTTCCCGGTCCCGGTTGAATTCAGACCCAACCTTCCCCGTGTCTCGATCATCCGTCCGCTGACCGATAAATTCGGTGGCGCGGTCGCAACGATCAAGAGTTTCATCGCAGATGGGCTCTTCATTGGCCAAAGCCCAAAGTTCCTTAATCAACTGCAGACAATGGCAGTCGCAGCCGATTCGGCCAAGCGCGCGTAGTTTGTTGCAGCCCCTCCCCCGTTTCACGGGCGCTGCTAACAGTTCATCGGGTGCAGCGCCCGCATTCTCCAAAGCACGGCACTTACATTCTCGATCCAAGGAGGCTTATGTTTGAAGGACTGTTTCAGCCGATGCATCTGCTGATGATTTTCGGAATTGCCCTGCTTGTGTTCGGGCCCAAGAAATTACCCGAACTTGGCAAAGGACTGGGAGATGGTATTCGTGGCTTCAAGGCGGCCATGAAATCTGACGAAGACACGCCGGACGCTACCCGCGGCGACCACGAAGACGGAACCAAGGAGTGAATCGTGGGATTGGGTACTGAAATCTTGTTCATGGCAATGCTCGGATTACTAGTTTTGGGTCCCAAGCAGCTGCACGCATTGTTGGGACACGTAGCGCGGGCTAAAGCTCAGTTGGAAGAGGCCCGCCGCGGCTTCAAGGCTCAACTCGTAGCGGAACTCGACGCTACGCATCGGGTTGAAGAGGCTGATAGTTCGCATGATTACCAAGACGTGAAATAGTTTGGACAAGCCTGTAACTTTGTCGTCGATTGTTCGCTCTTAT
>Ga0187871_10003670_pt1 | contig 11808 bp, 7 predicted proteins | sample June2016WEW_16_1_FD_132988 | JGI IMG/M metagenome (GOLD analysis project Ga0187871, IMG submission 132988) | Peatland microbial communities from SPRUCE experiment site at the Marcell Experimental Forest, Minnesota, USA - June2016WEW_16_10 | ecosystem: Environmental > Terrestrial > Soil >... | reverse complement strand
CCGAAAGGATCACCGTGGAGAAGCTCAGCCTATCGAAGACAGTCTGCGTATTTGTGTTTTGCGTCGCGACGGCGATTGTCTCGCTTGCACAGACCTTAACTACGCTGGCCAGCTTTGATAACACGGACGGCGCAAACCCGTTCGCGGGGCTGGTCCAGGCTAGCGATGGGAATTTCTACGGGACCACATACTCAGGCGGCGCCAGCAACGACGGCGTGGTCTTCAAAATCACCCCCAGTGGTGTCCTGACGACGCTGCACAGCTTCTGCCAGCTAAGCGGGTGCACCGACGGTACACTTCCCATCGGAGGGCTGGTTCAGGGTACCGACGGGAACCTCTACGGTACAACCGCGGGTGGCGGAGCCAACAACCGTGGCACGGTCTTCAAAATCACCTCGAGTGGCGTGCTGACGACCCTTTACAACTTCTGCTCCCAGGAAGGGTGCGCAGACGGCGCGCAACCCTTCGCGGGGTTGGTGCTGGCCACCAATGGGAACTTCTACGGGACAACCGCGTACGGCGGCGCGAACAACAACAATGGCACGGTCTTCGAAATCACGCCGAGGGGCGCGCTAACCACGTTGTACAGCTTTTGTGCCGAAAACGGGTGCCCGGACGGCGCACGCCCCACCGCGAGCTTGGTGCAGGTCACGACGGGGCAGTTCTACGGGACAACCCAGGCCGGCGGAGCCAATAGAGACCCTCACTGCGCAGAAGGTTGTGGCACGGTGTTCGAGCTCACTGGCGGCGGCCTGACGACGCTGTACAGCTTCTGCGCGCAAAGTGGGTGCCTGGACGGCCAAACCCCCAATGCAGGGTTGGTCCCGGCCAGGAATGGAAACTTCTACGGGACAACCTTGTACGGCGGCGCGAACAACAACAATGGCACGGTCTTCGAAATCACGCCGAGGGGCGCGCTAACCACGTTGTACAACTTTTGCTCACGAAGCGGGTGTACGGACGGCCAGGTTCCCGCCGCAGGGCTGATCCAGGCCACAGATGGAAACCTCTACGGAACAACCACGGCTGGCGGCAAGGGCGGTGGCACGATCTTCGCAATCACCCCCAGTGGCACGCTAACGACGCTATACATCTTCTGCCAGCAAGTCTTGTGCGCGGACGGCGAAGGGCCTTACGCGAACCTGATCCAGAGTACCAATGGGAACTTTTATGGAACCACCTTCGGTGGCGGGACGCACGGCTACGGAGCGGTCTTCAGCCTGTCCCCCGTGCAATTTGTGCCGCTGACGCCCTGCCGTGTGGTGGATACGCGCAATCCGGACGGCCCATTCGGCGGCCCGGCCATCACCGGGAATTCATCGCGCAGCTTCCCGCTCTCGCAGAGCGGCAATCCTTGCAACATTCCATCGACCGCCATCGCCTACTCGCTGAATGTGACGGTAGTGCCGGAGCATACGCTGGGCTACTTGACGATCTGGCCTACCGGCGAAGCCCAACCGATTACGTCCTTGCTAAACTCGCCAGACGGTCGCACCAAGGCCAACGCGGCGATCGTTCCTGCGGGCATGCCCTCCGGCTCGGTCAGCGTCTACGTCACCGACACCACCAACGTCATACTCGACATCGACGGCTACTTCGCGCCCAGAGGCGGTTCGACGTTGGCGTTCTACACGCTTCCCCCCTGTCGCATCGTCGACACCCGTAACGGACAGGATCAGGGGATACTGCACGCGGGAGTGGTACGCTATTACACGATTCCGCCCAACTGCGATGTTCCCACCAGCGCGACGGCCTATTCGTTCAACGTTACAGTCCTCCCCTCCGCTGGCGGTCTCGATTACCTGACAGTGTGGCCTAAGGGTGAGCCGCAACCTGGCGTCTCCACTCTTAACGACGCCACTGGAACGGTGGTAGCGAACGCGGCCATCGTACCGGCGGGCAGCGAAAACGCAACTGCCTTCTACGCCCACAGCAACAGCACCAACCTGCTGCTTGATATCAATGGCTACTTCGCGCCGCAGGCAACAGGCGGGTTGTCACTGTATCCGGTGACGCCTTGCCGTGTCCTGGACACGCGTCAGGTCGGCAATGGAGAACCCTTCATGGGCGACTGGAACCCTCCCAACGGCATCGACGTGCTGACCAGTCAGTGTGCGCCTCCGAGCACTGCCAAAGCGTTCGTCTTCAACGGGACCGTGGTGCCAAGCGGCTCCATGCCTTTCCTGACGTTGTGGCCTCACGGCGAAGACCAGCCTGGAGTCTCGACCCTGAATGCCCAGGATGGATTCATCACCTCGAACATGGCGATCGTGCCGACCAACGACGGCTCCATCGACGCCTACGCCGCCGGACTGACGCAGCTAATCCTCGACATCTTCGGCTACTTCGCACCCTAGGGGCGTGAAGACTAGGACACTTTACCGCCGAGTCCTCCGCTCCAATTCTTCCACCGCTCTTGTCACTTGAGTGCGTGTGGTGGTGATCGTCTGCGGCAGCCAGAATCAAGAGCTTGCTGGTAGAGGTTTTGAATTTCCTTTCGAGCGACCGCTTCTCCTTTACCTTCGTACCTCTGGAGCGTGACCGCGCAGGTCAGCAATCGTACTTCGAATTTGGAGATTTGAAGAGTTGGCCCTTCCACAGTCCCGATCGTGTGCTCATGTTTTCTGGAGGGCTGGACTCTCTGGCCGGGGCCGTAGAAGCGGCGACAGAAGGACGCCGGTTGGTTTTGGTGAGTCATCGGCCCGTGTCCACCCTAGATGCGCGGCAGAAGAGGCTGTTCCGCGAGATGCAGCAGAGATTTACAGATCAACTGATCCGGATTCCGGTCTGGATCAACAAGGCGGACTCGCTCGGGCGGGAACCAACCCAACGCACGCGGTCCTTCCTGTACTCGGCACTGGGCACACTGGTAGCTCAGTCGGTTCAGGCCGGCGGTGTGAGGTTCTATGAAAACGGGATAGTCAGTTTGAACCTGCCTGTTGCAGAAGAAGTGCTTCGCGCAAGAGCGTCGCGCACTACCCATCCGGTAGCCCTGCACTTGTTGATTGCGCTCTGTACCGCTGTGACCGATCGTAATTTCGCCGTTGACAACCCGTACCTGTTCAAGACAAGAACGGAGGTGGTGGCGAGCCTCGCCATGCATGGAGCTGCTCACCTGATTGCACATACCTGCTCGTGTTCGCACTCGATGTTCCAGACCAAGACGCAGCGCCTTTGTGGCCGCTGCAGCCAATGTATAGACCGAAGATTTGCCACTGTGGCGGCAGGCCTGTTGGGCGAGGATCCCGAGAAAGACTACGTTGCGGATGTCTTTGTGGGAACGCGGCAGGACGCTCTGGAACGGGCGATTGCAGTTGATTACACCCGCCACGCAATTGAGCTAGCTCGGCGCGCTGAGAGTGAATTGGCAGCAATTTTTGGCGCCGAAATCAGCCGCGCGGTTCGCTACGAAGCGAAACGAGGCGAAGCCGCACAGAGACTTGTTTCCATGCACAAGCGCCACGGAGAGGCGGTAGTCACGGTCCTGGAGCAAAAGGTACGAGAGAACTCGTCAAAAGTGGTATCGGGAACTCTTGATCGCACTTCGCTACTGGGCATGGTCGTTGGGCAACCAGGCTGGCACCACCCAGGCCAGGCTCTTGCCATTCCCGCAAGTGATGAGAGAGCCGAGACGGGCGGATCTCCTCGATCCTCGCCTGCGGTACAGTCTCAGAGTTCCGCAATCGCGAGAGTAGAGGCATCCGTAGAGAACCTTCACGTCAAGTTGGATGCCGCACTGGCAGGCAAGATCCAGAAGAAAAAGAAACAGAAGCCGCGCAAGCGAGACACGATTATCTTCGCTGCCATCCTCAAGGAGCTCAAAGGAACCAAGTACTGTAGTGTTCCTGACGATCACAGGGTTCAGCCCAAGTGGGAACACGCCACGGCATCCACTTATCCCCGAGGCTATCTGGCGGGAAATCCATGGCGAAAGAAGATCCAGGATGAAAAGACACGCGCCAAACAGCGGATGAACAGTTTTGCCGACTCTGAACTTGCTGAGGTCTTTACCTTCTATCTTCCTAACGAATTTGAAGCCCTGGTCCGCTCGCTGCACTCGCGCAACTCGCACACCACGAGTAAAAATTCCATTGCCGCCGAGCAGCATAAATATTAGAGAAACTGCAATTTTCCACTCGCGCGGGCTGAGGCTCATATTGCCTCCAATGCCCCCTCTAACCGACATTCAGACACGTTAGAAGAAAACAGCGGTTCCGGCAACCGTTGCTCCGGTCCTGAAGCAGTGTTTTCGCAGTAATTTCGGAGGCGTCGCCCGGATGTTGCCCAAAGAACACGATTCAGCGGCTGAGATCGCGGTTGTGAGAAGGGCAAGGAGTAACGCGGCAACGTCCGTCCTGGCTAACCTGTATGCAAGTCGCTCGCTAGACAGGAATGCGTCTGTGACGCGAGAACTGGGCACGTAGGCGCACAATGACCCAACCCGGAGCCAAATCGCAGAGCCTCGGCGAAAGAGAATGGCTCGATCTCCGTGGACTCACGATGTATGCTGCAGTATCCGAGCGTACTATTCGCGAGTGGCTCCATCGATCGCTGAACCCGCTGCCGGCGGTGAGCGTGAAGATTCGGAAGAAGGGCGGCAAGTGGGTACGTGTTTGTCCACTACCAGGGCAAGCGCAAAGCGAAGTGTGTAGGCACGCGCGCCGCCGCCGAGCAGGTGAAGCGCACGCTGGAAGCGAAGCTCGCGCTCGGCGACTTTACGTTTCTCAAGGGCGAGCAGCCCGCAACCTTCGCCGCTTACGCCGAAGGCTGGGAAAAGCAATACGTTGACCTGAAACCCTCCACGGCCGCACGTTATAAGGGACTCCTGAAGTTGCACATCCTGCCCTGCTTCGGTGCGAAGGCGATCGACGCCATCTGCCGCGATGATGTGAAGCGGTTCTTTTCAGAACTGGCGCTGAAACAGGTGCAGCCCAAGAGCAAGAACCCCGATAAGATTGACCCGAGCCGCAAGACACTTGCCGCTAACTCGCTGCAGAATGCGCTTATCTGCCTCCGGGTCATCTTCCAGAGCGCCGTCGAGGACGGATTGATACCGCAGAACCCGGCTTCAAGAGTGGGCCGCTTTCTACCGAAGGACGGTGAGAGGTTTGAAGCGGTATTCCTGTCAGCCGACGAACTGGCGCGGTTTCTCAATTCCGTCCAGGCGCTGAGCCCGGAACACTATCCGCTGTTCCTGACGTTTGCTCGCACCGGCCTGCGGCTGGGCGAAGCGCTTGCGCTCCGGTGGGGAGACATTCAGTTCGGCCAAGATGCGTCAGATGTGAACCGGTACATGTGGATCCGGCGCAACTACACCGCGGGCCGCTTCGTCTCGCCTAAGAGCGGTAAGTCGCGTCGGGTCGATATGTCGCAGCAGCTTCGCGCGGTGCTCCTGGGCGTCCGAGAGCAGCGCCTATTGGAGGCGATGCTGAAAGGTGAGTCTCCGATTTCAGAGGACCTGGTATTCCCGTCCGCGTCTGGTGCCCCGCTTGATCCCGCGAACCTGCATAAGCGCGTTCTCTTGCCGGCCATCCAACACGCTGGCCTGCGCCGCTTCCGCATCCACGACTTGCGCCACACCTTCGCGAGCCTGCTAATTCAGGACGGCGCCAGCCTCGCATACGTGAAGGAACAGCTCGGACATTCGACCATTGCTGTCACGGTGGACCTGTACGGGCATCTTGTCCTCAGCGCTAACATTGCGTTCGTTGATCGCCTCGACGCCAAAACAAGTCCGCAACAAAACGCAACCCAGGCGCAACCGGCCGATGAGAGAGAACGGTCAGAGTACTCGGAAGTGTTTGAAAACTATGGAGGCCCTGGGCAGAGTCGAACTGCCGACCAACGGTTTAGGAAATATGGGCTTCCATCCCCATCTCAATCGGCTCAGCCACTTACGAGATGGACAGAGTGCTCGAAATCGGGGCCAATCATCTCAAACGGCAGTTATCTGGCAACGCAAGTGGCAACGCGACGTATCGCCGCCTCTAGCATGACGGCATGCAGAATGTCGGGTTAGGTTGATCGACTAGGCCTCGGTGCGGCCCCGCATCGAATCGTCATTGTTCTGGAGCGCCCCGGTGAGAGACTAGTCATAGGCATAGCTTGCCTGCACTATCGACTTTCGGAGCTACGGACTCCTCGGAACGCAGCCATTTCACAATAGCCCCCGCGACCTCGGGATCGTCGTGAGTGGAACTGTGAAATAGGCCTGGCAGGCGCCGGCTCCCTTGTGGCATCTGATAGAACGTCGATTGCCCCGGCGGAGCGGATTCCACCGAGATATCTAGCAGTGGGGCGAAGAGGCCGGGCGACACACCGAAGGGGAGCGCTACAACGAGTCGTGCGAAATACGACACGAGAATCAAGCTCAAGAGCGTCAAGGTTCCAAACAGAATAGTGCGCTCCCCAATCTGCCCCCCGCGACCGCGAAGCTTTTCCCATGACAATATGGCGAAACCGAAATATGATAACGGAACTAGCAATGAAGCGGCTATGACTTCAACATAGCCGGTCACCCACCCCAGAAATTGACCCACAGTTAGGACAGCGGACGCTTCGTCTGCGATGGGCCGGACAACAAGCACTCGGAAATGATCCGCGTTAACAGTCCGAACTTGTGCGACACAGGACTTTGCGCGCTCATAGAGTGAATTCCACAGCCACCTAGATGAAAGTGGCACAAAGCAAGAAATAAACCACGCTATACCCGCAAATACAAAGAATATTGAGAGCGCACCGATGACGACCGAGGATACGACAACTGCCATTGATGAAATCCATCGCCAACTGTCATCATTTGGAGGCAAGGGCCATGCTATTAGCAGTTTGAAGAGATAGAAGCCGACACTTTCTAGCAATGCTAAACCCAGAAAAGCTGTGAAAATTCGGAAAAGGTCGCCCTGCTCCTGCCTGACCCACCGTCTGAGAGAAACGCGCAGAAACGGGGCAGACAGCGCAACAAAGCCGAAAATATGGCTCCCCACTGACTCTTCATTCATTGCCCTTATAGCAACATCTGCGCCGTGGCTATGCGCGACGATGTAGTGCTTTGCATTTCGATGATCGCGAATCAACTCGGACAATTTAGACGTTAGCTCGATGCCTGCTGTGCGGCGGGATTCAATGCTGTTGTCGCCAGACCATTTAAAACGGCGAATCAGAGTGTGTCCGGGGTCAAAACTCAAAAGAGCAGAGCAAATGCGGGAATTCTTGCGGTACCATCGAATCTCGCGATCAGATTTAAGAGGCCCCTTGGGCCAGGTACCATGTATGAGAGTCACGGTTCGACGAACTTCGGAAGCCACTATGTCGTCGTAGCAGGTTGTGTCCTGTTTGAAACAGTGAAATATCATCCCAGAGTGCAGCCTCGACTATAAGGAACGACCGAGAGTATAGCAGATGCAGTCAGCCTGTTCGGCAGCAAGTACAGCCTTTCTCACGAGAGGTTGAGCGCGCATACTACCGGGAAATCCAAAAGGCGCGCCGCTCAGATGCCAACGCGCTCCACAACGATTTTCAGCGGCTCGCCGTCCTTGCCCGGTCCCAGTTCCATCGCCTTGCGCTTGGGATGGATGTACTGAGCCAGTCTAAAACCACGAAAGAGCGGAATCAAGGAAAAACGAAGAAATCCGCGCCTGGTTCCCGATTTGGGAACAACCGTCCCACCGATTCATGCCCATTCAAGGCCCTCTTCCGGCCTTGAGTGGGGATTTCGTTCGTACTACGAAGAAAAAGGCCCGCTCAAGCCTCACTCGAACGGAGCACCTGGCGTCTGGCGGCTTCGTGGCGATAACAGGCAATGTGGTAGCGAATCCTACGACAAGGGTTGCCTGTGACATGGGATTTATCAACAGTTATCAATTGGCGAGTCGATCAATAGACACCAGCTTCGTTCGGAATGCCACAGCATGCCGCGAGCCAGGTGATAGTTGTTGCGCAGCGATTCAGGGAGCTTGGGGGCTAACGCAGGCGATATAAAGGGCTACTTCGCTATTGTGATTTGAGAAATATGCTGTTTCAAATCACACATATGAGGCGATGATCAGTCGGACTTGGCCCGGCTGGCCGGTGGCACAATTCCGTTCATCCGCAGGTACTCAACCATCTGCCCGTAATGATTGAATGCGTGCTCGACGGCAAATGTAGCCAAGTGAAGTCGCGACCATTTCCACTGCTCTGGATTTTGCAGCATGTTCTCGACCGTCAGCGTAGCCGCGGCCTTATGACCCAGGGCAAAAGAGTCGTTCAGGAACTTCAGGATCTCGGCTTTGCTCTTTAAGTTCTTGGGACCGTTACCGCCGAGGTAGTCCTCAGGGCACTTATCGCCGGTGAGCGGCGACCACAACGCATAGTTGGAAGCGGCAACGTGTTTCACCTGCAAAGCAAACGTGCGCACGCCTTTGTAATCGTCGCCTGGAATCTTCAAGCTTTCCGGAGAGAAATTGAACTTATCTTCCGGCATGGCTTCCGCAGCTTCCGTGATTTGCTTTTCAATCATACTGATCTGCCGATCCAGCATGGAAGCTATCGTTGGCGGCGGCTGCGCCGGTTGCGCTTGTGGCGCACTCGAGGCAACGGCAGGCAACCTTTGCGCCAGGACCATTCCGGCAAAGACAGGCACTACCAACAGCAGGGCGATTCGGGTTCGTTTCATCCGAGTGACCCTCCTCAAATTGCTTGAACTAGATAAACGGCTCTGCCGACAAAGAATACGCGTACCCGCTTATAGACGCCGTTACCAAGCCGCCGTCACCATGGCCGGCATATCAAACCCAGTCCGCTGGGCCGAACAGCAGAATAGCGGTTTCGACACCAATTCAGCGGTCGCCAAGGTGCTGGACCTTACCGACCCCGGCGAGCCGGATTACTTGTGAAATGGCGATATTACGTCAACCATCCGCCAAAGATCTCTGCTCATTGTTGAACGAGTGCGTCAATCCGAGTCGTGGAAGCGGGTCTGCCTGTAAGGGTCCGGGGATTCCGTAATATACTCTGGGGCGCAACCGGTGATATTCCTGGCGTTGTCTTGAGGTCCAGATCTCTGACGGAGTTCTCACGCATGAGTCCACAACTTCAGAGCGAGCCAATCTCATACCAGCAGCAACAACCCGAGTGGAACCCGGCTCTTCGCATAGCTTTTCGATTCAGCGTGGCCTACCTTGGACTGTTTTGTGCGGCCACACAAATCGTTACCAGCCTGTTCTCGGCCACTCAGGGAAGTGATATCCCCGACCCGGGGACACTTTGGCCGCTGCGTCCATTGGTCGTCTGGACGGCCGTTCATATCTTTCACGTGGCGGCACCGCTGTCTATCGACGGCAACAGCGCCAGTTGCGATTGCATGTTCGGATGGGTCACGGCGTTCTGTCTGTTAGTCATTGCTGCATTCGCTACCGTCATCTGGTCCGTTCTTGACCGCAAGCGGAAAAATTATGCTGCGCTGCATAAGTGGATCCGGCTCGTCTTTCGTTTCATGCTTGCCGGACAGATGCTGAATTACGGCCTGGCCAAGGTCATCCCGCTGCAAATGCCCTATCCTTCATTGAGCAGGTTGCTGCAGCCCTTCGGCACGTTCTCTCCCATGGGCGTGCTCTGGAGTTCAATCGGCGCGGCTCCGGCTTATGAAATTTTCGCCGGTTGCGCGGAGGTCATCGGTGGCGTGCTGCTGATCGTTCCGCGCACGGCAACCCTGGGTGCGCTGATCTGCCTGGCCGACATGACGCAGGTCTTCATGCTGAACATGACCTACGACGTACCGGTAAAGCTGTTTGCCTTTCACCTGATCTTGCTCGCTTGTTTTCTGCTCGCCCCAGACGTTCCACGTCTTGTCACCGTCTTGTTTCTGGACCGTGCCACGGCGCCACGGCCACGAGAGCAGCTTTTCAGCTCCCTCCGCGCCAACCGGATCGCGCTGGCCGCGCAAATCGTCCTCGGACTGTGGCTTCTGGGTCTGAACCTTCACACCGTTCGGCAGTATTGGAGCATCTATGGGGGCGGCAGACAATACTCAGCGCTCTACGGCATCTGGGAGGTGACCCAGATGTCGATTGACGGCGAGCCGCGCCCGCCGCTTCTCACTGACAACGTACGCTGGCGGCGCGTCATTTTTGACATTCCCACTCGCATGGCTTTTCAGCGCATGGACGACTCAGTGGCCCGTTATGGAGCCTCCATCAAGGTCAACGACAAAACCCTAGCGCTCACCAAGGACGACGACAAGAACTGGAAAGCAAGCTTCATCTTCCAGAGTCCGGCCCCGGATCAGTTGATCCTCGATGGCGACATGGACCGCCATAAGGTTCACATGCAACTCAAATTGCTCGACCGCAAGACCTTTCTGCTCGTCAGCAGAGGTTTTCACTGGGTACAGGAGTTTCCTTTCAATCGCTAGCTTTGAGGGAAAGGTCCAGGGCTGCCCCTTGTATTGACGCCCCGGTTGAAGGATGAAGCAGCGGTGGAAACGGCGTGTCCCCCCGCGTAACTGTCGTAATCATGCGATAGCGCTCAAGTTCCAGGTTCCGTCGCGTCTGCCTCGGACAGGAATCCTTATACGAGCGGCTCGCATTCAGCTGATGCTGGCTCCGTGGGAATCGAGAGCAACGCAAAGCTGATTCTCGCTTGGCATTTGGGGCATCGCAGCGCACACGATGCGCGGCTCCTTGCGGAGAAACTGCGCATGCCACGCTTTTTGCAGACAGAACAACTCGCAGCTTGCATTTTCCATGAACTCCCTTCATGATTTCGGGGTGTCACACAGGAGCCAATGAATGACTACTTTCCGCAAAGACATCCAGATTGTAATGTTAACGACGGTTGCAGTTATCTTGTTTGCAAGTGCAGCCCTTAGCCCAGCATCGGCACAAACCCGCTACGAGTCCGTTTACAACGGACACAGGATTATTTATCCGGCCTCCAGCATCCCCGTGCCCGGTCGGCCTCACACGAACTACTTTTTTGTCGACTCGGATCAACGGAGCCCGCAACCCGACCCGAGTGATGAAACACCTGGGTCAGTAGCCTGCGTCTATAAGTTGGTAACGGGACCGAGCGGCTGTCCGATTGCCACAAGCACAACCGTGCCCAGCGGAGGTATTGGCGCAATTGCCATCGTCGACGCCGGTTACTATCCGACCGCGCAGTCCGACTTGGACGCCTTTGACTCCTACTTTGGAATTCCAGCTACGACCATAACGCAGGTCTGGCCCGGCCCGATACGGCCACCCAGTTACGGGGATTGGGAGGTCGAGGAGGCATTAGATATCGAGTGGGCCCATGCTATGGCGCCACAGGCCAAGCTGTTCCTGGTCGTGTCGGTATTGTGTAGCAGCCCGCAATGCGCGACCGATCCCACCTGGGGAGCGGTGCAGTACGCCGGAGAGCTAGTGGCCCAGAACGGCGGCGGCGTGGTGAGCATGAGCTTTGCCGATGCGGAGATTTCTCAGGAAACTAGCTTTGATCAATACTTCACTACCCCGGGAGTCGTCTACTTTGCAGCCTCGGGCGATGGGGGGCTTGGCGTGAGCGCCTATCCGGCGGCGTCACCGAACGTTGTAGCGGTTGGAGGTACTTATTTCAACCGCGACGGTAACGGAAACTTCACCTCCGAGCAGTACTACACTGGCGGCGGAGGGGGAGATATCAGTCCATACGAGCCGCGGCCCAGCTATCAGAACGGCATTGCAAGCATCGTAGGAAACTTTCGCGGATATCCTGATGTTGCTTCCGACTTTTGTTGCACGGCCATTTACCTCCAGGGAAGCTGGGGTTCGGTCGGAGGTACTAGTTGGGCGTCTCCTACCTTTGCTG
>Ga0187871_10003665_pt1 | contig 11821 bp, 11 predicted proteins | sample June2016WEW_16_1_FD_132988 | JGI IMG/M metagenome (GOLD analysis project Ga0187871, IMG submission 132988) | Peatland microbial communities from SPRUCE experiment site at the Marcell Experimental Forest, Minnesota, USA - June2016WEW_16_10 | ecosystem: Environmental > Terrestrial > Soil >... | reverse complement strand
GACCCGGTCCAGGCCGAGCGCGCGCTGGCGGAGGGGCACTGCGACCTGGTGGGCATCGTGCGCGGCCAGATCGCCGACGCCGACTTCGCGGCCAAGGCCCGGTCGGGACATGCCACCGAGATCCGCACCTGCCTGTCCTGCAACCAGGAATGCGTCGGCCGGATGGGCCTGAACCGGTGGCTGGGCTGCATCGAGAATCCCCGCACCGGCCGGGAGTCGGTCTCCCTCTCGCCGCCGCGCGTGCGGGGCCGGCGGGTGATCGTGGTCGGCGGCGGGCCGGCCGGCCTGCAGGCGGCCGCCACGGCGGCCCAGCGCGGCCATCGTGTCACGCTGGTCGAGCGGCAGCCACGCACCGGCGGGCAGGTCGCCGTGGCCGCGTCCGTGCCATCTCGCGCCGAATTCCTCGACGTGGTGCGCAACCTGGCGGCCGAGTGCCAGCGCGGCGGGGCGGAGATAAGAACCGGCGTGGCCGCCACCGCGCAGTGGCTGCTCGGTGAGGCACCCGACGCCGTGGTGCTGGCTACCGGAGCGCGGCCGCAGCCGCCGTACTGGGCTGGCGGGCTACCGCGGGTGGTGGACGTCCGCGACGTGCTCGAAGGCCGCGCCGAGCCCGCCGGGCAGGTGGTCGTGGTCGATGACCTCGGCTTCCACCAGGCCACCAGCGTCGCCGAGCTGCTGGCTGACCGCGGCTGCCAGGTCGAGATCATCACCGCCGGCATGGTCGTGGGCCAGGATCTCGGCATCACCCTGGATATGGAGACCTTTAACATGCGAGCGCACGCCAAGGGAATCCGCCAAGCCACCGACCTGGTGGTGATGGGCGCGGCCGACGATGACGGGCTGGACGGGCGCTCCGGCGGGGTGAGGCTCTCCCTGCTGCATCATCCGACCAGCGAGGCCGCCGAGCGGCACTGCGACTGGGTGGTGTGCGCGGTCCATCAGGCGCCCGAGGACGAGCTGTGGCGGGAGCTGCAGGACGCGCCGTTCGAGGTGCATCGCGTCGGTGACTGCGTGACACCGCGCCGGGCGCATGCGGCCGTCATCGAAGGACACCGAGCGGCGGTGGCGCTATGACCATTCCAGCCGACGTGACGGTCTTGGCCGTCGTGGTGGTCCGCGACGGTCAGCTGCCAGCTGGCGCCCAGGAGACGGTGGCCGAGGCAGGCGGCGCGGCGCTGGTCGTCGGATCCGGGACCGGCAAGGCGGCTGACGCACTGGAGGTGGCCAGCCGGGTGTGGCTTTCCGAGGTGCCCACGGTCGCCCCGGCCGCGCTGGCCGCCGCGTTGGCGCAGGCGCTGGCGGGCGTGAAGATGATACTGCTGCCTGCGTCGCCGGACGGCCGCGATCTCGCGCCGAGGCTGGCCGTGATACTGGGCCGGATGCTGCTGGCAGGCGCCGTCCGGTGCACGCCCGACGAGATCGAGCTGACCAGGCTCGACGACCGGCTGTCGGTGCGGGTCGGGGTGGACGGGCCGATGCTGGTGACGCTGCGGCCGGGCCGCCGCGGCACGCTTGAGCCGGCGAAGTCAACGCAGGTGGCCACGCTGTCCCTGGTGGTCCCCGAGACCAGCTGGGACGCCGAGAGCGTCGAGGTGCTGCAGCCCGAGCCTGGGGTGGTGGACCTGGCCGAGGCCCGCCGGATCGTGGGCGGCGGCGCCGGCCTGGTCCCGGCCGGCGCGGACGGTGCGGCCGGAATGCGGCTGCTGGCCGATGTCGGAGCCGCGCTCGGGGCGAGCGCGGGCGCCACCCGGGTGGTGACCGACGCTGGCTGGATGGGCTACGACCGGCAGATCGGCACCACCGGGGTGTCCGTCACCCCGGAGTTGTACATCGCGTTCGGCATCTCCGGCGCCGCGCAGCACGTCGGCGGGCTGGGCGCGCCGGAGCATGTGGTGAGCGTGAATACCGACCCGTCCTGCCCGATGACGGCCATGTCCGACCTGGGAATCGTGGCCGACGCCCCGGCGGTGCTCAGCGAGCTGGCCAAACGACTCGGCGTGACCGGGCCTTCTGACCGGCCCGACGCAGGCGCCCCGCCCGAGGGTGCAGCCCCGCCTACGGGAACGGCCCGGCCGCAGGAAGGGGCCCAACAGCGGGAGGGAGCAGGCCATGCCGGCTGAACTGGTCACCGTCGACGCGGTGGTCGTGGGCGCCGGGCCCGCCGGGTCGGCCGCGGCACTGGAACTGGCCAGGGCGGGCCGCGATGTGGTCCTCGTCGAGCGCGGGGCCTTCCCCGGCGCGAAGAACGTCTACGGCGGCGTCGTCTACGGACGGATTCTCGACGATGTCGTGCCGCAGTGGTGGACCGAAGTGCCAGCGCAGCGATGGGTGACCCGGCGCTCGACCATGTTTATGACGCCGACCCAGGCGCTGACCGTAGATTACCGGACCACTGCCTGGGACCGTCCGCCCTACAACGGGATGACCACCTACCGCGCCGACTTCGACTCCTGGCTGGCCGACAAAGCGGTAGCGGCGGGCGCCCGGCTGGTCACCTCCACGGTGGCCACCGGCCTGCTGCGGGATGCGAACGGGCGGATCGCCGGGGTGCGCACCGACCGGCCTGGGGGCGACATCCGCGCCCGGATCGTGATCGCTTGCGATGGCGTGAACTCGTTCCTGGCCAAGGAGGCCGGGCTGCTGCCGCGGACCAGCCCGGCGCATACCGCCCTGGGCGTCAAGGAGACCCTCGCGCTGCCGCGCGAAGTGATCGAGGAGCGGTTCGGCCTGGTCGGCGACCAGGGCCTGGACATCGAGATGGTCGGCTGCACCAGCGGGATTCCCGGCGGCGGCTTCCTCTACACCAACCTGGACACGGTCAGCGTGGGCGTTGTGGTCAGCCTTGAGGGCCTGGCCGAGGCCAAGATCCGCCCCGAGGAGATTGTCGCCCGCCTCAAGGCGCACCCGTCGATCGCTCCGTACCTGCGGGGTGCGGAGCTGAAGGAGTACTCAGCGCACCTGGTGCCCGAGGGCGGGTACCGGGCCATGCCGCGGCTGGCTATTGACGGCATGCTGGTGGCCGGGGACGCTGCATCCATGCTGCTGGCTGCTGCGCTTTGGCTGGAGGGCGTCAACTTCGCGATCGGCGCCGGGCTGGCGGCCGGCCAGACCGCGGCCGAGGCGATCGCGGCCGGCGACACCACGGCGCGCGGGCTGGCCGGCTACCGGCGGCGGCTGGAGTCGTGTTTCGTGCTCGCCGACCTCAAGCGGCTGCGCCACGCCGCCGACATCGTGCTCGCTGACCGCATGCAACGGGATTACCCCCGACTGGCCTGCGATTTCGCGGAGCAGGTGTTCACCGTCACCAACCCGCATCCCAAGCCCGGCATGGCCAGGGAGTTCTTCCGGGCGGTGCGTCGCAACGACGTCCAGCTGCGGCACCTGGCCCAGGATGGCTGGCAGGCACTGCGGGCATTCCGCTGAGGAGCAAGGCAGATGAATGTGAGTTACGCCGAGGTGTCCTTCGACGAGCGGATGGCGACCGTCGAGTTCCGCGTCGGGGAGCGGGCGCACATCACCGTCGATGCCGAGATATGCCGCTCCTGCACGACCAAGGACTGCGTGCACGCCTGCCCGGCCGCCCTGTTCGTGCCCACCACTGATGGCGGCATCCTGTTCAACTACGAGCAGTGCTTCGAATGCGGAACCTGCTATCAGGTGTGCAACTCCGACGGCGCCATCACCTGGACGTATCCCACCGGCGGCGACGGTGTCGTGTTCCGGAGGGGATGAGGGACCATGCCGGTGATCGTGGCCGCTCTCAGCTGGTCCTGGCGCGAGACCGAGGTCGATCCGCTCAGCGGGGCGGTGCGCGCCAACCTCCGCGACCGCGGGCCGAGTGCGTCGGAGTTGGCGGCCCTGGAGCACGCGCTGCGCCTGGCCGAGCGGTGGGATGCCTACGTGGTCGCGGCTTGCGTTGCCCCGGCCGGGGCGGATGAGATGCTGCGGGAGGCGCTGGCGGTCGGCGCCTCGCAGGCGCTGCGGGTGGAGCCGGCCAGATGGATGGCGCGTCCGCGCCCGGTAGGCCTGGTCGGCGGCGAGCGGGAATCGGCAGCCGCGCTCGCCGAGGCAGTCCGTGGGCGCTACGGGGTGCCGGACCTGGTGCTGTGCGGCGACGCGGCGGCCGACCGGGCCACCGGGTCGTTTCCCGCGTACCTGGCGGCCTCGCTGGGCGCGGCGCAGGCGCTGGGATGCGTACGGCTCGAGCCAGTGGATGGGTATGCCCTGCGGGCGCACCGGCGCCTCGACGGCGGCCGACGCGAGGTGCTGATGGTCCGGCCGCCCGCCGTGGTGTCCATCGAGGCGGTCGGCGTGCGCGTGCGGCGGGCCGGGCTGCCCGCCACCCTGGCCAAGCAGGACGCTGCGATCACGGCGGCTGCCACGCCGGCCGCCGCGGCGGCGCGGCGGATCAGGCTGCTCGGCGTTCACCCGTACCGGCCGCGGCCGCGCGAGCTTCCCGGTCCGACCGGCACCGCGTTGCACCGGACGCTGGAGCTGACCGGCGCGCTCGTAGAGCGCACGCCGCCCACCGTTGTCGGCCCGCTGTCCGCTGGGCAGGGCGCCGACGAACTGCTCAGGTACCTGCGCCGCCACGGCTATCTCGCCGCAGATGACGCCGACGATGGGGGCCGTGTATCACCGCCCGCGCTGGGGGTACGGCCACCGCAAGGGAGCCCCTAGATGAAATCAGAAGGCGGTGGGATGTCTACTGCCGCACCCAGGTCGCAGGATGGGTCCCGCGGCGCCGGGGCTTCCCCGGCCGCCGCGGCGGGGACGCACAGTGAGGATCGCCGCTGGCGGCAGGTGGAGGTACGCATCCGCCAGCTCGGGGCTCGGCCGGACGGCCTCATCGAGGTGCTGCACACCGTCCAGGAGCTCTTCGGTTACCTGGACGATGACGCGCTGGCGTATGTCGGCGACGCCCTGGGGGTGCCGCCGAGCCAGGTCATGGGAGTGGCCACTTTTTACTCCCATTTCATGCTGAAGCCGCAGGGCGCGCACACCTGCGTCGTGTGCCTGGGAACGGCCTGCTACATCAACGGGGCCAACGCGCTGCTGCAGCGCATCAGCGACGAGCTCGGCGTCGGCCCGGGAGCCACCACGGCCGACGGGAACCTCTCGGTCCTGCGGGCCCGCTGCCTGGGTGCTTGCGCCATGGCACCGGCGGCGGTGGTGGACGGCGAAGTCTACGGCAAGATCACCCCGGCGGATCTCATGCGCATCTTGGAGCAGCCGTGACTGACCACGCCGGCACTGACCACGCCGGCACTGACCACGCCGGCACTGGCCGCACCAGCACTGACCGCGCCAGCAAGGCAACGGTGCGCCGGCGTCGCCGGGAGCCGCTTTTGCCAGCGGGGCCGGTGCGGGCCTCGGCCAACGTGTGCCAGGGATCTGGCTGCCTCTCGATGCAGTCCGACCTCGTCTTTGACACATTGAGAGAACGGGTGCTGGCCGCCGGCCTGCCCGACGTGGCGGTCCGACGGGTGGGCTGCCCCGGGCTCTGCGCGGCAGGACCGCTGGTCGATATTCCCGAAAGGGGACGGCTCTTCGAGCATGTCCAGGTCGACGACGAGCGTTCCCTGGCGGCGGTCATGAGCGTACTCGGCGGCGGCGGCGAAGGCGGTAAGTCCACCGCATCGGACCCCTTTTTTGCTCAGCAGGTCAAGGTGGTGCTCGAGCACTGCGGCCGCATCGACCCGGAGCGCGTCGAGGACTATGTTGCCGTCGGCGGCTTCGAGGCACTCAGGGAGGCGGTGACCACCATGAGTCCGGCCGAGGTGGTGGCCGAGGTGGTGGGCAGCGGGCTACGCGGCAGGGGCGGGGCCGGCTACCCGACCGGGCTCAAGTGGACGACGGTAGCCAAGGCGCCCTCCGGCGAGGGCAAGTTCGTCGTGTGCAACGCCGACGAGGGTGACCCAGGGGCCTTCATGGACCGCAGCGTCCTGGAGAGCTGTCCCCAGCAAGTACTCGAAGGCATGGCGATCGCCGGGTATGCCGTCGGTGCCTCGCGCGGTTACGCCTACGTGCGCGCCGAGTACCCGCTGGCGGTCAAGCGGCTCACGTCGGCCATTCGTCAGGCCCAGCGAGCCGGCCTGCTCGGTTCGAGCATCGCCGACAGCAGCTTCGATTTCCATGTCGAGGTCCGCATCGGCGCCGGGGCCTTCGTCTGCGGGGAGGAAACCGCTCTCATCGCGTCGATCGAAGGCAGGCGCGGTACGCCGCGACCCCGGCCGCCCTACCCTGCTGCGTCAGGACTGTGGGGGCGGCCGACCCTGATCAACAACGTCGAGACGCTCGCAAGCATCCCGGCCATCATCTCCAGGGGGCGGGACTGGTACAGCTCGATCGGCACCGAGCAGAGCAGGGGCACGAAGGTGTTCGCCCTCGCGGGCAGCGTGGTGAACACCGGGCTGATCGAAGTCCCGATGGGGCTGACGCTGCGCCAGATCGTCTTCGACATCGGCGGCGGCCTGCCCGACGGCGGCAGGTTCAAGGCCGTGCAGACCGGTGGCCCCTCGGGCGGGTGCATCCCCGAAGACCTGCTCGACATGCCCGTCGACTACGAGTCGCTCTCCGCGGCCGGCTCGATCATGGGCTCGGGCGGGATGATCGTCATGGACCAGAGGAACTGCATGGTAGACGTGGCCAAGTTCTTCATGGACTTCTGCCGCGACGAGTCCTGCGGCAAGTGCCTGCCGTGCCGCGCGGGCACGGTGCAGATGTACGGCCTGCTTGACCGGATTACCAGGGGCGTAGCCACTCGCGATGACCTGGCCCGCCTCGAACGCCTTGCCGACCTGGTCCGCAACACCAGCCTCTGCGGGCTCGGCCAGGGTGCCCCCAACCCGGTGTCGGCCACGTTGCGGTACTTCCGCGGCGAGTACCTGGCGCACATCGACGACCATGTATGCCCGGCAGGTGCCTGCCGGATGGAACCGGCCCTTGCTGGGGCCCGGCCGGGATCGGAGGCCCGATGAGCGTCCTCACGCTAGTCATCGACGGGCGGGACGTGGCCGGCCCGTCCGGCCAGAGCATTTTGCAGGCGGCGGCGGAAAACGGCATCGCCATCCCCACGCTCTGTCATCTCGACGGATTGTCCGAGGTAGGCGCGTGCAGGCTGTGCGTGGTCGAGGTGGCAGGCCGGGCTAAACCGGCGCCAGCCTGCGTGACCGCCATCGAGGAGGGCATGAGCGTTGTGACCAGCTCCGAGACGCTCCTGGCCTACCGGCAGCAGATCATTGAGCTTATCTTCATGGAGCGCAATCACGTCTGCGCGGTCTGCGTCGCCGACAAGCACTGCGAGCTGCAGGATTGGGCCAGGGAACTCGGCCTCACCCACTTCGAGCTGCCGTCACTACACCCGATGGCGAACGTCGACGCGACCCATGAGCGGTTCGTGATGGACCATAACCGCTGCATTCTCTGCACCCGCTGCGTCCGGGTGTGCGCCGAGATCGAGGGGGCCCACACCTGGGACATCATGGGCAGGGGCACTGAGGCCCGGCTGATTACGGACCAGGGCATCCCCTGGGGCGAGTCCACCACGTGCACCAGCTGCGGCAAGTGCGTCCAGGTCTGCCCGACCGGAGCCCTATTCGAGAAAGGCAGATCGGTGGCTGAAGCCAAGCGCCGCCTGCCTTACCTTCCTTACCTGGTCACCCGGCAAGGACACCGGCGGTGAGCAGGCCCCGCCTGGCGACCATCTGGCTGGACGGCTGCTCGGGTTGCCATATGTCGTTCCTGGACATGGACGAACGGCTGCTCGAGGTCGCCGAGCGGGCTGACATCGTCTTCGGCCCGCTGGTGGACGTCAAGGAGTTTCCCGTCGACGTCGACGTCACGCTGGTCGAGGGAGCGGTGAGTTCCGAGGACGACCTGCGCCGGATCCTAGAGGTGCGGCGCAATACCCGGATCCTGGTTTCCCTGGGGGACTGTGCCGTCACCTCGAATGTCCCTGGGATGCGCAACCCGTACGGGCCGCAGCCGATCCTGGAGCGTGCCTACCTGGAGAACGCCACGCTCAACCAGCAGATCCCGACGCTCGGGCTCCCGGCGCTGCTCCCGGAGAGCCGGCCCGTCCATGCGGTCGTCAAGGTCGACGTGTTCATGCCGGGCTGCCCGCCGTCGGCTGACCGGATCTTCGCCGCGATCAACAAGCTCCTCTCCGGCGAGGCTCCGGACGTCGCCGGGTCCACTTCGTTCGGATGAGGAATACACGCCATGCCTGAGATTGTCATCGAGCCGGTCACCAGGATCGAGGGGCACGCCAAGATCACGATCCAGCTCGACGAATCCGGCGACGTCACCGACGCTCGCTTCCAAGTGACCCAGTTCCGCGGCTTCGAGCGCATCTGCCAGGGCCGGCCGCTTTACGAGATGCCCTCGCTGATGGCCAGGATCTGCGGGATCTGCCCGGTCAGCCACCTGATCTCATCGGCCAAGGCCTGCGACGAGATCCTCGGGGTCAGCGTGCCCCCGGTCGCTTCGCTGCTGCGACGGGTGATGAACCTGGCCCAGATCGTCCAGTCCCACGCCCTCAACTTCTTCTACCTGTCGGCCGCCGACCTGCTGTTCGGCTTCGACTCGGACCCTGCCCGGCGCAACCTGGTGGGCATTGCCCAGGCCGCTCCCGAGCTGGCCCGTGACGGGATCGCGCTGCGCCGCTTCGGCCAGCAGATCATCGAGCGTCTCGGCGGGAAGCGCATCCATCCGGCCTGGATCGTGCCGGGTGGCGTCAGCCGGCCGCTGGAAGCCTCTCAGCGCGACGCCATCCTGGCCGACGTGCCGGCCGCCCGGGCGTGCGCAGTGCGCACGCTCGGCTGGTACAAGGCCAACATAGCCAGCTGGGCTGACGAAGCGGCGCACTTCGCCAACTTCCCGACGGCCTATATGGGGCTAGTGCACCCTACCGGCAACGCCGCGTACTCAGACGGGCTGCTGCGGGTGGTGGACGGCAAAGGCTGGATGCTCGCCAACGAGGTGGACCCCCGCCCGTACTGGGAATACCTCGGTGAGGCGGTCGAGCCCTGGTCGTACCTGAAGTCGCCATACTTCAAGCCGCTCGGCTACCCTGAGGGGCTCTACCGGGTGGGACCGCTGGCCCGGCTCAACGTGGTCGAGCGGCTCGGAACGTCGGCTGCCGACGCCGAGCTCGCCGAGTACCGCCAGCGGCTGGGCCGCTATCCGTCCAGCTCGTTCCATTTCCACCAGGCCAGGCTGATCGAGATACTGCACTGCATCGACATGATCGAGCAGATCCTTGACCGCCCCGACATTCTGGATCACCACGTGCGGGCCCGGGCGCAGATCAACCGCAACGAGGGGGTCGGGGTCTCAGAGGCGCCCAGGGGGATGCTGATCCACCATTACCGGGTCGACGACGACGGCCTGATGCAATGGGCGAACCTCGTCATTGCGACCGGTCACAACAACCTGGCGATGAACCATGGCCTGGCGCAGGTAGCCCGCCACTACGTGCACGGTGACCAGGTCGAACCGGGCATGCTCAACCGGGTCGAAGCGGTGATCCGGTGCTTTGACCCGTGCCTGAGCTGCTCCACGCACGCCATCGGCCAGATGCCGATGCAGGTCGAGATCCGGGCGGCTGACGGCTCGCTCGTCCGTAAGGTGCAGCGCTGACCAGCCGGGCGCAGACCGCCGGGTCGGGCGCCGCCGGTCACGACCGGCGGCGCGATGGCGTGCTTGTCGTCGGGTACGGCAACCCGCTGCGCGGCGACGACGGCGTCGGCCAGGAGCTGGCGCTGCTGCTGCGGGCGGAACTGGCTGACACCGGAGCCAGCACGGTGCTGGCTCACCAGCTGCTGCCCGAGCTGGCTCTGGACGCGAGCCGCTCGCGACTAATTGTCTTCATCGACGCGGCAGCTGGCGAGCCGGCCGGCTCGCTGTCCGTGCGGCCCCTATCGGCCGGCGGCTGGCCGCCGGCCGATCCGCCGGCCAGCGCAGCGCAGGCCGGGAGCGCCGCTGGCGCGTTCTCCCATCAGCTCGGCGCTGCCGATGTGCTTGCCCTGGCTCGCTGCCTTTACGGCGGCTGCCCCGTTGCGCTCCTGGTCAGCGTCGGGGCCGCAAGCCTCGAGCCGGGCGTGGGACTGTCCGCGGCCGTCCGGTGCGCCCTCCCGCATGCGGCCCGCGCAGTGCTGGCCGCGATCGATGCGGCGCCGCTGATGAGCCGCGGCCCGCAGCCGGCGCCCGGCTGTCGTTGTCGATGAGCCATCGTGCGCCGGGGAGTGCATCTTCATCGAGGAATAGGCCGGCCAGGTTAACGCCTGTACCAGTTCCTGGCCTAGCAGCCAGCGGCACCATTCGCCGGTGCCGGCGCCGGTGCGGGCGCTGACCTGAATAACTGTCGCTGCCGGGTTTACCGCCCGGAGGTTAGCCAGGAGGCGATCCAGATCGAAGTCCAGGTACGGCAGCAGGTCGAGCTTGTTGACCACCACAGCATCGACGGCCCGGAACATCACCGGGTACTTGAGGGGCTTCTCCTCGCCTTCGGTGATGGCGTAGACCATCGCCTTTGCGTGTGCGCCGACGTCGAACTCGGCCGGGCACACGAGGTTCCCGACGTTCTCGATAATGAGCAGGTCGAGCCGGTCCAAAGGCAGCCGGCCCAGGCCGGAGCGGACCATGACCGCATCCAGATGGCACTCGCCGCCGAAACCGGCGCTGGTGTTGACCAGCGACACCGCGGCCGCCCCCGACCCCGCCAGCTCGTCGGCGTCGATGCTCGTGGCGATGTCGCCTTCCAGGATGCCTACCCGCCGGGTTCCGCCGATCTCGGCCAGCGTGCGCTTTAGCAGGGTGGTCTTCCCCGCGCCGGGGGACGACATGAGATTGACGCTGATCACGCCGGCGCCGGTGAAGTCTCGCCGGTTGGCCGCGGCCACGCGGTCGTTCTCGGACAGGATGCGCTCCAGCACCTCTATTCGTGCCGTGCCGGTGGCGGTGTAGCCGCTGTGGTCCCCGACATCACGGGGTCCGCCGTCATCCTCGGGACCGTGGCCATGGTCGTGACCTTCTGCGTGGACGGTCCCGTCGGCGTGGACGTGGACCCGGCCCATCTCAGGCCACCGCCACGTCGAACGACGCCAGATCGAACTCATCACCTGTTACCAACGTGACATCGGCGCTGTCGCAGGAGCCGCACATCAGGACCGGAAACTCAAGGGTAGTCCGCGCGCCGCAGGCTGCGCAGGCCACGACGGCCGGGATGTAGTCGACGTCCAGGATGCAGCCCTCCAAGTCGGTGCCGGCGGTCACCATCTCCCAGTTGAACACCAGGGAATCCGGGACCACCTGGCGCAGATAGCCGACCCGGACCCGGACCCGCGCAGGAGCACGGCCCTCTGCCCGCTGGCGGACGGTGCCAGCGATCGCCTCGCATACTGCAATCTCGTGCATCGCCATACCTCCCGGCAACCAAAGTACTCCGGATCGTGGCCATCTATGGCTCCGCCCCCCTGCTGTCTTCGACTAATCGTGGGATCAGCAGCCGAATAGCGGGACTCTGTTACCGTGGCCAACCCAGGCCAAAGGTCCTTCCCATCCGGGTTGAACGACCGTAGCCCGGTACGGACGTCCCCCTGGACGATAAGGAGAAACGGGCCGCTCGGATATTCGGAACGGGAAGGGCCATGAGCTTCAACCTTGCTGTCATCCTCCACGAAACGGCGCAATCAGCACCGGACCGCGGAGGGTCACGATGAACCGGATGAGCACGCTCGACGCCGAGTTCTTCTTCGCCGAACACGACAACGTGCCCATGCACATGGGGTCGGTCGCGGTGTTCGACGGGCCGGCTCCG
>Ga0187871_10003664_pt1 | contig 11821 bp, 8 predicted proteins | sample June2016WEW_16_1_FD_132988 | JGI IMG/M metagenome (GOLD analysis project Ga0187871, IMG submission 132988) | Peatland microbial communities from SPRUCE experiment site at the Marcell Experimental Forest, Minnesota, USA - June2016WEW_16_10 | ecosystem: Environmental > Terrestrial > Soil >... | reverse complement strand
GGGCACTTCCGGTAGTTGTCCACCGCCGATGCGCTCAGCTTCAGCGGCTCGGGAGATGGCGGATGAAACGTCTCGGCCCAGTCCGCAATCGTTGAAAAAATGCGCGGCTTTTGCGACAAGGAGGGGAACAACGCTGATGCGCCATTATTCGCGCCACTGGCCGCGCGAGCGTCTTCCTCCCGAGGTCGCACCTTCGGCGCGATTTGCAGCACGTCGCGGCGTTTCACCGACGGCTCCATCAAAATATCTTCGATGAAGGTCGGCACTTTGCCCTTTTTCTCGGTCAGCGTGGTGATGGTCAGCTTGCGCTCCGCTCGCGTCAGCGCCACGTAAAACAGCCGCCGCTCTTCTTGAATGTGAAATTGTCCGGCGGGCAACTCCTCTTTCATCAGCGTCGCCGGAAACTCGAACAGCGGCAAGCGTTCGCGCGGTGGAAACGCGCCATGATTCACGCGCAGCAAAAACACGTGCGGAAATTCGAGCCCCTTCGCCCCGTGCACGGTCATCAATTGGACTGCGTCGCCCGGCGGGTCGTCGTCCAGGCAAACCACGCCGCCGGCCTGCTCGAAATAATCGAGATATTCCAGAAATTCCGGGAGCGAGCGGGTGTCGCTCTTCGGCTCCCAATCCTTCAGGAATTGCGCAAGCTGCGTGACGTACCGGCGGTCACGAACGCCGGCGAGCTGCGGAATTTCCAGCCACTCCGTCAGCGCACCAAGAATTTCGCGGGCCGTTCGCCGCTTCAGGTTTTTCCGCTGTGCGGCGGCAAATTCCAGCAATTCGCTGAGCGTTGTGGCCGACGGATTGAACGGCAGCTCTGATTGCGGCGATTGCAGCGCGTCGTAGAGCGACGTTCCGCGCTTTTTTCGCGTGCGCTCCGCCAAGCGAACCAGATCGACCGGCTCCAGGTGCCACGCCGGCGCAGCCAACACCCGGGCGCATGCGATATCGTCGTAAGGCTTCGCAATCAGCCGCAAGTAGGCGAGCACGTCGCGCACCAGCGGATGCTCCAGAATCGAAAGCCTGGTGATGACAAAAGGAATTTTTCGCAGCGAAAGCTCTTCCACCAGGCCGTCGCGATGCGCGTGCTGCCGGTACAGCACCGCAAAATCGCGCCAGGGATTTCCTGCGCGGTGCAGGCGTTCCAGTTCGTTGGTTACCCACAGTGCTTCTTCGTCCTCGGTTGTTAGCTCGACGACGCGGATGCGCTCGCCCTCCGCTCGCGTCGGCGAAAGCACCTTGTTCGGGAAGTCGGCACTCACTTCGTTTTGCGCGATCACCTGCGTGGCCACGCGCAGGATGTTCGGCGTCGAGCGGTAGTTTTCCGTCAGCGTCACGCGAAATGGCGTCGAGTCCTGACCTGTCTTCCATCCGGCGAAACGCTCCAGAAAAAGCTTGAAACTTCCGAAGGAAGCGCCGCGAAACCGGTAAATCGCCTGGTCGTTGTCGCCCACCACCACAATGTTGCGTGGTTTCGGAGAAAGCAGAAGCAGCAGTTCCAGTTGCGCGATATTCGTGTCCTGAAACTCGTCCACCAGGATATGTTTGTACCGCTGCTGGAAGCGCTCACGCAGTTCGGCATTGTTGCGCAGCAGCATGACCGTCCAGGTAATCAGCGAGCCGAACGAGAAATATTTCTTTTCGGCGAGCAACTCTTCACTGGCTTTGTAAGCGCGGGCAATTTCTTTCTGTAGTGCCACGTTTTCAACGCGCTCGAGGTAAGTATCTTCGTCGAGCTGTTTTCGCTCCGCCTGCAGGTCATCTTCCAGGTCGTCTGCGTAGCGTTGATAGTCGTCACTGGAAACCAGTTCATCCTGGCAACGCGAGAAAAATCGGAGGAAGTCCGCAAGGAATTGCCCGGGTTCCGCAAGCCGCCGATATTTTTCGAGCTTGAGGCGCGCCATATTGCGGCGCAGCAAGATCCAGTGGTCTACATCCTCGAGCACGGTGACTTTCGGATCGATCTCCTTCAGCAGCGTCTCGCAGAAAGCGTGAAACGTTGCCATGGTCACGTTCTTGCCGCGCTCGCCGCACGTTTTCACCACGCGCGACTTCATCTCTCCCGCAGCTTTTTTCGTGTAGGTAAGGCCAAGAACGTTCTCGCCTCCCAGGGAAGGGTCGGAATCCAACAGGTGGCGGATCCGCTCGGTAATGACCCGAGTCTTCCCGGTCCCCGCACCGGCAATCACCAGCAACGGACCCTGCCCGTGTGTAATGGCGCGCCGCTGCGCGTCATTCATCTTCACTCCGCCGTCATCCAGCGGCGGATTCAGATCAAACAGCGTGAGATTCATGCGTCCAGACTAGCGGATTTCAAGGCGAAGAGGAAGCGAACACCAGAGGTGTTATAGGAGCCTTTGCAGAATCTCACCGCGAGAAACACCCTTCTGGTCGGCGACAAGTCTGAGAATTGCGTTCAGAGTTCCTATCCGCAAGGTCTTGTGAGCAGGAATCGGAAGACGCTGATGTCGCGGCTGTTCGGTCTGAAGGATGATGTGGCTTCCGGTTTGCCCTACTTCGCGATAGGCCCAGTGGCGGCAGAGTCTATCTGCGAGCTCTCGCCCGCCGAGGTCTCGGGGGATTCTCATTTCATCAAAACGACTTCATTGCGAACCAAGTGCAAGCGAATTGCTTGGGGTTTCGCTCCGTCGAAGAAATACGCATCCACGGCGTCAATGACCATTGCGCGAAGTTCTTCCCAGGTGTCGCCCTGCGTGACGATCGACTCGGTCATGCATTCAGCGACGTAGCCGCCGTCGGCTTCCTGGGTGACTTCAAAGACGAGCTCGTTGTTTCTTCCCGTCGTCATTGGATTCAACGAAGATGCTATCACGCGATTTTGCGGGTCACAACGCATTTGGACCTATGGGCCCCGCAGGCTTGGGTAGCCCGGCGGGAGGGCAGCAGGCGGCGGGCGTTCCGCGATTTTCTGTACGCGACCTGCTACCGGGGCCTCGGGCTAAGAAGCTTCATCGAGAGCAGTTAGTATTTTGAACACACGCTCCGCGCCTTGCGGTTGCTCGTGGGTTTTCCGGTTTGCGACACTCGGCGAGTATTGGTGACCCCCCTTCCGAAGTAGATCCGCCAGAAAAGTATAAATGTGTGACCAACGTCACAGATTTGTAACGCGACGATATGGAATAAGCATGGTACCGTCACGTACTGTTCGCTAGGTACGGTGGCGTACGGTGGCGCCTCGCTTCGCGCCAGCGCAAGTCCGGGAGAGGGGGGTGTAAATGCCTCGGTCGGCTAACCCTAGAGTTTTCTTCGTTGTGGCCTTGATTCTGGTCGGGCTATTGTTGCTGCCTGCCGGCGTTCCCGGACGGGCTCACCAACCGGCGGCCCCGCCGGAATCTTCAGACAAAAAATCCGACGCCAAAGCGGACAAGACACCCCAGAAGTATGAGCGCCCTACGGACCCTTCGCTGTACGTGGGCGAGGAGACCTGCAAGACCTGCCACGCCGAAATGCCGTCGAAAGATTTCGTCAAGAACTATGAAGGCTCGCCGCATTACGCAACCATGCTGGATACGAAGAAGGGCCCGGAATGGCACGGTTGCGAGGCCTGCCATGGTCCCGGCAAGGCGCACGTAGACGGGGGCGGCGACAAGACCAAGATTTTTACGTTCAAGAATGCCTCGGCGCGGGAGATCAATTCGCGCTGCCTGGATTGCCACGCCGGCGGTCCGCAGCACATGAATGCCATCAACTCAGAGCACACGAAGAACGACGTCAGCTGCATTTCCTGCCATTCGCCGCACCACGCAAAAGAGCCGGAGTTTCTGCTCGTAAAGTCCCAGCCCGAGCTTTGCTACACCTGCCATCTCCAGCAAAAGGCCCAGTTCGACATGCCGTTCCATCATCGGGTGAATGAAGGGCTGGTGCAGTGCAGCGATTGCCACAACGTCCACGGGACGGTGGGCCCCAAGCAGGTGCGGACTTCCTCCTCGCAAGATGCCGTCTGCTTCAAGTGCCACACCGACAAGCAAGGGCCTTTTGTGTACGAGCATCCCGTCGTAAAGATCGATGGATGCCAGTCGTGCCACCTGACCCACGGTGGACCAAATCCGCACATGCTGAAGCTCAGCAACGTCAACCTGCTCTGCTTGCAGTGCCACACGACTTCGTCGTTCAGCTCCGCGCCGGGCGCTCCTTCGTTCCACAACCAGGCGAGCTTTTTCCAGTCGTGCGTGTTGTGCCACTCGCAAATTCACGGCTCCAACTTCGACGCGACCTTCTTCAAATAGGAGCCGCCATGAATCCCACTGCCGCTATCCGCAAAGCTAGGCAAGACCGGAGTGAGACATCCGGAGGGAAAGAGAGAAAAGCTATGAGAGGCCCCGCATTTCGCGCGATTCCTTCCCTGATCTTTATCGTGGCGTTGTCCTTTTCACCGGTTGCTCGCGCCCAGGACAACTCCGAGCAATTGGAAGGAATCGATTCGGGCGGTTACAAGATCCATCAGTCCATCGAATTCGGCTATCGTTCGAGCAACATCAACGGCAACATGAACACGTACAACACGTTCGAGAACCTGGGCTCCGGCGTGCGCCTGTTCGATTTCGACTATTCGATGCGTTCCATCGATCACCACGGATTCCTGTTCGACAACTTGACGTTCAGCAACTTCGGGTATGGCGGCGATCCCAACAACGTGTCGCGCATGCGCATTGAAAAGAACAAGTGGTACGACTTCCGGTTGTTGTTCCGTCGCGACAAGAACTTTTGGGACTATAACCTGTTCGCGAACCCGTTGAATCCCGCCGCGTTGAACCCGGCTGGGTCGTTGACCACAGGGTGCTACGTGGGTCCAGTGACAAAGGCCTTTCCGCAAGGTGCTCCGGCCTATTGCTCGAACCCTGCGGTGGCTCAAAACAATTCACTGAACAGCGAATATCTCGTGCGGCGCATGCAGGACTACGACCTCACCTTGCTTCCGACTTCCAAGGTGCGACTCCGATTGGGGTATTCGCGTAACCGCAATCAGGGGCCGGGGCTATTCACCACCGACGGTGGAACAATATCAGCCTTCGATCAGACCTATAGCTACACGACGAATGCCTATCGCGCAGGAGTCGATGTCCGGATCCTCCCCCGAACCACGCTTTCCTTTGACGAGTTCCTGACTTACTTCAAGCAGGACAACACCGTGATCGATAATCCCGCGGTCAACCCCGGTAATTTCGGATACATCCTTGCCAACCCGACAGGAGTGGGCACGCCAACGGGCACACCAGTCGATCTGGGAAACATTTGGAGTACGCAAACAGCCGCCGAAGCGCTGCCCTGCGCGACCCCGATCGTCGCCGGCACGGTCAACACGGCCACGCCGACGTGCAACGGTTATTTGTCTTATAGCCAAGTGGGCAATCCGCGAAATTTCATGCCCACCGAGAGATTCCGCTTCCAATCGAACTATTTCAAGAATTTCGAGATGTCCGGATCGGCGGGTTACAGCACCAGCAACAATATGGTCCCGGACTTCCTTGAGACGGTGAACGGATACACGGCGCGCACCGGCGAGCGGGGAAGTACGACCGGCGGTCCAGCGGATACCAAGCGCGTCTCGGTGAACGCGGACTGGTCTGGCGTGTATTCGATAACTGAGAAGTTGCGGATCCGCGATTCTTTCCGTTATGACAACTGGCGCATCCCCGGCTTGTGGGACACTGCCGAAACTGCTGTGTTCGGAACTCCCTCACCGGGGCCGGGTGTTGCCGGCTTGTTGCTGTCGCCCGGAGTGTTCAACGCCACGACGTGTACGGCAGCCGCCAAGTACAACCAGGCCACGTGTCCGCAACACACCGCCAGTTCCGCCGCCGACGTAACCAACGAGATCGCATCGACGTTCCTGGGGCAGAACCTCAAGTCGAACACCCTCGAGGTTGAATACGATCTCACCAGGCGATACACCGCCCACATCGGCTATCTCTACACCACCAGGACAATTTCCAGCATGGACGCGGTCTTCGATGTTGGGGAGTTCTATTTTCCGGGCGGGGCCGCGGCGACGGCGGCGAATGATTTTCTCGCGGCACGCGGTGATTGCGCTTTGGTCGCCGGTGCCCTGCCCGCTGGGTGCACGCTGGTCACCACCGGTGCGATGGCCGGCGCGATTGTAGAGGGTTCGCCCACGAACCCTGTTCCAGAGGCGGGGAACGACACGTCTCGCAACCTCACGGGCGTCCGCGAACAAGCGCTCTTGCTGGGTTTCGTCGCGCGTCCAGTCGATGCTCTGCGCATCACCAGCGATTTTGAATTCGGCTCCAACGACCAGGCCTATACGCGAATTGATCCCCGGCAGCTGCAGTCCTATAAAGTGCACGCGAATTACAAACCGCGGCCCTGGGCGAATGTGGATGGCGCGGTGGAAATCCATGAAAACCGCGACAACGTCTTGACCGTCGACAACCTGGAGCACGACCGCTCGTATAGCTTCGCCACGATACTGACGGCGAATCCACGATTGTCCGTCGACTTTGGATACAACTATTGGGACGTCTATACCCAATCGTTGATCTGCTTTGCTTTCTCCGAAAGTTCTGCGAACCCGGCGCCCCCTCCCGCCACGGTGACCGCCTCGGCCTTCCCCCCTGGCGTGCCGATGCTGCCGACCGGACCGGCGTGCCCGATTATCGGCGCGTCGTCGCCCCTTGGTGCGCTTTCCACCTATAGCAGCACGGATCATTTCGCTCACGCTGGCTTCATCTGGAAACCCATGAAGCGCGTGACCGCGATGGCTGGCTACGGTGGCAGCTTTGTCCGCGGCAACACCATTTTCTTGAACCCCCTCACGCCTTCCGGCACGCTTGATTTCAATTACCAGCGGCCCTACGCCTCGATTGCGTTCGATATCGCTCGAGGGTTCACCTACAAGATGGCGTGGAATTACTACGGCTACAACCAAACAGGGAACACGAACCCTTTTGGACTTGCGGCCATCGAGTCGCCGTCGTTTAACGGCAGCAATGCCACGTTCTCGTTGCGGTATTCGTTTTGATTTGGTGTCGCTCCGCGAGCGCGGCGGCATGTCTGCCGGTTTTTTCGCCGTCGCTGCTTGGGAGAACTGAGGTGCCCCGACGGGATTTCACTGTCAATTGCATGACGCTTTCGCTACGATGCGCGTTCTGGTACGGCAGCGTACGGATGCTTTGATCTGTGTGCAAATGAAAGGGAGGAATTGAATGTTCATAAGACGTAGATTCGCGGCGACGATTCCGATAGCTACAGCGGTGTTGGCAACGGCTTGCATGCTGGTGCTGAGCCAGCCAGTCTTTGCCGATACGGCCGAGTCGACCTACAAAGCGAAGTGCGCGATGTGCCATGGTCCGGACGGCAAAGGACAAACGCCCACCGGCAAGGCTATGAAGGTCACAGACCTCGCCTCCGATGAGGTGCAAAAGAAGAGCGATGGCGATTTGTCCACAACGATTAGCGCCGGAAAGGGCAAGATGCCGGCGTACAAGATGCTTACACCGGACCAGGTGAAAGACCTGGTTACGTATATACGCTCGCTCGCTAAGAAGTAGTGAGAATTGAGGCAGTCGAAATTTATTGCCTGAACTTTGCGGCGGAGCACGTTTGGCACGGTGTGCTCCCGCGAATCGGAACCACTAGGTGATTCTAATGAACAAAATAAGTTGGCGCGGGTGCCTGGCGGCTACCATCGCTGCGCTGGCATCGGCTTGTTTGCTGATTGGTCCGGCGCGCGGTCAGGACGCCGGAGAAAAAGTGTACAAAGCCAAATGTGCCACCTGCCATGGGGCCGATGGAGCCGGCGCGACTCCTGTTGGTAAAGCCACGAAGGCGCGCGATTTTCGCTCCGATGAAGTAAAAAAGGAAACCGACGAAGAGTGGACGCAGATCGTTGTGAAGGGCAAGAACAAGATGCCCGCCTACGATAAAAAGCTCACCGACGCAGAGATCAAAGAGGTCGTCGCGTACGTCCGTGCGCTGAGCAGCAAGTAAAGTCGTTCCAGAAGCGGAGCGGGGCCTGCCGAGGATCAATGACACTTCGCGAGACCATCACCTCAAGGACGCGCTTTCTTTACTTCCTCGGGCAAAATCCCATTACTCTGACCGGCGCCGTCCTCACCACCAGCAGCGCCCTCACGCTTATCGCCTTTTGGCTCTACGATTTCCTCCTGCCGGGACCATCCCATCCGTATATCGGCATTCTGATTTTCCTGGTCTTGCCGGGAATTTTCTTGCTGGGGTTGGTGCTGATGCCCATCGGCATCGCGTTTCGGCGGTTGGCACTGCGCAAAGCAGGCGAGCTGCGAGAGGTCTATCCCGAAATTGATCTGCGCATGCCGATCATCCGGCACGGGTTGATGGCCGTCGGAGTCGCCACGTTCGTGAATGTCATGATTTTCGGCTTTGCGTCGTATCAAGGCGTGGCCTACATGGATAGCACGCAGTTTTGCGGGCAGACCTGCCACACCGTGATGGAGCCGGAATTTACCGCTTACCAGGGCTCGCCGCACTCGCACGTCGGCTGTGTGGAATGTCACATTGGCCCCGGCGCCGGGTGGTTTGTGCGCTCGAAGTTGTCCGGCGTGCGCCAGGTATTCGCCGTCACCTTTCATACCTACTCGCGGCCCATTCATGCTCCCGTCAAATTCCTGCGTCCCGCGCGTGAAACCTGCGAGCATTGCCACTGGCCCCAGCGTTTTACGGGCGACAAGTTTCTGGTCACGACCAGCTACAAGGACGACGAGAAAAATACTCCGCTGACGACCGCGGTGGTGATGAAAATCGGCGGGCGCACCTGGCAGGGCTCCGTCGGGATTCATGGCCGTCATCTCGCCGATGGTTCGCAGATTCGCTACACTTCGATTGACGACCAGCGGCAAGTAATCCCGGTTGTTTCCTACACGGATCCTCAAGGCAAGACCGTCGAATTCGTCTCCACCGATATCAAAGCGACGCAGCAGCAGCTTAACGCCGGCGAACACCGCGTGATGGATTGCGTGGATTGCCATAATCGGCCCACGCACGCTTTCGAGCTTCCGGAAGCTGCCGTGAACGAGCGCATGGCCTCGGGGCACATCAGTCCGGAGCTGCCCTTTATCCGGAAAAAAGCAGTGGAGGTATTGAAGGTGCAGTACGCCGACCGCGATGCCGCCAAGGCCCAGATCACCGACGCGCTGACCAGCTTTTACCGCACGAACTACGCAGGCGTTTACAATTCCCGGCGTGCCCTGGTTCAGCAGTCCGCCGAGAGTGTCACGGACATTTACCTGCGCAACATCTTTCCGGACATGAACGTGACCTGGGGCGTCCACGCAAACAATCTTGGGCACAACGATTCTCCCGGGTGCTTTCGCTGCCACGACGGGAGCCACACCAGCGCGGATGGCCAGACCATCCCCAACGACTGCTCCACCTGTCACAACCTGTTGGCGGTGGATGAAGAAAATCCAAAAATCCTGACGGATCTCGGCCTGAAATGAAGCGGTGACTTCATTGCCGCAGTGCATCTGCGAGCCTTCAACGTGTTAACAGTGGACGCAAACCTTCCGCCGCGTTTGGCCGTGCGATCGTTCTCTTGGATACTTCTGTCGTTCGCTTCGAGCTTGTACTTTCCGTCCGCGGCCGCTCAACAGCCTTCGGCTCAACCTCTAAAGCAGGATGAGGCTTGCCTTGCTTGTCACGGGCAACCGGGGATGAAATCGGAAAAGGGCAGGAATATTTCCATTCGTCCCGCGGAACACGCGGCCAGCGCCCATGGAATTCTCGGCTGCAAGGATTGCCACGCTTCGATCTCCGATTTTCCTCACCCGGCCAAAATCGCGAAAGTGCCGTGCGCTACCTGCCACGCCGAGGAATCCGCCGCGGTGCCCAAGAGTATTCACGCCGCAGCCGGCGAACAAGCCTGCGCATCGTGTCACGGCAACGCACACGAAGTAGCGGCGTCCGAAAAAGTGATGCCTGCAAAGTGCGCTGAATGCCATCAATCCGAAGTCGCGGAATTTACCGCAAGTGCCCATGGACGCGCCGCCAAAGCCGGCGATCCGGACGCGCCAACGTGCGCGTCCTGTCACGGACCGGTGCACGCCCTCCACAGCTCGACGGAGGCAGGCACGCCGGTCGCGAAACGGCAAATCGCGGCAACCTGCGCCCAATGCCACGGAAACGCCGATTTCCTTGCGCGACACAAAATGCCCATTGCCCATCCTGTGGAGCAATACATCAACAGCGTTCACGGCCAGGCCGTTGCGCAGGGCAAAAATGCGGCCAGCTGCTCCGATTGTCACGGAACTCACGGGGTTCTTCCTTCGCGCGACGCGAACTCCAAAGTGAACCACTGGCGCGTCGCGGAAACTTGTGGAACTTGTCATCAGGAAATCGCCAAGACCTACCTGGAAAGCGTGCACGGCCAGGCCATGAAAGCCAGCGTGCGCGACGCGCCGGTCTGCACCGATTGTCATGGCGAACATTTGATTTTGCAGCCGAAGAACCCCGCGTCGCCGGTGAGCCTGGCGAACGTCTCCACGGAAACCTGCGGGCGCTGCCATGGCGATGCGCGGATTGCGCAACGCCAGGATTTGCCTGCAGACCGCGTGCCGTCTTTTGCGGATAGTTATCATGGCTTGGCCGTTCGCGAAGGATCATTGCGCGCGGCGAACTGCGCATCGTGCCACGGCGTGCACAATATTTTCCGCTCCAGCGATCCACGCTCCACCGTGAACGCCGCGAATCTCCCCAGGACCTGCGGGAAATGCCACGATGGCGTGAATACGGTCCTTGCAATCGGTCCGGTGCACGTGCAGACGTCCACCGGGTCCGCGCACCCGGTGGTGAAGTGGATTCGCTGGATCTATTGGGTCGTGATTCCCCTGACGCTCGGGTTCATGCTGCTGCACAATTTGCTCGATTTGATCGGTCATTTGAGGCGCGGCACTCCACAAATCGACCGGAGCAAACAGGTTATGCGGATGAACTTGTGGTTCCGCATTGCGCATTGGGGCGTGATGCTCAGCTTTCCTACGCTCGTCTACACGGGATTCGCGCTGAAATATCCGGAACAATGGTGGGCCCGGCCATTGCTGCAATGGGAGGAGCACGTCTCGTTTCGCGGAAGTCTGCATCGTCTGGCGGCCATCGTGCTGATCGTCTCGATGCTGTATCACTTCGTGCACCTGGCGGTGAACCGCCGCGATCGCGGGCTGCTCTGGGCGGTGCTGCCCAGGTGGAAAGATGTCTCCGACCTCGGCGGAGTGTTTCTCTATAATCTCGGCCTGAAAAATCAACGGCCGCATTTCGGTAAATTCAGCTATGCCGAGAAGCTCGAATATTGGGCTTTCTTGTGTCACACTGTGGTGATGACGGTTTCCGGATTTGTGCTCTGGTTCAATAATTTCACGCTGCGCCATTTTCCGAAGTGGGTTGCCGACGCCGCAACGGCCTTGCATTGGTATGAAGCTTTGCTCGCCGCATTCTCCATCTTGCTTTGGCATTTCTACCTCGTCATCTTCGACCCGGTGGTTTACCCGATGGATCTTTCCTGGCTCACCGGCAAAGTGTCCCGCGATCACTATCTCCATTCGCGCCCTGAGTATCTGCGGCTGCTTGAGCGGGACCAGTCACCGAAACCAACCGCGCTTCAGACCGAAGCCGTGGACGAATCGGCCATTCGGGACGAGGGTTTGCCGCGGGAGCCCGGCAACTCTTAAGAAAAAGCGGGCTCCTAAGCTAAGGATAGGACTTCCGAGGTGGCTTATGCCGTTGTCGAGCGACGCCTCAGCGCTGGGATTTTTTTCCTGCGGCTACATCGGCCGCGAACTGCGCCGAGTGACCCCGCGGCACGCTCAGCGAT
>Ga0187871_10003662_pt1 | contig 11824 bp, 9 predicted proteins | sample June2016WEW_16_1_FD_132988 | JGI IMG/M metagenome (GOLD analysis project Ga0187871, IMG submission 132988) | Peatland microbial communities from SPRUCE experiment site at the Marcell Experimental Forest, Minnesota, USA - June2016WEW_16_10 | ecosystem: Environmental > Terrestrial > Soil >... | reverse complement strand
GATGGGCATCGACGTCGAGTGGGATCGCGTGCGCACCGATCGCGTCTGGCACGCGACGTACTGGATCGCGGAGTGGCCGCGCATCGACGTCGGGCCCGACTTCCTGGCGCCGTTGCTGCTCGGACCGGTGCGCCGATCCGTCAGCGTCGTCATGGAGCCGATCAGTCCTTCCCGGGCGACGCGCCAGGTCGAGCAGGCGCGCACCGCCGACATCGCGCCCAGACCCGGCATATATTCCCGCGCACGCGCCAGTATCCGCTCCAGTATTTCCTCGTCGACATCTCTGTGTTCCGCTCCATACTGTCGCGATGACCCGATCAGAATCTGCCCCGTACGCCGCGGCTGCACATTAAAAGCAACCGAGTCGCTGGTCACCGCGTGCGCACTCTTCAAGTATCCCAGTTCCACCAGTTGATGTCGCAAGAACACGGGGTAACGGTCGGTGATCACCAGGTGTCCCTTGCGCTTCTTGATCTCCACTCCGCTCGTCAACTCCGGCGCCCAGGCTCCCGCCGCATTCACAATAAATTTGGTGGAGATCTCTGCATCGTCGGACAGCCGCACCCGCCCTTGTCCCATCTGTGCGACTGATGCTCCCAGTCGATTCTCCGCGCCATATTTCTGTGCTCGGTCGAGAAGAAACCGCGCCGCACACGGCGGAGATACCACAATATCCTCCGCCACCAGCAGGCCGCCTGCCAGACCCTCGCGCAGGTTGGGCTCGAGTTGCCGCAATGCCTGTGGGTCGAGCACCGTCGTCGGAACGCCACGCTCGGCATAATACGCGTGCTTGCGCCGCACCTCGGCCATTTCTTCTTCGTCGGCCGCAACCCAGATCGTTCCGCACTGGTTGTACTCGACATCGTCCGGCAACTCGGGCCGCAGCGCCTGCCAGAGTTGCTGCGAGTAGCGCGTAAGCGCAAACTGCGCCGCCGAGTCGTCCATGACCACGATGTGCCCCATCGCGGCCGTAGTGGCGCCGCCCGCCACATCCCGATCCACGACGATAACTCGCATCCCGCGCCGCGCAAACTCATCCGCACAGGCCGCGCCCACAATCCCGGCGCCGACGACCACTACGTCATAGGCAGCTGTGCTCATGCGTCTACTCAGGGCGAAACCACCCAGCAATTATTTAAGGCAGGGTGTCAGCGCCGGGGCTCCCCTGCGCCATCCTCAAGATCATGACTGGAAGATCATGACTGCTGGCAGCGCGAAAATCAACGGGCTGGGTTTTAATGTGCTCTTGGAACCAGGTCTCGGGTCAACGAGTACGGTCGAGATATAACGCCAATGATGACCAGAGCATGTCCGGGGCGAGAATTGCGCGCGGAGTGGGGCGCAGACAAGGCAGAGGAGCGATTGCTAACGGTACGATTCTAGAAACGCCATACCGCAACCGCGAACAAGGGGCGCTGCGGTTAAGCGCCCTCTCGGTAAGCCCCCGTGCCGTGGAACCAGAAACGCGGCCGCAGAATCTTTGCTGCACTAATTTAATAGTAGGAAGGGCATGACCGACGGCACGCCGCTCGAGTTCACGATTACCAGCATGTAATAACCGGCAGGGGCCAGGCTGCTGTTCGCAGGAGCCGTTGCCGAGATCGTTCCAGAACCGACGGTGAAGCTGAGGTCTACATAGCGTTGGTCAAAGTCGTCAGCATGAGTCGTCGCTCCCGGCCGCACCAGAGCCACTCGTGTGATGGTTGACGCATTCGAAGTCGTGATGTTGAACTTGGCTCCGTAGGTAAGAGATGTCGGCGCGGATTGGATCACTGGGCGCGCACCCCTGAAAAGGTACGGCGGGCTAAATATCTCGTACGTGATTTGCCCGGAAGCACCGTTGTTGGAACCGGATGAAATCACCCGCCCATCTGGCAGCAGGACCGCCGTCGAATGGTAGGTTCGCTGAATTGTTTGCGGTGCCATAACCGTCCATTGTCCGGTCTTTGGATCGTACAATTCGGGCGTGTAGATTGGGTTCGTGAATTCTCCCCACCCGCCTCCGCCTCCGACCGCCAGCACGGTTCCGTCCGGCAGTAGCACTAGATTTTCGTTGTAGCGGGAATAGGTCATGGGGTTGGCGTAGGTCCACGTCGGATTGGCCGCAGACAAGTCAATCACTTCGACCGTGTTCGTCGCCGCACCGCCACCATTCGCGTGAGTCAACGAGCCGCCGGCGACCATAACCTTCTGCGTCCCCCCCGGCAACAACACGTGGGGAGCAAAATATCGAAAACCAAAATTGGTGGCCGCTACAAATGACCAGGCATTGGTGGCGGGGTCGAACAGATAGGTTTGCGCCGCCGGCGACGACAAAAATACTTTGCCACTGGGTAACAACGTCATGCGCGGATAGGTCTGAAGAACATTGCTGGGCAAGTTGGCCGAAGCCGGCAGCACCGTCCACTTGCCGGTCGTGATGTCATACGTTTCCAAGGCCGTCTGGATCACCACACCAGTCTCGTTCGATCCGGACAGCTCAAGCACCGTCCCAGTACTGAGCTCCACACTACTGGGGTACCAGCGCGCGTAGTTCATGTCCTGGCCGACCGACCAGGTGGAGGTCCCAGGGTCAAACAGCATCGTGCTGGTGGTGCCGTCATTATCGATGGCGGAACTGTGTGTGTGCCCGTTTGTGCCGGACTCCACGACCCCACCCGTCACCATGACCTGGCCGTTGCTCAGAATCGTTACACCGGAACAAAAGATGTCTCGCGAGACCGGCAACGCGACGTTGGTTATAGCCCCTGTAACCGGATCCAGCACCACCGCCTGGGAGTTTAACGTGTTGGTTGCTGGGTAGTAGTAGAAAAGTACGTTGCCGGTGTACATCACTACGGCGTTAGCCCCGACTACGCACGGTTCCTTCGGGCAAAAATAGACCGGGGCGGCCCACTGCCCCACACTCGCGGCCGACGCAGGCGACGTTGCAGGCGTGGAATGCGTCGCCTGCCCACGAGCAACCGGCACTCCGCAAAGACAGAAAACGGCTGCGATCAACGCCAGTCGCATCCACGTTGTGCGTTCTAGGGCGCGATCTCCGTCTGCATCGCACAGGCTTAGCGGAGTCGAAAGACGAGATGATTTCAACATGGGTGCATCCCCCGTTTCTGAAATGACTACTGGGCCTGGGAGCTAACCACCACCGACACGGATGGCGCCTAAACTGAGGGTGCCACTTCACCACCTGGGACGCCGGATGTCAAGATGCAGAATCTTGCACCCATACCACCACCGACAGGATGAGAAGGGACAACGAAAGCCAACGCTAATGGAGTCTTTGACAAAAGCATGTGTGTAAGTTTAATGTTCCGTTACGTAAACGTTTACGAAATCGGTTTTTCCGCTCGATCCTGAGCGTTAAGCACCCTCATCTCTCTCCAAATGCTGCTGAAGACACTGCGCGAAGAGGTGCTGGAAGCGAACCTGGAATTGGTTCGCCGCGGCCTTGTCCTCTACACCTTCGGCAATGCCAGCGCCATCGACCTCGCCCATGGCCTGGTCGCGATCAAGCCCAGCGGCGTCCCCTATGACGAACTCACGCCAGCGCAAATCGTAATCTCCGATCTCACCGGCAACATCCTCGACGGAACCCTCCGCCCGTCTTCCGATCTGGCCACGCACCTCGAGTTGTACAAACATTTCCCCACTATCGGCGGAGTCGCACACACGCACTCCGAATATGCCACCGCCTGGGCTCAGGCTGAGACTCCAATTCCATGCTTCGGCACGACCCACGCTGATTCTTTTCACGGCCCCATCCCGGTGACCGAACGTCTGACTGCATCCGAGATTGCCGGCGACTACGAACTAGAAACCGGCGCCGCCATCTGCCGCACATTTTCCAATTCGAAGCTCGATCCCGATGCGATTCCCGCCGTCCTCGTCGCCGGGCACGCTCCCTTCTGCTGGGGCGCGACCGCCGCCGAAGCCGCCCATCACGCCGTGATCCTTGAATACGTAGCCCGCATGGCGCAACACACGCTGTCGATCAACGCCGCATCCCGGCCGCTCGCGCAGGAACTGCACGACAAGCATTTTCTGCGCAAGCACGGCCGCAATGCCTACTACGGACAGGTGAAAACCCAATGAATCCTGCTCTGCTGGTGCTGAGTTCCTCGACCCTGGTGCATCTCTCGCCCGTTGACCTGGTCATCATCGTTTTCTATTTCGCCCTGGTGCTGGCCATCGGCCTCTACCTGAAGGAACAGGCCAACACCGGCGAAGATTTCTTCATGGCCGGCCGTGAAATGACGGCGTGGGTTGCAGGCCTCGCGTTCCTGTCCGCGAACCTGGGGTCGCTCGAACTCATGGGCTGGGCCGGCAACACTTATAAATACGGCATCCTCGCCGCTCACTGGTACTGGATCGGCGCCATTCCAGCGATGCTCTTCCTCGCTCTCGTGATGATGCCCTTCTACCACATCTGCAAGACCCACTCCGTTCCCGGCTATCTAAAACTGCGTTTCGGCCCCGGCGCGCAAGCGCTGTCTTCGATTTCCTTCGCCTTCATGACCGTCCTGATGAGCGGCATCAACATGTACGCCATGGCGGTCGTGATGCGCGTCGTTCTCGGGTGGGACATTAACTTCAGCATCCTGGTGTCATCCATCACGGTCATGATTTACGTGGCCCTCGGCGGATTGCGTTCCGCGATTTTCAATGAAGTTCTTCAGTTCTTTCTGATCTGGGCTGGAGCATTGCTCATCCCGATTCTGGGCTTGGTCGAAGCGGGCGGCTGGACCGCACTCAAGGCCAAGATCCTGCAGAATCTGACCGAACAACATGTGGCCAATCCCGGCGCTTACACCCACGCCTGGTCGACCCTGGGCCATTTCACCGACAATCCCATGGGCATCAACTGGGTCGGCATTGTGTTTGGCCTCGGCGCAGTTATCTCGATGGGCTACTGGACGACTGACTTTCTGGTGGTGCAGCGCGTCCTGGCGGCAAAAGATCTTCGCTCGGCTAAACTCGCGCCCATCATCGGCGCGGCTTTCAAAATGATGGTTCCCTTCATCGTCATTCTTCCCGGCCTGCTCGGTCTGGCTCTGTTGCGCGATCCGCACACCGGCAGTCTGATGCGACTGGTTCCCGCCGACCTCGCGTGGTCCGACGCTGGACAGGCGCAGGGCTTGCACGGCTACGACGAAGTTCTGCCGCTCATGCTGGCACGCTACTGCGGACCCGGTCTGCTCGGCCTCGGCATCACCGCCCTGATCGCAGGCTTCATGTCCGGCATGGCAGGCAACGTCAGCGCTTTCACCACCGTGTGGACGTATGACATCTACGGAGCCCTGATCAACAAGAATGCCTCCGACGAATCAAAAGTCCGCATGGGCCGCTGGTGCACGATCATAGGTGTGATCATCAGCATCGGGACGGCCTACCTGGTGATGCACGCTCAAAGCATCATGGACTACGTGCAAGCCCTCTTTAGTTTCTTCATCGCACCGCTGTTCGGCACGGTCATCCTGGGCATGCTCTGGAAGCGGGCAACCGCCGCGGGTGGCTGGGCCGGGCTGCTTGCCGGCACTCTGTCTTCGGTCGGCATGTATATCTGGGTGACTCTTAATCCGGCGGCAGTGAAATACGTCGCTCTCTCCTCGCAAGCGCAGGATCAGGCGCAGAATATGTTTCGCGCGCTGTGGTGCTGGCTGATCTGCCTGCTGGTCACCGTGGTCGTCAGCCTGTTGACCAAACCTAAGCCGGATGCGGAGTTGGCCAACCTGGTCTACGGTCTGACTCCGATTCCGCACGAGGAAAAAGGTTCACTGTTCCAAAGCCCGTTATTCTGGGGAGCAGTAGTGGCGATCGTGTTCGTAGCCCTGCAAATCATTTTCTGGTAGGAGGAAACCATGAAATCCGGCGGATCGCTGTCCATCTGGTTCTTCATCGGCGTATCTCTCGCGGTCAACGGAGCGGTCATTTTCGCCAGGGGGATTTACGAACTTGCGTATCCCCCCGAGCATCAGGTTGTGCTCTATAACCTGCATGCCAACGTTTGGTGGGGCGCGGTGCTGCTGGTTCTTGGCCTGTTTTTCAGCCTGCGTTTTTCCCCCGCCCGGGAACGCGCGCGCATGGCAGCGGGGAAGTCTTAATCAACTTGTAGGGAAGAGGGATTCTTATGTCTGACAGCAGTTTTTCCGAGAAGAAAATGACCATGGGTGTCATCGTCGGGAACCGCGGCTTCTTTCCCGGTGAGCTGGCCAAGTCCGGCCGCGAAGAGATGATACAGGCGCTCACCAAGGCCGGCATGGATTGCGTGGTGCTCGGTCCAGACGACAGCAAGCACGGTGCAGTCGAAACTCACGACGAAGCCAAAAGATGTGCCGCTTTATTCCGCAAAAATAGCGACCGGCTCGATGGAGTCATCGTCTCGCTGCCGAACTTCGGCGATGAGCGCGCTATCGCCGACACTTTGCGTTTAGCTCGCCTCGACATCCCCGTGCTCGTACAGGCCACGCCCGATGATGCGAAGAAGATGACCATCCTGCACCGCCGCGACAGCTTCTGCGGGAAGATGTCGGCCTGCAACAACCTCAGGCAGTACGGCATCCCGTATTCTTTGACGCGTCTGCACACGGTCAGTCCCGACTCAGAAGACTTTCGCAACGATCTCGCCTGGTTCGCGGCGGTCTGCCGCGTCGCCAATGGCATGCGGAACCTGCGCGTGGGCAGCATCGGCGCGCGCCCCACGGCGTTCAACACAGTGCGTTACAGCGAAAAGCTTCTCGAAGCCCACGGCATCTCCACCGAGACCCTCGATCTCTCAGAAGTCTTCGGCCGCATCGCCAAGTTGAACGACGATCACGCCGGAGTGCAAGCGAAGCTCGCCGCAATTCGTAAATACGTCACTACCAGCGGAGTTCCAGACGCTGCCCTCGCCAAAATGGCCAAGCTCGGCTACGTGATCGACGACTGGATGCAGCAGACCGACGTGAAGATCAGCGCCGTCCAGTGCTGGACCTCCATGGAAGAATACTTCGGCGTGGTCCCCTGCACCATCATGAGCATGATGAGCAACAACCTCATCCCCGCGGCCTGCGAAGTCGATGTTTGCGGCACCCTAAGCATGCACGCCCTGGCGCTCGCATCGCAGACCCCGAGTGCGCTGCTCGACTGGAACAACAACTACGGCGACGATCCCAACAAAGCCGTCTGCTTCCACTGCAGCAACCTGCCCAAACATTTCTTCCAGGACGTTCGCATGGACTTCCAGGAGATCATCGCCGGCACCGTCGGCAAGGACAACACCTTCGGCACAGTCGTCGGCCGCGTGAAGCCGGGTGCGATGAGCTTCGCGCGTTTTTCGACCGACGATACCGCGGGAGTAATTCGCGGCTACGTCGGCGAAGGTTCGTTTACCACTGACGCGCTGAATACCTTCGGCGGCGTAGGCGTCGTGCAGATCGCCGACCTGCAAAAGCTGCTGCACTACATCTGCGAAAACGGATTCGAGCATCATGTAGCCGCCAACTTTTCGACCACCGCCGCCGCCGTGCACGAAGCCGCGATTCGCTATCTGGGATACCAGATGCACTGGCACAATAATTAGAGAAATACTCTGTGATTCCGACGGAAGGTGCAGTGACAACAACGTTGTCATTCCGACCGGAGCGGAGCGAAGCGAGCGCAGTGGAGGAACCTGCTGTTTTCTCGCCCCGGTTGCGAACGCTGGCGGCGACCAAGTCCACACGACTCGTGAGACCTTAACCCATGCCCATTGTCGCGGGAGTCGATTTCGGCACGCTCAGCGTGCGAGTCTCAATTGTGGACAGCGAGCGCGGCCTCCTAGCCTCCGCCATCGCAGAATATCCTCTGCACCGCAAGCGCGAAGACCCGGACTTCGCCACCCAATCTCACGAAGATCACATGCGCGCTCTCGCCGAGGCCACCCGGCGGGCGGTGCAGTCCGCCGGAATTACCGGCGATCAGGTGCAGTCGATCGCGCTCGATACCACCGGCTCCAGCGTGATCCCCGTGGGCGAGGGACTGGTTCCGCTGGGCGACTATTACCTGTGGTGCGACCACCGCGCCAAACAGGAAGCCGCGCAGATCACGGAACTCGCGCGGCAAGAGAAGCTGGAAGCTATTCAGTGGTGCGGCGGCGTGTACTCCTCGGAATGGGGCTTCGCCAAGCTGCTGCACTGGCTTCGCCGTAATCCCGAAAAGCGCGCGCAGTTCGTGAGCGCCTTCGAGCACTGCGACATGGTCGCGGCCACGCTCTGCGGCATCACCGACCCGAAGCGGGTGAAGCGCAGCGTCTGTGCCATGGGCCACAAGTGGATGTGGAATGCCGCGCTGGGCGGCCTTCCCCCAGAGAATTTTCTTGCGAGAGTCGACCCGCTGCTCGCGGGCGTGCGGGCGAAACTCGACGGCGAATACGCCACGTCCGACAAAATTGCCGGAACGCTCGCGCCCCAATGGGCCGAGAAGCTTGGACTGCGCGCGGGCATTCCAATTCCTGTCGGAGCTTTCGACGCGCACTGGGACGCGATTGGCGCTGGCGCTAAAGCAGGCGACGTAGTCAACGTGGTGGGCACTTCGACCTGCATCATCGCCTACGCGCGCCAGGCGCAGTTGATTCCCGGTGTGTGCGGCGTCGTGCCGGGCAGCGTGCATCCGCAGTTCACCGGCATTGAGGCGGGACTCTCCGCCACGGGAGATATTTTCAGCGCGATCGCACGCCGCGCCAGGACCACCGTCGAAGAGTTAAGCAAAGGATTGGCGAGTTATCGCGCGGGTCAGACCGGCTTGCTGCGCATGACCTGGGACAACGGCGACCGAACCGTCCTCGTGAACCCGAATCTCGGCGGCATTACGCTGGGTTGGAACCTGCTGCACACCGCGCAGGACGAGCTGTTCGCAGCCATTGAAGGCACGGCGTTTCATACTCGCGTGATTCTCGATCGCCTGAGCGAGTACGGCGCGCCCACGCAGCGCGTCATTAACGGCGGCGGAATTCCGCAGAGCAATCCCGTGCTGAACCAGGTGTACGCGAATGTGCTGGGCCGTCCGGTGCTCGTGCCAAGCGGCAAGGTCACCGGCCTCGGCGCGGCCATCTTCGCGTTCCTTGCGGCCGGAAGCTTCAAAACGATTGACGAAGCGCAGCAGAAAATCTGTCCCACGCACACGGTCTACCAGCCTCAGCCCGAGACGCAACACGTGTATCGCGACCTCTACGAACTCTATCGCAAAATGTATTTCGATTTTGGCAGGCCGCTCGAAACGTCGGCATTCGGCAACGTGCTGCCAAGGTTGATTCAAATTGCGCGCGGCTGATCTCTTTCTCTTCTGCCCATCCGCCTCGCTAGCCTCCAGCGATCGCCCCGACAATCAGAAGAGGTTCTTTCCCCGACGCAACCGCATCCGGCAGCGGGGCGTCTGGCGGTTCGTGGGAGAAATCTTCCTCGCAGGCGAAGAAGCGCAGGAAGGCGCGCCGCTGTTGTGTGACTTGATCGCGAATCGTGCCCCGCAGCATAGGATAGCGCGCCTCGAGCGCATCGAGCACCGAACGCTGCGTGACCGGCCCCTCGACCTCGAGCTGCACTTCGCGGTCGACGTGCGCCAGGGTGCGAAGGTGTTGCGGAAGTTCGACTCGAATCACGATTTACTTCACCGCAGTTTCCTGGATGTAAAGCGCCTTCCAGTCATTGCCCTCACGAATCCAAACTTCGCCAAAGATGCTGTCTGATTTCGCTATCAGGCCGCCGGATTTCCCTTCGTAGTGCGCGGAATAGGTGACCAGAGCGCTCTGCGCCCCGAGGGATTTCACGGTGAAATCTCTGAGAACGTAGCTCGAGAGTTCGAAGTCATCCACCATGGCGATTTCGGCCTTCTTGTCGCCAAAGCCGCTTCCGCCCTCTTCCATTTCGCGAAAACCGTCGGCCAGCGCGGCCCCGAGCCCAGCCTTATTCTTGTTCTTGAAATCTTCCCAGACTTTTCTCACCCTGGCTTCCACGGCGGGACCGCTCGAGGCTGATCTGGCGGCGGGATGCTGTACTTCCTGCGCCGTTGCTGCTGTGGTAAGCCACAACAAGAATGCAACGGCGATTACCATCTTCTTCACGGATTTCTCCTGTAGTAAACCGCATGCGACGCTATCACTCCCAGAGTCGCGAAGTCAAAGCTACCTCTCACAGAAACGCTGGGGCGAATCGACTTGAGATTGAGTTCACGCCAGTGTTTGCACTTCCACCGAGAGCACTGCCGGCAAGTCTCGCACAATCGGATTCCAACTGTCTCCGGCATCGGCGGAGGCATAGATTTGCCCGCCGGTGGTGCCGAAATAAATGCCGCACTCATCGAGCGAGTCGACGGCCATGGCGTCGCGCAGCACGTTGACGTAGCAATCTTTTTGCGGCAAGCCGCTGGTGAGCGCTTCCCATTCGTTGCCGCCGGTACGGCTGCGATACACACGCAGCCTGCCTTCGTGAACATAGTGCTCGCTGTCGCTCTTAATCGGGACAACGTAAACCGTCTCCGGCTCGTGAGCGTGGATGTCGATGACGAACCCAAAATCGGTAGGAAGATTACCGCTGATCTTTTTCCACTGGTCGCCGGCGTCGTCGGAACGCATGACGTCCCAATGCTTCTGCATGAACAACACTCCCGGCCGCGACGGGTTCATAGCGATGTGATGCACGCAGTGGCCGACCTCAGCGGTTGGGTTCGGAATGTATTTCGAATACAGCCCCTGGTTGATCGGCTTCCAGCTTTTGCCGCCGTCGTCGGTCCGAAACGCGCCGGCTGCGGAAATCGCAATGTAGATGCGGTCGGGATTGCTAGGCTCGAGAATGATAGTGTGCAGGCACATGCCTCCGGCGCCCGGCTGCCACTTAGGACCGGTGCCGTGACCGCGCAGGCCGGGAAGTTCGCGCCAGTTCTCGCCGCCGTCGGTCGACCGAAATAACGCCGCGTCTTCGATTCCGGCATAAACCGTGTTGGGGTCGGTGAGCGACGGTTCGAGATGCCAGACCCGTTTGAACTCCCAGGGATGCTGCGTCCCGTCATAAAACTGGTGAGTGGTGAGAGGCGCACCCGTCTCGGCCGACGTGTCGTAGACGAATCTGTTGCTGTCGGACTTGGGCGGCCCCGGGGCTGCGGGCGCGCCGGGAGGAGTTCCCGGCTGATGCCAGGTTTTGCCGCCGTCGTCAGAGCGTTGAATGATCTGTCCGTACCAGCCGCTGGTCTGCGAGGCGTAGATGCGATTCGGATCGGCAGGCGAACCCTTCAGATGATAGAGTTCCCAGCCCGCGAAATGCGGGCCGCTGACCTCCCAGTTCTGGCGCTTGCCGTCTGCCGTAAGAATGAATGCGCCTTTGCGTGTACCTGCCAGGACTCGTACCTTGCTCATCGTCGCTCCTCGTCAACGCTGAAATAGACCTGAGATTTTATCTGAGACGATAAGGCATCAGTCAATCGAGTTTATTCGGCAGAACAGGCGAGACAACGCAGTGCTGTTAGTGTTGCGCCGCGCCGGCGGGCGGCGAATCCGCGCGCTCATACACTCGCACATAATCCACCAGCATGGTCTGCGGGAAGACCGTCGTCGCGTCCGGACTTCCCGGCCAGCCGCCGCCCACCGCGACGTTGAGCAGCAGAAAGAACGGATGGTCGTAAACCCACTTCGCCCCTTTGGGGAGATCTGCGGGTGTGCTCGTCGAGTAGAGATGGTCGTCCACATAGAAACGGATTGTGTTCGGCTCCCACTCGACCGCGTAGAGATGAAAATCGTCGGCAAAGCGCTGATCGCCGGGAAGTCCGAAAGGAGCGCCGATGCCGTGCTCGCCGGAATATCCCGGGCCGTGAATGGTGCCGT
>Ga0187871_10003661_pt1 | contig 11825 bp, 5 predicted proteins | sample June2016WEW_16_1_FD_132988 | JGI IMG/M metagenome (GOLD analysis project Ga0187871, IMG submission 132988) | Peatland microbial communities from SPRUCE experiment site at the Marcell Experimental Forest, Minnesota, USA - June2016WEW_16_10 | ecosystem: Environmental > Terrestrial > Soil >... | reverse complement strand
GCGGCTCGCACGAAGCGGCACACGCCGCGCAATCCTTGCGGGTGGAATCGGATGCACCGCCGGGCGCGCTCCGCGTCCGCCTCCGATTCGATGTGCGGAATCTGGATTCCGGCTACCCCCAGATCGAGGACGCGCTGGACCTCGCTCTCTTCCAGAGAGCCCACCCGCACCACCGGATAGAGATTGTTCAGCCACGAGGCCATTACGAGAGGATAGAGCTCGCGTATGGAATTGGGGCCGTGCTCGCGGTCGAGAATTACAAAATCGAAGCCGCTCTTACCGAGTATTTCGACGAAGAACGGGTCGTTGGTTTTGGCGAACACTCCAAAGACCGCCCCGTCGCCGGCGAGATGTTCTCGAAAGGTGGGCATCGGCTGCGGCATCATGAAAAGGTCGTCCTCCATCCGCACGGTGCGGACAGGGAACACATAGCATGACGCGGCCTGGAACGCTACCAGACCCGCGCCGAGCCGTGGTCACCTTCAAAGAAACGCTTAGGAATAGTTTAAGCGGCGGCTTCCTAGCGCGCCGGAAAAGTGCGAAAGTGCGGTCCGGACGCGATATTGAGCGTGCATCGCGCTTCCTTCTCGCGAGCTGCAATACAGTCGCGGTCTGGCTGCTCCCTGAAAAAGGACGCGTTCGCGGTGGCTATGGAGCTTTACTTCGTCAACGTCAGCAACGAGTAGGCTGAGGCACCCGAAAAGGGCGATAATGACTGTGTCGCGTCCTCAGGGGTTCTCCATGTCCTTACGCACTTTCTCTCTATTCGCAGTATTGTCTTTTTCTCCGATGGTGTTCGGCGCCGAGCGGGACGCGCTTGCCATCGACGCCAAGATTCGGGCGCGCCATATGCCTTACGGAACCATCATGGACCCGATGCTGTCGCTCCCGGATCTGGCTCAGATCGTAGATTATACCCGCTGCGGCGATTCCGCCATCTGGACGGGACATTATCTGGCCGCGGAGGCATTCCGCTACAACGTGACTGGCTCCACGAATGCTTTGAACAACATCAATAACGCCATCAGCGCTATCGATAACCTGATCGAAGTGACTGGTGGAGATGTGCTGGCGCGCTGCGGATTGCCGGCCAACTCGCCCTATGCCGCCAGTATCGCCAGCCAGGAGGCCGCCAACGGAATCCAAAACGGAACCATCTTCGGCGCGCCGTGGATCTGGGTAGGGAACACCTCGCGCGATCAATACATCGGCGTGTTCTTCGGCCTATCGGTGACTTACGACATGGTAAACGACCAAAGCGTCCGCAACTGGTGCTCGTATCTGATCACTCGCCTGCTGCAGAATCTGCTCGATAACGTGTGGAATGTGGTGATGCCCGATGGCACCATCAGCACTTCTTTCTTAATACGTCCGGACGAACAGTTGTCGCTGCTGCTGATGGGCCAGCACGTAAACGGCGGCGCTTTCGAGAAGACCTACTCGGCGGAGTCGAACGCACTGTCGCCCACCGTAACGGTTCCGGTGGGAGTGGATTGCACCAGCCAGACCAGTTCCTACTTCAAATTCAATCTGGACTATCTGACGTTCTACACGTTGCAGAGGATGGGCAGCGGCTATTCTTCATTCTGGTACGGGCTCGCTTACGACGAACTTCGCACCACCACTGCGAGCCATCAAAATGCGCATTTCAACATGATCGACCGCGCGATCAACGGCCCCAACTCCGCTCGTGACGCTCAAACTCAGACGTTGTTGGATGCCTGGCTGCTACGTCCGAAAACCGACGTTTACCGCGATTTCAGCGGGCAGTTTCCAGCCTGCGGGACAGACGAAGCCTGCCAGCCGCTGCCGGTTGTGGACAGGGCCACCACGGATTTTCTCTGGCAGCGCGATCCTTTTCAGCTCTCCGGCGGCGGCGAGGGCAACATAGAATCTTCAGGCATCGACTACATCCTGCCCTATTGGATGGGGCGTTACTACGGCGTGATCACGGAACAAGAATCGCATCGTCGTATTCCTCTCTTCTGGTAACCGGGGCGCCAGCCTCCTTGTGAGCGGCTGTAGCTCGGATCTACCGATACGTCCGCTTTTCGACCCCCGTGTCCTTATTTTTCTCCGGCGGAGGGGGACTCCTCCCAGTTTGACGGCTGACGCAGGCGCTTTTGCACCTTCGCTCGGGGGTGCGTCGATCAATCGAGCCTGGGGGGGACGCGAAAGCTTCGCGCAACCCGCTCACGGTCATCCGCCGCCAGCGCGGCTCATTCAATGCGCCTGTCGGCGGCGCAAGCGACGCCTCACCTAACCTTGTAGTGCGGCACGATGTAGAGCGGACCTGGCGCCTGAAACTCCCGCATCATTACCCCTCGGCATGGGTCCCCGATTGATCCTAGAGCTTCCTAGCGCGTCGGAAAAGTACGGAAGTGCGTGCTCAACTGCTCTCTGACCCGGAGACCATGAGGCGAAATCGCTCCTGCTCGCCTGCTGCCCCAGGAGGCTCGCAGCAAGCGTCCGTTTCAAATTAATTACAAATGGCTTCAAACGGTCGAAGTCTGCATGCAGTCAAATTGGGGGAGGCATTGCTGGCCTTAGGGATGTTCGGACGGAGCTCTCGCACACAGGGTAAGAATAGAAACAGGGTAGAAAAAGGGTAGAAAAAGGGCGCACCCACCCGAAAAGAAAAGTATAGGGTATCGATGCGAAGGAGCGCAGTTCCGCGTGACCGTAACGTGCGAAGGCGCTTGATCGTGCTTAGAAACTGGAAATTGCGCACCACTCCTTGGTGGAAGTGCCTCTCGATTGCAATTGCGTGTTCGTTGTCCTGCTCCGCGCAGTCCGCCCGGCACGTTGATCCAACCGAGGCCCTGAAGTCATACGCCCATGATGTTTGGCAGGTTGAAAACGGGCTCCCTCACGATAGTATCCAAACGATCGCGCAGACTGCGGACGGCTATCTGTGGCTTGGCACTGAGGCGGGTTTGGTCCGGTATGACGGCGTGCAATTCACTGTGTTCAACCAGAAAAACACGCCCGCAATGAAAGACAGCGACGTCCGAGTACTGTTCGCGGACCGGGACGGCGCTCTTTGGATAGGCACTACAGAAGGACTCGTTCAATTTCGGGACGACAAGTTCCTCGCCCTTGGAACGCAGAACGAGTTCCGGCTGAAAGGAATCACTGCCGCGGTCCGGGACGGCCGCGGGACTCTTTGGGTGGGTAGCGATGCGGGCCTGAGCCAGCTGCGTGGCGATCGAATCACCCCTTATGCCGACCCCGCCGGCCGCTTCACAGCCGGTGTGACCACCTTGATGGTGGATCACCGGGGGGGTCTCTGGGTTGGCACCGAAGAGAGTGGCGTCGCGCGAATCGGTGGTGGAGTGGATCGGTGGTACACAACGGCGGAAGGTCTATCCAGCGATCGAGTCGCGGCGCTGTTCGAAGATCACAACGGTACTGTCTGGGTAGGAACGGATGGAGGCGGTCTGAACCAGATCAAGGATGACCAAATAACCGTGTACGGCAAGGCTCAAGGACTGTCAGGCAGTTCCGTACTATCGATTGAGGAGGGCGCGGGCGCTCAACTTTGGGTCGGCACCAACGGCGGCGGACTTGGTCGCATGGAAAACGGCAAGTTTACATCCTACACCACGGCACAAGGCCTGTCGAACGATGTTGTGTTGTCCCTCTACAAGGACCGCGAGGAGAATCTCTGGATTGGAACGGACGGCGGCGGTCTTAACCGCCTCAAACGGCGCGAATTCCTGACCTACACCGCAAATGACGGTCTCTCTCACGATCGGGCCACATCGATCTATCAGAGCCGGGATGGGAGCGTTTGGATCGGAACCGCCGGCGGGCTGAACCGCCTCAAGGGCGGCAACTTTACAACGTATACCACTAAAGATGGTCTATCGAGCAACCTCGTGCGAGCGCTGCTCGAAGATGACCGGGGAAATCTGTGGATCGGCACAGACGGAGCGGGACTGAACCTGCTGCGCGATGGGCGGTTTACTGCCTATACCCACAAGAACGGCTTGTCTAACGATGTGGTATTGTCGCTGGCGCAGGATGCGAGCGGCACACTGTGGATTGGAACCGCCAGGGGACTGTGTCGCCTCAACAATTCATCACTCCGTCCAGCTCAAGTCATTGGCCAGTTGGAAAACAGCGTCATCACATCCCTGCTCGCAAGCCGCGACGGAAGCCTCTGGGTCGGCTCAATCGGCGCTGGTCTGCTGCACCTCCAAAACGGAGAGTGGCGGCGCCTCACCGCCGCGGACGGCGTGCCGGATGATTTCGTGTCTTCGATGTACGAAGACTCCGGAGGGGACCTCTGGCTGGGAACTTACGGGGCCGGCCTGTGCCGGTTCCGCAACGGACAGTTCTCCGTCCTCACGACCAGGAGCGGGCTCTTTGACGACACCATTCTCCAGATCCTGGAAGATCACCTGGGTAATCTCTGGATGAGTTCGATTCGCGGAGTGTATCGCGCCGCCAAGAGCCAGTTGAACGCATTTGCGGACGGAAAGATCGCTTCGGTCGATTCTTTCCCTTACGGCAAAGCAGATGGCATGAAGAGCCCGGAGTGCACGGGACTGAACCAGCCGTCTGGTTGGAGAACTCGGGACGGAAGGCTGTGGTTTCCCACCATAAAAGGCGTAGCGGTTGTCGATCCCCACCATTTGACGAGCAATACAAAACCGCCGCCGGTTGTGCTGGAGGACTTGATTGCGGACAGGAAATCGGTCCCCCTGGGAAATGACATTTCACTGCCACCTGGCACCGCACAGGTAGAGTGGCACTTTGCCGCCCTGAGTCTTGTTGCGCCTGACAGAGTTCGATTCAAATACATCTTGGAAGGATTTGACGCCGGCTGGGTCGACGCCGGAACGAGGAGGGTGGCATTTTATACGAATCTGTCTCCGCGGAGCTACCGATTTCGGGTTATCGCTTGTAACAACAATGGCGTATGGAACGACGAGGGTGCTTCTGCGGTCTTCTCGATCCAGCCGCACTTTTACCAGACTCTGCCCTTCCGAGCAGCTTGCGCCCTGCTGATGGCACTTACGATGGCTGCCCTTTATCGCAATCGGACCGCCGGGATCAAGGCGAACGAAAAGAGGCTGGCGGTACTGGTGAACGAACGTACGAAGGAACTGAAAGAGACGGAAGCCAGATTTCGGATCCTGTTTGCCGACAATCCGCTGCCTCTCTTTCTGTACGATCTGCACACTCTGCGATACATCGAAGTGAATGACGCAGCTGTGATTCATTACGGCTACTCGCGAGAAGAATTCCTCTCCATGAAGATCACCGAAATCGGGCCCGAGGAGGATACCGCAAGACTCGTCAAGAAGATCTACGGTGCCGGAATCGAGGATCGCAGTCTTTGGAAGCATCGTTTGAAAAACGGAGCCATCATCGACGTAGAGATCACGTCCCGGGGAATCGACTGGAATGGCCGAACCGCCGTCCTTGTCGCGGCGCAGGATGTGACCGGCCGGAAAAGAGCCGAACACGAACTGACGCGGGCAAAAGAACTGGCGGTCGCTTCCAACACGGCGAAGAGCACCTTTCTGGCTAACATGAGTCACGAGATCCGCACACCGATGAATGGAATCCTCGGAATGGCAGATCTGCTCTACGGTACGGTTCTGACTGCCGAACAGCACGAGTACCTGGGACTGCTGAGAGGCTCGGGCGATTCGTTGCTGACGATCATCAATGACATTCTCGATTTTTCCAAAATCGAAGCGGGGCGACTGGAATTGAGCAACGACCAGTTCCCAATGAGTGCATCTCTCACTGCCACAATGAAGGCACTCCAGGTGAGTGCCCGTCAAAAAGGGCTATCGTTGACCTGGGATATCCTGCCCGATGTTCCGGAACATGTCATTGGAGATCCGCTGCGGCTTCGCCAGGTGATCTGCAACTTGATTGGAAACGCGATCAAATTCACCGACCGCGGCGAAGTGTCTCTGCGAGTCCGAAAGGAAGCGGAACAGGATGGACACGTTCTACTCCATTTCTCGGTCCGCGACACGGGAATCGGCATCCCGCCGGAAAAGCATACCCTGATCTTCGAGTCGTTCGCACAAGCAGACAGCTCAATCACCCGGAAATTCGGAGGGACCGGCCTAGGGCTTCCGATCTCGCAGCGGCTGACAAAATTGATGGGCGGCAAAATGTGGCTTGAGAGCGCGCTAGGAGAAGGTGCCACTTTCCACTTTACGGCGCGGTTCGGGTTATCTGCAGATCCGATTGAACCCACGGCCCCGGGAGCCGTCCAACCCCAGGATGCGGCCCTCGCAGAGCCCGTAGCAGGCGGCCGTGTAGGGCGGCTCCGGATTCTCGTCGCTGAAGATAACAAAGTCAATCAGATTTTGGCCCGACGTCTGCTTGAAAAAGCCGGCCACACTACTGCCATCGCAGACAATGGGCGAGTAGCTGTGAGTATGTTAGAGGAGCAGGAGTTCGACCTCATGCTTTGCGACATACAGATGCCGGAAATGGATGGTTTCGCGACCATGGCGCGCATTCGCACCGACGAACGGGTCAGTGGCCGGCACTTACCGATCATTGCTCTGACCGCGCACGCGATGGTAGGTGACGAGGAAAGATGCCTGGCCGCGGGGGCAGACAGCTACGTTTCGAAGCCGATCGACATAGGGGAACTGCTATCCGCGATCGAGTACGTGAAATGCAGTAGCAAGCGCTGCCTATGACAAGCCTACAATCGCCCGCCGGACCACGCCGCGTGGTTAGCTGGGCATTGGACTCTCGATGAGGCACGCCTCGGACCGCGCCGCGGCGGAAAGTGCACTTTATTCGACATCGAGGACCGAGCGTCTTCGTCTAATCTTCGCTGGCGCGCAAACAGCCTGAATTCAGCCAAAATGGCTCGAGTTGGTTGGGGACTGTGGGATAATGCCGAACCCTCACCCGAAGTGGGAAGATCCCATGTTTTCTCGCGCGTAGACGCATTTTGTGAATGTGGCCGGGTCGATCCTGGTACGTCGAATTCACGAATACCTGAAAGCGTTTTCCATCGTCTCTGAAACTCCTGCAACTCTCGGAAGGGCTTTTCAACTCGCTTCGTTGTTCCCAAATGTCGCCGTCACTAACGGGCCAAGGGTTGATCCCTGGCGAGAGAGGTCATGGTCCATAAGGTAGTCAATCGGGCATTACGCAGAATTCGGTGTTATTGTGAGTTCCGGGCACCGTACTAATTCCGTGGGGGACAAAAAGACGACGTTATCGGTAAGTATCCAATTCCAGCGTTTCGCCAACGCGATCGGCAATCACAGCCGACCCTGGTTACGCAGGTGCGCGGAAAATGTGCAGAGCGAGCTGCGTTAAGTGCCGTTGTCGGAAGCCACCGCTGACACGTTTGGGGTCCACCGAGACCAATGCTGCTGGCGCCTAGCCTTCGGGCGGGATTGCCCGCCCGCGCGTCACTTCACTTCGTGGACCAACCCGCGCGCGAGAGCGGAATCGAAGATCAAATCGAGCGCCTCTTTGATCTGCGCGTTTGCTTCCCGCTGCGCCTGGTTGACGACGTTCTGCTCTTTGTTCACCACCGACTGCTGGTCGTTCACCTTCCGCTGCTCGCCGTTCACATCGTCCTGTTTGGCGTTGACGTCGTGCTGCATGCGGTTCACTTCGTCCTGGCCCACGCCGCCCCCGTGGTTGACCTCGGACTGCCGGCGGTTCACCTCCGCCTGATAACGATTCACGTCGCTCTGGTGCACGTTGACGTCCTTCTGCTGGCGGTTCACTTCGTTCTGGTGTTGGTTCACATCGTTCTGCTGGCGGTTCACTGCGCGCTGCGGCGCCATGGCCGCCTGGATATCCGCCAGCAAACTGTCGCCCGACCCGGCATAGTCATGGCCGGCCTGCCGGAACCACACGAAATGATTGCCGTACTGTGAGCGCAACTGTTTGATGAGGTGCTCTTCGCTGGAATCCCACGACCCGCTCATGGAGTCGCCCGAAACGATCAGATAGCGGGTCACCGCCCCCTGCGGCGCGGCAATCCCACCACCTACACCTGCCAGACCGCTCGAGAGCATCATCAGAGTGCACGTTCTGCCAAACATCCCTGTCCTCCTGTTACCCCCTTTAGACGGCCGGGAGGACGGATTGGTTGGCCGCAGGTCACGATAACGGGCATCGCCGCTCAAAGGCGGCGCGCGCGGGCGAGCGACAGGATCGTTGACCCGGAGGGTGACTCCGGACTCCGACTCGCCAACATGCCCGCACTGCGGCTCCGGGTAACAGGCGGGCGGAGGTGAAATATTGGCTCCCGATATACTTTTGACGCTCGGTGATTTATTCGGCCTAAGCTACTGCAGCGTAAGCAGCGGAGTTGCTTTTTGACGGCAATTCGATGAATCGGGTGCGCCACGGAATCCAGAACGCGCTCAGAGGGGCATGGAGAGTTTCCAGAAACCTCGCCGTCTTCAGTCGAAAGAGAATCCGCTTGCTTACGCGCGCGGCTCGGAAACGCACCGTGCTGATACAGAGCCGCGACCGTAGGGAGCGGTCCCGAAAACGAGCTTGGTTTCTGCCGCCAAAGACGTTCCCGGCAGGGACCGTCACCTGCTCATCTCGCGCGATTGAACTGGCGGGCGGTCGCCGTGGAAGAATGTGCGGGAGGCGCCGAAACCTTACAGTGCGGCAGCGGAAACCTGCGTAACATCCCGGAGGGCCTAACTGCAATGCCGTCGAACGGCCAAATTCATCAATTAATCGACAGGGCCTTCTCGACGGCAGCGTACAAATCCGTGGGGCCGCCCCCTCCCATGTCACGGTATGCGATGCGACCCGCGCGGTCGATCACGAAAGTCGTCGGGTAAGACTGTACGAAGTAGCGGCTGGTGACCTCCGGCTCGGCATAGAGCAGCAGCCGAAAAGTGTAAGACTGCTTTTTCGCGAATTTCGCTACTGTAGCGGCATCCTCGCCAACGTCCAGGCCCAAAATAATCAGACCCTGGGAGGCTAGCTGCTCATGCATCTGCTGGATGTGCGGCATCAGCGCGCGGCAGGGTCCGCACCATGTCGCCCAGAAATCCACCACTATCACTTTTCCGCGGAGATCGCGCAGATGGACGGGCTTGCCGGAGGGATCGGAGAGGGTAAAATCAGGCGCCTCCATTCCGATCATGCTCACGGTCTCACCCTTCATGACCGGCGCTGCAGACTCACCCTCGTAGAAGGCGGTCTCCGTCGTCTCCTCGGCGTACGAACTCACCTTGTACACCTGAAAGGTTTTCTGATCAATGCGGTACATCGCAAACTGGACGCCAGGGAGGGCGCCTTCCGGCCACTGATCCCGCATAACCCGGACGATCACGATGGCGACGGGCTTTCCCTGCTGAATGTAGCTTTCCTCACGCGCAATCTCCGCGCTTCGGACGTGCTGATCGATCTGGTCGAACCCGGGGCGGCACACGGCGGAGCGCTCCGAAACCTTTTCTCCCCCGTTTTCGAGCTTCTGAATGGTGGCATTGAATTCGATCTTGCCCGACTTGCGATAGGTCTCCGCCGTGCGGTGGAGAATCTCCATCGCGGAATTATTGCCGAACGCCGCTGCGGCGAAAGCTAAGAGCAACACAGCTTTCATTAGAACCTCCCGTCGCCGCCGCCGGTCTTCAAACTGCTCGCGACTCAACCCGTCGGCCGGCGAATTTCAATTATATGCCGCTGTCCGCTCCCCGTGGGAAAACCCAACCGCTCCAGCATGGTCGCCACCGGCCACAACCGCGACAGTATTCGCGCCAACACCTTGCACACCTCTTCCAGCGGAAATCGACACGCACAGCGAAAAAAACGCTAACTGTGAGCAGTTCTGGGCTGTTCCCTCAGCGCGCCACTGTGGAGATCATTTGTCAGAGGGAGACCCACACCAGGTCCGCAGCAGTTCGGGTCTGTCTGCGGTCATTTGTATGCACTGCCTCGATCGCGCTCTCACATACGAACTGGAACGAGATTGAGGGAGCTTGGTGTAAATTCAGAACTGCTTTCTCGTGTACCGTAGTCTTGCTCAACCCCATCTCGCCAAGAGCGCTCCACGGTCTTCCCAAGGCCGGCTTGCATTCCAGGAACTGATTTATTTCGGGGCCGGCCTTTCCTCTAGTTCTTCCTTCGAAACTTTCAGATGGGCATCCGTAATTTGATGGAGGATTGCGGGTATATCCGCCAACCACACCTTTCCATCCGCTAGTCGTACCCGTCGCACATAGGTAACACTGGTCAGATATTCTTTGACGGTATTCTCGTCTGCCGGCCATTTCGTTTCCGAATCCGATAGCGGGAAAGTTGTGTTGGAACTCAAATCCTTGACCTTGAGCAGGCGCAGATTCCTCGAGTGGTCGCCCCACAAGTCAAACAGCACCGCAACCACGTCGATTGCCGAGATCTCGGACGATGTCGTTGCATCTCCTTTCAAGACGAACGCGGTGGCAATGGCAGGCGTAACGCCCGCTCCCGAGAGCTGAAGCGGGCAAGTGTGGTCGTTCAGGACATACCACTTCCTGTGAAGGGAGGTGTCCTTGTTCAGAACCACGCCATATTCCGAAGTTGATGCGCTTCCGCCGTCGATTTCCGAAACCTCCAGCGGACGGGTCGGCGTTGTTGGGGCGGCGTCAGGTTTCGTCTGTCCGCGAGAACAAACGCAGGTCGCCGTTGCGAGCAGACCGGTAATCAGGAATTTCTTGGATAAGCGCGCCATCATCGGGTCACAGTCCTCGATCTATGCTAGCGCCACTCCGAGGCCGCGTTCGAGGGAAGTCATTGCCGGCTTGATCGTGGGCGGTAATCCATTTTCAGTATCCCCCGACGGGAGGGCTAAATGGCCATATGGGTGGGTCCTCTGCGGGTGCTGGGGTACGGGAGAAGCGGCGATAATACTCCAACCGGAGAACGAGCGTCGAAGTGGAAAACAAGAACTGATCTCTGGCCTTCGGAAGTCGGGCAGGAAGGGTGCCGTTAGGAATCTGCAAGGCCCCGCAACGGTTCCGTATGAGTTGACCGAGATCCCTCTGGTAGCAGCAGGCGAGCAGAAGAAGTTTCGTCTTAGATTCGCCAAAGCCTCGTAGCCTGGCGACGATCCTGAGCTCCGATCGTGATCTTGACCGCTAGCCGGGTCTCCAGGGGATCCACCTGATTTGAGCGGAACGATCTCGGACAACTCTCGGGCTGAAAGGAGCTGTCAGCAGAATTCCGCAAGCTTTGGCTCCCCGGCATGGATTCGAACCACGATTCACGGCTCCAAAGGCCGCTGTCCTACCATTAGACGACCGGGGAATTTGAGGGCGATCTTCAGTCTAGTGTAGCTTCATGCGCCGCTTGCCCGCAACGTGCCGCGGCCGTACGCGCAGATGCCGTTCGGTGCGACGGGCCCCAGCATGTCGGCGAACGCTGTGCATGGGGTGTTGGTCAACGATGTCGGGCCCGGCAAGGAGTCCGCACTTATCGGCGGGCGAATGCCCGATCATGGCCGGGAGTTCCCGGCCGCAGGCAGTCGACGAGGACAAATCCATGTCCTATTGTAAGTGAGCCGGCCTGCTACCAGATCGGTCGCGCGCCCGCCACAAGGGCCGGGGCGCCGCCACCAGGACCGGGCGACGTGGCGTGCGGCGTTACGCCAGCTTGCCCGCTTCCATGAAGCTCTGCAGATCGCCGGGATTCACTTCCGGCAGTCCCGGCGCCACGTGGAACAGTTTGCCGGCGAGCATCCACTGCTGCAGCCGGTCCACCATTTCGAACAGATGGTCGAACGAATCGACAATGAACAGCAGCGGCTGGTAGTGGTCGATCTCCGCGCCCTGATTGATCACCCACTCGAGTTGCAGCGGATAGCGCTG
>Ga0187871_10003658_pt1 | contig 11830 bp, 8 predicted proteins | sample June2016WEW_16_1_FD_132988 | JGI IMG/M metagenome (GOLD analysis project Ga0187871, IMG submission 132988) | Peatland microbial communities from SPRUCE experiment site at the Marcell Experimental Forest, Minnesota, USA - June2016WEW_16_10 | ecosystem: Environmental > Terrestrial > Soil >... | reverse complement strand
TCTACTTGGCGGCGGCGGTACAGAACCTCAAACGCCTGGTGCGGTTCCTTACCTCAAGGCCGCAACCGGCGACCGCTGCGATCTAAGAGCCAAGTAAGAATAGAAGGCGAAGAGCGAAAAGACCTGGGAGCGCTAGAACGACTGGTTCGGGCGGAGTTTTTCAACAGCTACAGGCCTTAGCACAAGCTTGCGCTGTCTGTTCGCCCCTGCCCGATGGTCAATGAGCGTGGGGCGATTTTTTCGACAACCAGAAGTTCTAAGGAAAGCATCCGAGATAAAAGGAGTCGATCTTACGGCGCAGCGCCATGCGGACGAGCTACAGCAGGTAATCGATAGCAACGAACCGCGACCGGAGGAACAAGCACTGGATGTGGTTTCCGGCTGGAAGAAGAAAAGGCCGGCTGGAAGCAATCGCTCATCATACGTACCGGGGAAGACGAATGCAATTATTGGGGACGTAATTGTGTGTGATCCGTGCTTCGTATAGTGCGACCCGCACCGTCCGCTAACGAGGGGGCTGAAGAGAGAAAGCTTACTGTGACTTACGACAAACAAGCACCGCGACCCCATGGCAGTTGCTTTGCTTTCCGAGAGATGAATTGCTTGTTTCTTAGATACATGGGTTCTAGAATGATGCCGGTTCCTTTCGTCATCCGGCCGCAGCTTTCATGAAGGTGGTTGAGTATGTCGAGCCGTCGCGCGTCTTCGCTCTTGCTACTCGGGCTATTCAGCTTGATAGGTGTGCGCGTCGTCGCGCAAAAGGGCGGCCAGTCTGCTCCATCGGCAGGGGCACAGCCTTCGCAAGCGGGAACGAATAACCAAGGAGCAAGCAGTCAAGGACTTCAAGGTTTCTCGTTCGCGCCTGAGGAGTGGCCACTGCTGGACCTGCCGAACGTCAGAAATCCCATACGCACGGTAGGGGGAAGAACCGTCGTCTGCTACAAACTCACAAAAGCGAATAGCAGTAGCCAGCCTTTCATTCTACAAAGGATCAACTTGCCGAGCGAGGTGGTTGCCACAGGATTCGATCGTCCGTGTGGCAAAGATGGCACCGGAGAAACTGATCCGCAAGGACGAAAGGACTGCATTAAGAACCCGCAGCCCGACAATCATTGGAATTCTTGTTCGACTTTGAGCCAAACAGAAGCCTTGTTAATGGGACAAGAATTGGTCGTCGGCATCGACGTCTCAGACCTCAGCGAGAGCGGAGTTAACATTAACCAGGTTAAGCTGCTCAATATCAATGTCACCACGCAGCAGAGCACGCCATTAAATCCTTCGCCCGTTCGGCCCTCCTTTCCTGGCACAGGCGGAGCCGGGGCAACTGCGTCATTAGGCTAAGGCTGAGAGGCCGAGCAATCGGCCGCTTTGGGGGGGTGGTGGACCCCACTACCAAGCCGTCCCGCGGGCTGGGACGGTAAGTCCACCTGGCTAGGCAGTACCTGCTACCAAAAGGACAAGATCGTCGCAGACTGGACGGAGACCCGTTTCTTTCGAGCTAATAGGACGTTTGACTCGGGCCCGAGACCGATCGATCCTTTTCCACGCGAACAGCGAGCTGATCGAGTAGTCGATGGTTCGATCTTATGGCAAGAGATGGACGACCCAATAGGCAGGAGTAAGCCCAAAGACACAAAGCAACAGAAAGACGAGCTAGAGCAGGCCACCTCCTCTGTTCTGGAAGCGCGGCACCGGTTTCGATTCGAGCCGGTGCCGTTTTTTCGTTGGGATCGACTAGGCCCGGGCGGCAGCCGCGCTGGCGCCGGCGTCGGCAGTCGCCACCGAGGTGCTTTCCTTGGCTTCGCCGTTCGGCTTCTGGTTTTGGGTCGGCTTGCGAATATCGATGCCGCCCTTGAAGTAGGCGCCGTCCTCAATGCTAATGCGCTGCGACACCACGTCGCCAGTAAGCGAACCTTCGCCGCGGATATCCACACGGTCACTCGCGGTCATGTTGCCGCGCACCTTGCCCAGCACCACAATCTCGCGCGCCGAGATGTTGGCCGAAACCACGCCATTGCGCCCGACGGTCACGCGATTCCCGGGCAGATTGATGGAGCCTTCGACCCGACCGTCGATGTACAACGACTCCGAGCCGGTGACTTCTCCCTTGATGACCAGTGATTTGCCCAGCGTGGCCTGCTCCTGGGTGTTGATGGCCGGGGTGGAGGCCGGACGCGGCGGGTTCACCGGCTCGGCGGGCGGGGTGAAGCTACGCTGCGGCTCGGGACTTGGGCTCGGGTTTGGGCTGGAGGACGGGGCATTGCTAGGCTTCCACATGATGAAATCAACATCCTTTCTGAGTTCAGTGCCGAAAAACACTGGTTTTTCCTGACCGAAACTCTCCAGCCATGCTTGCTGACCTGCCTTGAATGCGGCGGCCTGGGCCCGTCGCACAGCTCGCAGGGAATGCGCTGTCGAATTTGCGGTACAAGTATTGTTACCATACAGCGAGATGGAACATCGGGGAATACCCGTACGCAATTTTTTCCGCGGTCCTAATTGACAATCTGTGAACGGATTACGGCGAAAGAACTAGAAGCAGTGGCCAGTGGCCAGTGCTCAGTTGGCGAATTGACCGCATGGTACTGGCAACTGACCACTAGCCACTAGCCACTGAATCATGTTGAACGATCAAGCCATCCTGCGGCATATCGAGCGCCAGCCGCACCAGTCGGCGGGGTACAAGCAGTTGGTGCGCGAGATGGGGTTGCGCGGCCAAGAGCGGCAGCAGCTCGCTGACCGCTTGCAGGTGCTGGTGAGGAGCGCGCGCCTAATCGAGACCGGCCATGATCGCTACACTCTGGCCGAGCACGCCGCGACCCGCCAGAATCTGATCGCAGGCCGGCTCAGCATGCATCGCGACGGCTATGGGTTCGTGGTTCCGAACCCGGGACAGCGAATCGCAATCGAAGGCGATATCTTTATCTCGCCTCCGGCGATTGGCTCGGCGATGCACGGCGATCAGGTGCTGGTGGAACTGACGCGCAAGAGGGACGACGGCCGCGCCGAGGGCCGCATCCTCCGTGTGCTTACGCGCGGCAATCCGACGGTCGTCGGGACATTTCATCGCGCCAGTCGCCACAATTTCGTTACACCGATGGACGAGAAAATCACGCAGGAAATCATCATCCCGCGCGGCATGGAGTGGCCCTCGGAAGAATCGAGCAATGTTGGTCTCCCACCCTTTGCGCCAACGGAACGCGCAAAGGATGGATCACCTACCGCTCCATCTCATTCCAAGCTGCACAAAGACAGAACAACAGCGGGTGCTCCATCCTTTCGCCCGCAGTTGGCGAAAGGGTGGGAGGGAAGAGATCGGGTGCTCGGCGACGAAGTCCGCCGACGCGAGTGGACCGACTTGGAGAATGTGGTCGTGGAAGTGGAAATCACTGACTGGCCTTCCCCGACAGAAAATCCACGCGGGCGCGTCGTCGAGGTCCTCGGCTACGAGGACGACTTCGGCGTCGACGTCGAAATTATCATCCGCAAGTTTCATCTGCCCCACCGGTTTCCCGTCGAGGTCCTGCAGGAGGCACAGCGGTTCGAGCCGGTAATTCCGGCGACGGAGCTGCGGCATCGTCACGACTACCGCACGCTGCCCATCGTCACCATCGACGGCGAGACCGCGCGCGACTTCGACGACGCCGTCACCGTCCGCCGCACCTCGAACGGCAACTTCGAATTGCAGGTGCATATCGCCGACGTCGCGCATTATGTGCGCGAGGAAACGCCCATCGACCTGGAAGCGCGCCTGCGCGGAACATCGGTCTACTTCCCCGACCGTGCCGTGCCCATGTTGCCCATCGAGCTATCGACCGACCTATGCAGTCTGAGCCCGCAGGTCGATCGCATGGTGCTGTCATGCGTGATGGAGATCGACCATCAGGGTGAGGTAGTTGGCTACACGCTGAACGAGGGTGTCATCCGCTCCGCCGAGCGCATGACCTACACCAACGTGAATCTCATCCTCGAAGGCGATCACGGACTGCGCGAGCGCTATCACCGGCTGGTGGATGTCTTCGAGTTCATGCGCGAGCTGGCGACGGTCCTGAACCGCAAGCGCGTGCGCCGCGGCTCCATCGATTTCGATTTGCCCGAGCCGGTCATCGAGTTTGACGAGTTCGGGCTAATGCGGAGCATCACGCGCTCGGAGCGCAACATCGCCAACCGCATCATCGAAGAGTTCATGCTGGCCGCGAACGAGTGCGTGGCGAGCTACCTTGAGCACAAGGGCGTCGGCTCGTTGTATCGCATTCACGAAAAGCCCGATCCCAGGCGCGTGATGGATTTCGAGACCATCGCGGCGAAATTCGGTTATTCCCTCGGCGTGGGCGCGCTACCGGTGAAACGCGTGCAATTCAAAGCCGAGCGGCGCGAGCGTTACGGCAGCGGACGTGGCGCCAAGATCGTCGAAATACCCGAAGACATCCACATCACGCCGCGCATGTATCAGAAGCTGACGCAGAAGATCGCAGGCACGCCGGAGGAGCGCATCTTGTCGTATCTGATGCTGCGCTCGCTGAAGCAGGCGCGCTACTCGGAGAAGAATGAAGGCCACTTCGCGCTGGCCGCGCCTACGTACACGCACTTCACCTCGCCGATTCGACGTTATCCCGACCTGATTGTTCACCGGATCCTGAAAGAGGTGCTGCGCGAGTCCGCCGAGCGGGAGGAACACGGAATCGATGTAGGGGTTGGAACGGTCACGCAAACAGGTGAGATTTCGTCACCGTGGTCGAAACGATCTCTAGCCATTCAGACGAAAACCCCCACCCAAGCAAAAGAAGCTTGGATGGGGCACCCTCCAGAGACAAGGCACTCGCGACCTTCATCCCAGAAACGCGAGGGTGCCCCGTCCAAGCCGGGTTTGCTCGGGCGGGGAGCTTCTGGACTAATACCCGAAGCCGAGCTTCACGATATTGCCGAAGAGTCCAGCCAGGCCGAGCGCCGCGCCGATGAAGCCGAGCGCGAACTGATGGAATGGAAGAAGATGAAGTTTATGGAGCAGCGCCTGGGCGAAGAGTTCGATGGCCTGATCGTGAGCGTCACCAAGTTCGGCATGTTCGTCGAGCTTACCGATATGTTCATCGAAGGCCTGGTGCCGCTGGGCTCGCTCACTGATGACCACTACATCTATCACGAGAACACGCGGCAGATCACGGGCCAGCGCAGCCGCAAGATGTACTCGCTCGGCGATCCTATCCGCGTAATCGTCGACCGCATCGATCGCATGCAGCACCGCATTCAGTTCGCGGTTGTCGAGGAACGGCCGTCGCCTTCGCAGCGCCCGCGTAAACGACGAGATCGTCAGTGAGAGCTCGCGTGGTTGGGGATTGAAAAATGCCCCCTCTGTTCGAAAGAATGTCCGTACGATGCGAGATAGCGCAGTTACCCGATACGTCTTTACCGATCACGCGCGTTTCGAGATGAATCGTCGCGGAATCAGCGAAGAACTGGCGCATTCAGTTCTGAGAGCGGCAGAGCAAACCGTTGAAGTTCGCCCAGGCCGAATCGTTCTACAATCGAAAACCACAATGCAGATTTCCGGGCTGGAGTATTTGGTGCGGGTTTTTGTCGATGTCGATCGCGACCCTGCGGAGGTGGTAACGGTGTACCGGACGAGTAAGATTGAAAAATACTGGAGGCGCAATCGTGAAAGCTAACTACGATCCGAAAACCGACACACTGACTTTTGTGCTCAAGGAGGGGGTGGAGGTCGTCGATAGCGACGAAGAGAAACCAGGCATCATACTGGACTACGACCAGCACGGCAACCTGGTGTCGATGGAGATACTTGACGCCTCAAAACGCGTGACCGAAGCAGAAAAGATGGAGTTTCAAGTCGCGTAGCAGTATGCCTTAGAATCCCTCCCACCCTTTCGCCAAGATCGGGCGAAAGGATGGGGCACCCCGGCGCGAAGGTAAAATAATCGACATGCGAGCTGCCGTCCTCTTCTTCTCCATCATCGTCACCGCTGCAGCTTTCGCGCAAACACCGCAGGCATCGCCCGCCGCCCCTTCGAACTGGCCCACGGCGCAGTTCGCCTCGTCCAAAGATCCGAGCGTGCACAAGGCATACCAGGTTCTGAATGAGATGCTGCGCGCGTTGGGCGGCGACGCGTGGTTGAACGTGCAGACATTGACCAGCGAGGGCCGTGCCTACAGCTTCTATCACGGCCAGCCCAGCAGCATGAGCATCGTGTTCTGGCGATTTTGGGAGTGGCCCGACAAGGAGCGCGTAGAACTCACTAAGCAACGCGACGTCATCGAGCTCTACAACGGCGACAAGGCCTACGAGATCACCTACAAGGGCACGGCCACGCAGGAGCCGAAAGATGTAGACACCTACATCCGGCGCCGCGATCACTCCCTGGAGTGGGCGATGCGCAAGTGGCTGCCCGCACAGGGTACCATGATCCTATACAGCGGCACCGCGATGGTGGAGCGCAACCTGGCCGATCAGGTGACGGTGCTGAACGCGAACAACGACAGCATCACGATTTCCGTCGACTCGACCTCTCGCCTGCCCGTGAAGGTCAGCTATAGTTGGCGTGATCCGCTGGACCGGCAGTTTGATGAGGGCGCCACTGTCTTCAGCAATTACAAGCTGATTCAGGGCGTTCAGACGCCGTTCAGCGTTGTGCAGTATCTCAACGGCGACATGAGCAGCCAGCGGTTCATGACGGGAGCTAACTATAACGTCGCGCTGGCACCCACACTGTTTGAAACCAAGGGCATCACCTACAACAAGCAAGTCGGGCCGAAATAATTAACGTTGTCGTTCCGAGGAGACCTTTAGGCCGACGAGAGATCTGCTTTTTTCCTTCGACGTGCTCATGAGGAAACAGCTCAGTCAACAGCCGGAACGGTGCTTATACACGACGACACTATCATTGTGAAAAACTATGTCCGCATTTTTCAGGATGCCTTTCCAGTTTCGGGGTTTGTCCCTGATGTTCCTCCAGAGCGCCCCATCGGCGAAAACAAACTGAATTCCAGAGCCCCAAAACTCCTCTCCCGCCTTGTCATCCTGGCCCTGCTGGGTGAGTAGATTGTTTACCCACCTCCGCCGTGTATCGAAATCTACGCTCATAGCCCAATGTCCCCATAGCACTGTATTACCGGTGTAGGCGGGAAGTAAGCTACTGGTTTCGACCGTGGCCATTACAATGTCATTCGGGCTACTATGCTGCTTCAGAAAATTAAATCCGTTCTGCAGATCGTTGCTGATGTAATAAACGCCGTTGGCGTTGTTTCGCACATCCCTCTGAAGTATGACCGCCAGATAGACTGGAGTAATCGCTACCGCCGGCATTATGATCAGGACAGAGAGCGCCACCATCCACGTTCGTTTGCCGCGCCCTAAACATCGCCGGAGTGCGAGATCCAAGGAAAGCGCGGCCAGAATACAGAGTGGAATATGCGCGCCGAAGATCAGCTTGTACTGGAACCAGAGCGGAAGGTAAGCAAATCCTAACGACAGTCCAAACCAAAGCACAAGCTGCCAGTATCGTTTCAGTAGTTGGCAGCGTTCGAGCACCAAACCTATAATCGCAATCAGCAGTGGAATGCCAAATCCAAGGAGGTAAGATTGGATCGCAGGACTGAGCATGGCGCCATTAGAGTTGTGCCGTGCTACCACGGGTTGCAATGTGGAAACCAAAACTAAATAAGCTAGGCACGGGATTACGGCCGCTAAATATCGGGCGAGATATGCCAGCCAGTCCTTTCTATGCCGCACCGCAATTATTACTATAGCGAGAGTAAGAAGTAGCGGTTGAGAATATGGGTGGACGAGAGCTAGAACTCCGGAACACACACTCGCTGCCCACATGTCTGACTTGCGACTATTGCGTGTACCCCGATCCACAAAATAGATCGTCAACAACATTAGCAGCAGCGAATAGGGAAATAATGGATTCCACAGGAGAGACCAATAGGTGTTCATGTCAGGCATGAATAAATCGCCTGATATGACGGCCGGCCCCCGCGCGAGTCCGATCAAGGCCATTGCCCCCCCCACCCCTGACGAAATCCCCAGGAAGGCAGTGGCAACCATAGCTTGGAAGGCGGTGAGTCGCAGGTAGTCCGTATACTTGTAAAAGGCCAGGAATAGCAGGACGACTCCGATTTCCTTCATCACAAAGCCAACAATCGCAACATTGACACCTGACAGGCTGCTGGCCCATCCGCAGACCAGAAAGAAAGGCTGAAACAGGAACGCCGATTGCGGCAGGGCGGTGTATTTTATCTTGAATAGCAATGCCCCGCGTGCCGCCTGTTGCGACCAAGCCATGTAGCCGAAGGAATCCTCAGGGTAGGGCGGGAGAATCCACGTATAGTGATAGCCATAGGGCGTGGAAGCAAAGTTAATGAGATACGGGAGCGATGTCACAACTACCATGAACATCGTCCATACCGTCCGGAAAACACTAAGTGCACGCCGAGTTAGACTCAGGGCGCTCCCCTGCTGTGCGTGGTCGGAGGCATTGGTTTCGCCTGCCGCGGAATGAGGCACGAACAAGATATTCTTGAGCTCGCGTGTCATTTAAGCTAATGGATATTCACTTGACTCAGGTAACCACCTCCGGTTGCGGTGCGCTGCTACTCGAACTGGTAAGTAATCGCGGCGACGCGGATAGCCACCTTACGCAAAATAGTAAACGTTAAGTACTAAGCTCAAACGGCTGGGCATATCCATGGCGGTAACGGCGCTCGTCAATCCGCCTGTCCCGAGGTAAATATGCTGAGCCCCGGATTGCTTCCCGCAGGCAACAGAACGAACTTGTTCGGGCCGATCACGTACAGCACACCGAACTCGTTTCCGTTCTGCTTGACCACGGCGCGGCCCGTACTATCTACCGAATAAGTCAGCGTCAACTGGTTCGGTCCGCCCGGACCGTTCGGGCCGCTCGTGTATTGTGTGCCACTGATATCGCCCACGCCATCGGCGAACAGCTCGGTTACGGAGTCCATGACGATGGACGCCGCAGGCATAAACGTTCCACCCCAGTAGGCGCCAGAAATATTCCCGTCGCCGAACGGTCCGCCACCCTGAACCTCGATCATGCCCGCCGTGACGGTACTGTCGGTTCCCACCACGAATCCGGGATCGGCTCCGCCCAGGTAGATCACCGGAAGGCTGGAGGACCAACTGCTGAATCCGCTCAGGGTGACGCGACCCGTACTCGAGTCCACACAATAAGTACCAGTGGCTGTCTGGGCCTGCTGACTCGGACCATTGCCATTCTGGTTCTCGTCAAAGGTAAAGGTGCCGGGATCCATGGTCGGACAGGTATGGGAGCTGGTGCCCTGTCCGACGAAGAGGCCTGCTGTTACGTCAGTCGAGCCGCCGCTCGTATCGCGCGCGTTCAACTCGACGGCCGTAGGCGCCGCTAGGCTTTGATTGTTGAATCCGGTGCCACTGCTGCTCTGCCGTAAGCCTGACCAGAGGGTCAGGTTCGCGTTGTTGCTGCCGCCGAGGGGGTCGGTGGAGATAAGCACCACCTGGCTTCCGGATACCAGGTAATAGGCGTAGCAGTAGGCGTCATTCGAGTGACCAGAGCCGCAAATTGGGTTGTTCGCCGAAAAACTCAGGGACCCGAAACAGCCTCGCCCCAAAGCATCGACCGTTGTTGACAACGTCCCTCCAATACATGGAGGCATATGTGGCATTGAGGTGCAAGCCGTCACGCTACCTCCGTCGTCAATGTCCAAACTTGGACTGCTCACATCGCCGTCCACGTCTTCCACTACCAGCTGAGCCGCGGCGGCGTAGCGATTCCCGCTGGGATTGGCGCCCGTGAGGGATACCACCAGCTTGCCTTCCAATTCACCTATGCCTACGCCTGAAGTTTGCGGGACAATAACGCCCGAACCGCGCGTGTTGGGGTCGGTATTGTCCTGGATGAGTGTCCCGCTGCCGTCGGGGCGAATGGCGATGTTGAAGTTGTACGTCCCGGCGTGGGTGACGAGAGTCATCGTTCCCAAACCGTCGTGCTGAATGGAATATTGCGATCCCGAGGTCAGAATCTGCGGCTGTGGACCCGACCCACTGCCGCTGGAGCAAGCGGCATTGGTCTCGCCTGTCCCGTTGTTGAGATCGAATTCGCCCGTCAGGCCGCCATTTCCATCGGCGTCTAAAGCGCCGGCCATGACCACCGGACTGCTGTTCTGGCCCATGTAGCCGTTAAACGAGAAGATGTAAATTCCATTTAGCGTGCCGTTCCCGATCGCCGCTTTCACGTTGATGCTGAGCGTAGGCGACATCGCAATCTGTTGCGGATTTTCGCTGTCCTGCACTTGAACGACAAAGCTCGACGAGCCTTGGGTGGTGGGCGCGCCGGAGATTGCACCGGTCGTGGGGTTCAGCGTCAACCCATCCGGCAAACTGCCGGAGCCCGAGACAATGCTCCAGGTGTTATTGCCGTTTCCGCCGGTGTATTGCAGGATCGCGTTGTACGGCCCGTTGGCGTAGCCGTTAGGTAGCGAAGCGGTCGTGATCGTCAGCGTGGGGTCCTGCACATCGATGCTGAGCGTGCCGGTTGCCTTCGCTGGCGGCGTTTCGCCGTCGGTCACAGTTACGGTGAAAGGATAGACTCCCAAATGGGTCGGAGTGCCGGTGATGGGGCAGACCGGAGTCGGGGTTGTGGTGCACAGGCTGAGGCCAGGCGGCAGACTGCCACTCGTCACCGACCAGGTGTACGGATGTTGCCCGCTGCCCATGCCGCCGGCGGCAATCACCCGCGTAGTGGCTCCCTGGTATGGTTGGTTGAGAGTGCCGTTGGGCAGAGACTTGGTCAGAATCGAAAAAATCGTCAAGCTGAACGTGGCGCTCCCAGTTGCTGGAGGACTCTCGGAATCACTGGCCTGAACCGTTACCTGCAGCGGGGCCGCAGGCTGCTCAGTCGGTGTGCCGGAGATGACGCCGCTGCTGGCGTTGAGCGTGAGCCCTGGAGGCAATCCGCCGCCCGTGCCGTTGTCACACACGCCGGTTGGTTCCGGCACGCACCAGGAATACGGAGCCGTTCCACCTGTTGCGGATAGCGTCGCCATATAAGTAATTCCCACCGAGCCACTGGGCAGGACGCCATTGGCCACGCAGGAAGTGCAGTTAATGACGATCGCGCCCGCGACAATGATGCCCAGGTTGGCGGTCGAACTGTGACCACCGCCGTCCATCACCTCGGCGGTAAACGGAAAGTTGCCGGCCGTGGTGGGAGTACCGCTGATCGTGGCCGTCATGCTGTTCAAGGTCAGTCCTGGCGGCAGGCTACCGCCGGAGATGCTCCAGGTGTAAGTTCCAGTACCGCCCTGGGCCTGTAGGACGGTGGAGTAGGGGCTATTGACGACAGCTCCCGGAAGGGGAGCGGTGCTGGTGAGCAGCAAAGTTTGCGTGGTCGGTGTCTTGCTACCGCTGCCGCCGCACGCAACCAGGAACAAACAAACCATCAAAAACAAGCCCGAAAGCACCAGAACCCTGGACAACTTCATCGTATCTCCTCGTGAAGGTGAAAGCCTGACGTGACTGTTCTGCGCAGCGAAACTGCGGGCCGGCTGGAATGCACACCCTGAAGTTGCTTCTAGCGCAGACTGTGCGCGGCCTTCGCCCAAGCAGAGTTGTGGAACATGGTAACTCTGAACGGCCCGGTAGGCGAGGAAAACCTTGCGATCCTGCGGGGGCAATCGGGAAGGAAAACGTACGCGCTTTAGATCAACCGCTCCGGCGCCCAGAACAGCACTTTGAGCTCACGCACAAAATTGGCGAAATCGGGATACGCCGGCAGTTCAAGCCCTGCGGTCGCGGCCATGGTGTTCGCCCGCAGTTCCC
>Ga0187871_10003653_pt1 | contig 11845 bp, 9 predicted proteins | sample June2016WEW_16_1_FD_132988 | JGI IMG/M metagenome (GOLD analysis project Ga0187871, IMG submission 132988) | Peatland microbial communities from SPRUCE experiment site at the Marcell Experimental Forest, Minnesota, USA - June2016WEW_16_10 | ecosystem: Environmental > Terrestrial > Soil >... | reverse complement strand
CGCGCCTTCTTCTTTTCCGAGGTGGACTCTTTGAGATCGAACCCTGCAAGGGAAGGCAGGCCTGGCGCGCGCAACACCAGATCGCGGGCGGCATCGGCGGATAGATCCGCGCCGGGCTGATCTTCGGGCAGAATGTGTTCGAACTCAAAGACGCGGCCGTCTTCCGGATTCACAGTCACGCGAACCTCTTCGCGCTGGAGCGGTTTGAAGAAACGCACCGTCCAACCGTGCAGGGGAACCTGCCGGCGAAACGCGGCGGCCACGTAGGCGATATCGCGCCGCTGGACGAAATACTTGGCGGTGAGGCGGGTGCCGGTGTCGTCCCAATTGGTGACTGGGATGGCGACTGTACGGTAGCCCTGAGGATCGAAGCTTTGCGTGCGCGCGAATTGTTCGGCAGCGGCGCGGGCGCGCGTGGGGCCGATGGCAAAGCGGGGCTCGCCGCCGAATTCATCGGGGTGCACCACGGCGATAACGACCGCGCCCGCGATGAGAAGCAGCAGGGCGGCCAGTCGGCGGCGCGCCGGCCATCCGGTGTAAGGCAGGCCCTCGGACGCAGGGGGTGGCGGCTCGGGACTCGTAGTTGGGGCCTGGATGGGCGCATCGGGCGCGCGCGCCAGTTCCGGTTCGAAGCCTCCGCGGCGCAGGTAGGCGATGCCGGCGACGACCACCGGCAACACCATAATCCCCGCGCTGGCCGCGCCCGAGAACACGAAATAGGGGTGGTGCGAGCGCAGTAACAGCAGCGCGGTGTACATAGCATCCACCGAGTAGTGCCACACCAGAGTCGGCAGGATGCCCCAACGCAGCATGATCAGCCCCAGGGCCACGCCGCCGATGCCAACCTCCACGCCGCGAATCCAAAAGGGCTGCTGCGGGTAGGTGGCGTGTCCAAATCCCCAGATGAAGGCCGCCAGCACCACCGCGATCGGGACATAGCGCAGCAGTTTCGACAGGAACGGGATGGCAAACATGCGGAACATGAACTCCTCCGAGACGGCCGGGAAGAATCCGACGAACAGCACGTAGAGCCACGGCAGGCGCGTATTCAGGAGATCGTCGTAGGGCACGTCGGCGGGCGACCATGCGCCGAAGTGGTAGGCCACCATGTAAAACGCCGTCTGATAGGCGATGAAGATGGCGGCCAGCGTGATGCCCAGAATCGTGCCGAGGAAGAATTGTTTGCCGCGCAGGCCGCGCGGGCTGAAGAGCATGCCGAGCGGCAGGCGCGCGCGGTAGCGTTCGCGATAGAGCGGCTCCGCGCCGGCGGTCAGGATGAACAACAGGCCGCCCACGCCTAGCGCGCCGGCCAGATTGCGCAGCAGCTCCTGCGCGATGAAGCTGGCGTAGGAATCCGTGGTGGGATAGTTGAATTCGGCCAGCGGCTGCGCGTTCCAGTTGGCCAGCAAATAAAGGACGGCTCCGGTCGCGCCCACGGCCGCCGCGAGTCTCCAGTTGACATCGCGGCGGCGCACACGCAGCAGAATGGTGACGAGCAGTCCGACGGCCAGCAGCATCATGAAGCCGGAGTCTACGGTTCCGGCGGTCAGGTTGCGCGAGCGCATTTGTTCGTACGCGCGCTGCCAGGTTTCGGGCACCTTGAGGAACTCACGGTAGGTTCCCACTTCGCCGCCGAGCACGGTCACTTCGAAGCGGTAAGTGCCATCGTTAATATCGAAATCGCGCTGCTTCCAGGTGAAGGTATGATCGGTGCGCGCGGGACGGGCGACGCTGGAGCCTTCCACGAAATCGAGCGTGGCGGGGTCGCGGTGCATGGTGTCTTTGAGGAACCTCTCGGCCACGGCGCGAGCCTGATCGGCCGGCAGGCTGGGACGTGCCGCCGCTTCGGGGATCTCATGCCGGAAGCCGGCAAGTTCGCCCGTGGGAGTCACGTCCACGCGAAACTCTTCCTTCTCTAAGGGGCGGAACCAACGCCAGGACCAGCGCCAGAGGCGCACTCGGCTGCCCATGATGCGATTGGCCCGATCGAGGCCCAGTTCGCGCTCGAGAAACGTCTTGGCATCGTCGTCGTAGCTGAAACGGGAAGCCTGGCGATAGCCATTGACGTGGAGGCCTTGCGACGCGAGGAAGCTTTCGGCTTGCGCGCGGGCCTGGTCGCGGGAAACGCGGAAATCGATGGAGGCTTCCGGGAATGCGCGGTAGAAGTATCGCGCGGAGAACCAGACGGTGGAGGCCAGCAGGAGAAAGCAAATGGCCAGGAAGCGGAAATCGGCGCGGCGCAGGCGTTCAGGCATGGATCACAGCCTTCCTTATGGCGCGGTTTGTAGCGGCACTGGGCTGCTTTTCGCGCGCAGAGCCATTCTATCAGCGTGTGCGCAGTTCGGTTGCCGCGCGCGAGCCATCGCGTACCGAGCCACGACCGTGAGGGAGTGGCGCGCCGGGTACCGGGTAACTGACAGTACGGTTGCTCCCCCCGGGCAGTGGCATTGTCAGTCGTGTTGTAGCCTGCCTGACGCTGGCTTCGACTTTGCCGGGTCCCGCAGTGACGCCGGAAGGGCAGACCACAGACGCGGCGCCGTCCGCTCTGCTGCCCACCTTGATGCATGCTTCAGCCTCTTTTGCCAATACCAACACCTCGCCGCCGGCCGCGAGCGCCCCGACGGACGCCAGCCCCGAGGCTCCCGCACCGCCAGTGGCGGGTTTGCAGGCCAGGGTCGCTTCCGGCGACCTATCCAACTTGAGCACCCTCGACGGTATAGATCCCGACCATATGGGACACGGATGCGTTCCGGAACCTGCGTCTATGATCCTGATGACGAGCGGCGTGCTCGGCCTTATCGTCGCGCGGCGTCGCAAGAGGCAGGACGGGCTTTAGCCCAATGCCGCCCAAGTTGTGGGGCAGGACTCCAGTCCTGCGCGGGTCCTCCAGGACCCGCTTTCCCCGTAACAAAATCAGCTATATGCGGGGTGAACAGGCCGGCGTGGACGCCGACCGCAGGACTGGAGCCCTGCCCCACTAAGCGGCATTGTGGCTTTAGCGGTCACGGCGCCAGCGGTACGATCTTCGAGTCAACCTGGAACTTGCGGTAGCTGCTCCAAGTAATCTCCTCATCCATGGCGATTCTCTTGATTAACGCGAGCCTTCCGGCGCCTTTCATGTACATGCGCTTGGGCAGCCACAAGTCGTCGGCTACCGCAGTCTGTTCAAAGGTAAGCTTGGCGCCCGGATCCAGCCGCGCCAGAAGCAACCCGAATGCTATCGTTTCCGTGGTTTCCGCCTCCAACCTGACCCACTGGTAGCTCGACTGATCCACCCAGATCTTCCCGCGTACCTTGAGCAACGCTTTGCCATCCCCTTGTCGCGCATGATAGCCGACTTTGGGCGTTCCCGCAATCACCCAGGCGCCTTGGCCGTCCACCTTCGTCTCTCCCTCGATGCGGAAATCGTAGGCATCCGGTATTTCGCGCAGGAACTCGCGTTCCTTCCGGCGCCGCGTCTCATAGTCCGCGAGGCGGCGGCGCTTCTCCTCGGGCGTTTCGCGCGCTAGCTTGGCGGCGCTTTTGTCCAGCTTGTCTTGTTGCTTCTTCTGCTCCGCGGGCGGGAGGACCTGCCCGTTACGTTCCAGCATGCGCCGGTACGGCTCGCCATCCAGCATCACGGTTTCCCAGGCGCTTTCCTCGGTCGATTTCACCTTGCCGCCGGAATCGAAACGCCGCTCCGTGGATCGCGCCACCCAGGTGTAGTCACGCATGCGGAGCCAGTTCGCCTGGTCCAGATCCACGGACCTGCGGACGATTTCGCGGGCATCCTGCGCCGCCAGTAAGTTGGCGAGTCCGGCAGCCAGACAGGCCCCCGCAACTAATACCGTCGGTCGCAAGCTAATGAGTCAGGTCGTAGACGAAATAGTCCACCGCGATGCGATAGGCCAGCGACGCCCACTTCTCGTAATAGCGGGCATCGTCGGACCATTCCCAGGCGTCGCCTAAGTCCATGTTGTGGCAGATGGCCACCATCACGCGTCCTTTGTCGTCGTATATGGCGCGCCAGCGAGGCTGGTATCCGTCCTTCTCATAAGTCTTCCCCGTGTCGAAATACTGCGCGCCAGGCACTTGAAACCGTTCTTCCAGGTCGTAGACCGTGTGGAAAATCGGATCGCCATTGGGGATTTCCACGATAGGCCGGTCCGGAAGCACCTTATGCATACTGGCCACGAAGGTATTCCACTCTTCGGTGCCGTGGAAATCGTCCACCATCAGGAAGCCGCCGCGCAGAAGGAACTCCCGAAGCTGGGCGGCCTGATCGTCGGGCAATCGCCAGTGCCCCACCTCCACCGCATACAGCGTGGGCCAGTTGAAAACCTCGCCAGTGCCGTCAAGAGTCACCACCTGCTCGACGGAGCGGGTCTCGATGCGGGTCAGGCGCCGTATGCCCGCCATCAGATGGCGGTCCGAGCGCGGATAGTCCATCGTCCAATAACCTGGAAACGGCTTGCCGTCGCGCATGCGGAGGTCGACAAACGGGTAGCCGTAAATATCCGGATAGCGCAGCCGCGCGCGGGTCCATTCGGTCTTCTGGTTCCAATCCGTGGGAATGGGGAAGTTCTCGTACTCGAGCGCGGGCCATTCCTTCCAGGGAGCCTGTGCCTGCAGGAAGCCCCAGGCCGCCAGTCCCAGGAAACCCACGCCAAGGGCAGTGCGGAGACGCATAAGCGGCTGCGACTTGAGGATACCACAGGGCGCCTGCGGCGCAGGCGCGCGGCTTTCGGCCCGCCGCGTCGCATCGCAAACAGTACTCCTGGTACCTCTCTCCCTCCCTTCCGTTAGCGTGCTTTCGTTAACCGAATGCGGCGTATTCTCCGCCAGGCTTCCGTTGTACTCTGGCATGTAGCTAGTGGTATACCCGGAGGCGCAATGCCGCAGTGGCAGCAGCTATGGCGTAATGAAGACGGCCAGGATCTCACCGAATACGCGCTTCTGCTCGCCCTCATCGTGCTGACCACCGCCGCTATAGTGACCGCGCCGATGCCCGCCGTAAACCAGATCTGGGAACAAGGCAACAGCGAATTGAGCATCGCGGCATCCACGGCCGCTCCCTTCTAGCGGCCGGAAAGCTCCCATATCCTGCCATTGGGTACCATGGAGCTATGGAAAAACTGCCGGCATTTCAAAACGAGCCATACACCGATTTCTCCGCTCCCGCTAACCGGCGGCCCATGGACGAGGCGCTTGCCAATGTGCGCGCGCAGCTTGGGCGCGAGTACGATCTGCCGATCGGCGGCGAACGGCTGAAGACGGGCGATCTGTTGCGCTCGGTGAACCCCTCGAACCCGCGCGAGGTAATCGGCGTGCACCATCGGGCTACTACCGAACTGGCGCGGCGGGCGGTGGATGCGGCGTACGCTTATTTCTCCGAATGGTCGGCCGTGCCGGAGGAGGAACGCATCCGTCTCCTTTTGCGCGCGGGTGATATCATCCGCCGCCGCAAGCTGGAGTTCGATGCCTGGCTGGTCCTGGAGGCCGGCAAGACCTGGCCGGAAGCGGACGCGGATGTCTCCGAAGCCATCGATTTCTGCGAGTATTACGCGCGCGAAATGCAGCGACTCAGCGGTCCGCAACAGCCGGCCGTGCAGCTTCCCGGCGAGCGTGGCGAATTGCGCTACCTGCCGCTGGGCGTGGGCGTCGTCATTCCGCCATGGAATTTCCCTCTGGCGATCATGGTGGGAATGAGTGTGGCGGCGCTGGTGGCCGGCAACACCGTGATCATCAAGCCGTCGAGTGAAACCCCCACCATCGCGGCAAAGTTCGCTGAAGTGCTGCTGGAAGCGGGCTTTCCGGAGAAGTCGTTCTGTCTGCTCACAGGCAGCGGCGCGGCGGTGGGCGACACGATCGTCGAGCATCCCAAGACCCGCTTCGTGGCCTTCACGGGCTCGCGCGACGTGGGCCTGCACATCAATGAACTGGCCGCCAAAACGCAGCCGGGCCAAATATGGATCAAGCGCGTGATCGCGGAGATGGGCGGCAAGGACGCCATCGTGGTGGATGCGGATTGCGATCTGGACAAGGCCGTGGAGGGCGTGGCGGTCTCGGCGTTCGGCTACTCCGGGCAGAAGTGCTCGGCCTGTTCGCGCGCCATTGTGGACGCCAAAGTGTACGACGCGTTCCTCGAAAAGCTGCAGACGCGCGTTTCCAGGATCAAAGTCGGCGAGGCGGAGAACACCGAAAACTACATGGGGCCCGTGATCAGCGACTGCGCCCGCCGGACGATTCTGCAATATATCGAAACCGGCAAGGGGGAAGGAAGGCTGCTGCCGGTGAACGTGGCGGCGCCCGCGGAGGGATTCTTCGTGCCGCCCACGGTGATCGCGGATGTGGATGCGAAGGCGCGCATCTTCCAGGAGGAGATCTTCGGGCCGGTGCTGGCGGTGAGCAAAGCGCGCGACTTCGACCACGCCATGGAACTGGCCAACGATTCGCAATACGGCCTGACCGGGGCTATTTTTTCCAACGTGCCGGAACATGTCGAGCGCGCGCGGAGGCAGTTCTTCGTGGGCAATCTGTACGTGAACCGCAAGTGTACCGGCGCGATGGTCGGCGCGCACCCGTTCGGTGGGTTTAATATGTCGGGGACGGATTCGAAGGGCGGAGGTCCGGATTATATGCTGTTGTTTTTGCAGGCGAAGTCTATTGCGGAGCGGGTGGGGTAGGCAGCCGCGTCCGTCAACTCAGGCAATTGTCGGAGCCGCAGGGGCGGCGGGCGGTCCTTCATAAGCGCCAGCCGGTTCGAGGCAGTCGTCCCAAAGGCGCTCAAATTGCCTGACAAATAGCCCGAACAGTTCCGAATCGCGCTCTGGAGTGAGCACTAATGCTGGCCGGTCATTCGTGTGTGTGGCGTACGGGATCAATTCCAAAACAGCCCACTTGTCGCGGACGATGATTCCTTGCATCGTAGGGATGGAACTATATTCCCGAACCGACACGTTCCGCGGATAGTCCTTCTCAAGCGCACGCCAATCTGCTGTAGCGCGACGGGCCTGTTCAACGGCCCGTTTAGGGTATGGTTCGTCAAGATGCTTCCGGAACGCCTCGATAACCGACTGCGATATACTACGATGCCACGTCAAAACACGGATAGTTCGTGCCAGTAGCCTTGCAGGCATCCAGGCGGGCTTTCATGGTTTTCAGGGTCGACTGCGACATGACCGAAACGTAAAGAACATCACCGCCGCTGGAAAACGCTCTGTCGAACAGATCCTCCGCGTTACTTCGGTGTTTGAGGCATATTATGGCCTTCTTGTAGGGCGATCCCGCCTCGTCCGCACGCCGATCGATTAGGTCAGCCACAGACTGGCTGCCGACCGCAACGTTAGCCGGTCCGGGCTCAAGCGTCACTGGAGAGGGCGATTTAAGACGACGTGATGGTTGGGGCGCATCCGTTTTGCCGATTCCAGGGCGTGCGTCAACAATTGCCTCCCGCGGCGGCGACCAGGCATCTGCGTCCAGCGCATCAGCAATCCTGCGCGCTAACTGCTCCATGCTGCGCGCCACCTCGGCACTCGTCAAAGGCTCGTGCCGCAAGTGCCGCCAGTCCTGGTATTGCCGCCCGTGAAGCACTTTGGCCACGTCGTCGCCAGCCCGTTTCGCCTCGTCCTCCAGCACCGAACTCTTCACGTAGTACAGCGGAAGGATCAGATCTTCTCGCTTCAAATCGCGTTCCCTCTTCAGAAAACGCAGGAACTCTCTTCTGCACTCTTCGCTCCTGAAATACGCCGGCGTCAAAATGGGAATCAGGAACGTGACTCCGTCCAATGAGTCGTCGATCCCCGCCCGCCATATGTGCCCTACCTTCAGGTCCTTGCGGTCAACGAAGATCGGGAACTCCTCGCCCGATAGTAGCTGCACCTCGCCGCTAAGCCTTTCGGCGAGTTGGCGGAGCTTGCCGCCCTCGTGCGCATCGTCGGAATGCGCGTAACTGAGAAATGCGATGGGTTTCTTAGCGACCATAACGCGGAATGATTCATTTTACACGGTTCGTGTCCGGGGCGCTTGCTTCGAACACGTGCGATGATAGAGGAAAGAGATGAAGACCGTCGACTTCAAGGGAGAACTCGCGCCGAACGGGCAAATTGCCGTTCCGGCCGATATCGCCGCTCTCGTTCCACACGGAGAACGGATTCAGGTGGTACTCCAATGGGGCACCTCGGAAGACGATGCCACTTGGCGCGCAGCGGGACGGCGACGGTTCGAGGCCGCGTATGCCGCTGACGACTCGGTCTATGAATCGCTAATCCATGACACTTCGTGCCGGTGATCTCGTACTTCTTCGGACCAAGTTTCACCTGGCGAGAGGATCTGGCCGTGAGGTTCAATCGGGGACAAAAAATGGATTGCGGATCCCGGTGGCAGGGGTAATGGGAGAGCGAACCCACCGAGCGTGGTTACGCACGACCTCCCGTGCGGCCGCGCCACTCCGCGGCCGGAGAATCTTGCGCGTGACGTTGACGCAGAATTCCTGTAGCACCTGCGTGCTCATCCGCCCGCTGCCGCTGTCCCATAACTCGCGGAGGCAAGCCGCTGCGCGCAACTGCTTCGCGCCTGCATCGAGATCGTGCGCGTAAATCAAAATATTGGCATCAACGAAGATCGTGCCGGTCATGCAGATCCTCGCGATTCCGGATGCCGCCGCCCCCAAGGTGAAACGGCGAATCTAGTTGCGCCAGAGCGCGTGACTTCGCCTGCGCGTACGCTTCCTGAGTTTCGACAATCTTGCGCAGTTCATCCGCCAGCATGGCGCTGACACTAGTGCCTTGCTGTGCCGCGAGCGACCGCGCCCGCTTCAAAAGGCGCTGGTCGATTGCCAGCGTGATATTTTGCTTCATCGGTCCGATCCCATCTCCAGTTTACACGTAAAATACGTGAGGGATTGGAGGGGGCACCGGGCTTCCATGTACCCCGCCGCACAAAGGCGCCTGAATACTTGTAAAACCTGGACCCGCAAAGCTGACGAACATCACTGCCCAAGCGTATACTGAAAAAGACCGGGGAGTCCCAAATGGCCGCCCCGGCCATGTGTTTTGCCGGACAGAAAGAGGTCAGTCATGTCTCAACGCACCCGATCCATCGCGCAAATCATAACCGCCACGGCTCTTCTTTGCACCGCGGCTCAGCTTCAAGCATCCTCATCCACCGCATACGTCAGCGTTTGCTGCAACGCTCCTTCCACCGCGGGTGTCTTCAACGCATCCACACTCGCGCAGACCCGTTCGATTGTGACCGGGTCCGGCGGCGACGGCATCGCGGTCAGCCCGGACGGGACGAAGTTGTTCGTCACTGTCGACAACAAGCGTGAGTTGCAGGCGATCGACACATCCACCGGCACAATCCTGGCGCGCGTGCCTGTGCCTATCGGGGTGTCGGGCGAGCCGCCCCTGGAGCTTGCCATCAGCCCCGATGGCTCGCACGTATATGTTTTCGCGCCGCAAGACAATCCGTATTCCCTGCTGATGGCTGTGGATACCACAACCTACCTGGTAACGCACTCGCTGGACCTCCCGGCCAACGAAAGCGTCGGGCCTCTGCTGGTTTCGCCAGACGGAAGTCAGCTCTATTTTGAAATGGGCTTGGCGAACCAATATATCCAGGTCGTCGACACGGCCACGCTGGCGGTGGGGGCGCAAATCCCGGTGGGCGAATATCCCTTATCGCTTGCCGTGACGCCCAGCGGTCTGATCCTGATGACCGACACCAACAACGAGCTGTTGGTGATCGACCCCCAGTCGGCCACTATCGTGAACCGGTTTACTCTGGCGAGCAAGACCGCGGTATTCTCCGGCGCAATCGCGTCTTCACCGGACAGCACGACAGCTTACATCGGATTCACCGGACCTTCGATCCTCGCCGTCGATATCGCCACCGGGGCGACTGTGTTCGACGCTCCCATCAGCTACACCCCGAGCCAGCTTGCGCTCTCACCCAATGGAGAGACGCTCTACTCAATTAATTACTCCAGAACTGGAGCTCCCAGCATATCCGCATTCCAAATTCAGACTCAAAAGCCGGTAGTCACGGTCCGCCAACTCGGGCCATTGAGCGGCCTGGCGTTGTCGCACGATGGCGGCACTCTCTATGTGCTCAACGCCGACGAGAGCGCGATTGCCTCGGTGAATGTCTCCACTGAGAAGGCGACGGGCGCCGTTCTGGGCGGTGTCGGGATTAATTCGCTGGCGATCCCTCCGAACGGCAACACGGTCTGGGCGTCGTCGTATGAGTTCGCGGCCGGCGGCGATATCCTGATGCTTAATCCCGCCACCGGGCAGTTGAGGTTCACAGTCGGCCCAACCGGTGCGCTGGCATTCGCCCCCAGCGGCACCGCGCTCTACGTCGCGAATCCGGCTCAAGTAGTCGCTCTCGGCATTCCGTCCATGAGCAAGATCGCGAAGTTTTCGGCGGGACAGTTGCAGAACATCGGCCAGGCAATTCCATCCCCGGATGGCACGCGTCTGTATGTCTCGATCACATTCGTATCGGGAGGCACTCAGCAGCCGCAGGAGAGAGTTCTTCTTCCGCCCGGGGACATTGTCGTGTTGGACGCATCCACCTTGAAGGCCGTTGGGCTCATAAACATTCCGGATGGTTTGGGAGGGCTGGCCCTGACCGCGGATGGATCCACGCTGGTATGCACCTCTAATAAAGGGCACGTGCATGTGATCGACACCGCTACCGATAAGATCACCGCGACGATCGACCTTACGCCGGCCAACGGGCTTCTGGAGGCGGTAGCGCTTTCGAGCGACGGCTCCACGGCCTATGTGGCGGACGCGGAGAACAACCTGCTGTTCGAGGCGAGTCTTGCAACCGAGATGCAGCAAGCCAAGATCGCGGTGGGCATGGATCCGTTCGACATCGCCATTACGCCGGACGGTTCCGAAGCTTGGGTGTTAACCGGGGCGGGTCTGGAGATTGTGAACCTGGCGACCAGCCAGGTCGGGGGCCCGGTGCCGCTGCCGGGCGCACCGTCTGCCATCGTATTCGCGCCGTAAGCTCCGTGGGGCAGTCGATCGGTTTTTGTCGTCTGCCACCGCTTCCGAGAAGACGGCAGACCACGCAAAACGATGGTCTGCCCCACCGAAGTGAGCAGTTCTGGGCGTTAGCCCCGCTTTTCGGCGAACAATGCCCGCCCGCCAAAAAAACTTAGAGAGAAGTTCCCCCAATTCGCTACGAGATTGTTTCCTGCAAGGAGGAATTTCTCATGGACGAACGCGAAAGGCGTCACGCCATCGACGTCACGCTTTCACAACTGGACAAGCAGTTCGGCAAAGGGGCCGTTCTGCGCCTGGGATCGGGGACGATCATACCTGTCGCGGTGATCTCCAGCGGCTCGATCTCGCTGGACCACGCACTGGGGGTGGGCGGCTTCCCGCGCGGACGCGTAATGGAGATCTTCGGGCCGGAGTCTTCCGGCAAGACGACCTTGACCCTGCACCTGATCGCCGAGGCGCAGAAGGCGGGCGGGGTGGCCGCCTTCATCGACGCGGAGCACGCCCTCGACCCCACCTACGCGCGCAAACTGGGTGTGGATGTGGACAACCTGCTGGTGTCGCAGCCGGACCACGGCGAGCAGGCTCTCGAGATCGCCGCGGCCCTGACCGGCTCCGGAGCCATCGACGTGGTGGTGATCGATTCGGTGGCGGCGCTGGTGCCCAAGGCCGAGTTGGAAGGTGAAATGGGCGATAGCCACATGGGGCTGCACGCGCGGCTCATGTCCCAGGCCCTGCGCAAACTCACCAGCGTGGTCTCGCGCACCAATACCTGCCTGATCTTCATCAATCAGATTCGCGAGAAGATCGGCGTGGTGTTCGGCAATCCCGAGACGACCACCGGCGGGCGG
>Ga0187871_10003647_pt1 | contig 11856 bp, 10 predicted proteins | sample June2016WEW_16_1_FD_132988 | JGI IMG/M metagenome (GOLD analysis project Ga0187871, IMG submission 132988) | Peatland microbial communities from SPRUCE experiment site at the Marcell Experimental Forest, Minnesota, USA - June2016WEW_16_10 | ecosystem: Environmental > Terrestrial > Soil >... | reverse complement strand
GGTCCGTGGAACTGCTTACCGGAAAGTACGGCATCGCGGCGGAAGATATCGTCATCGATCCGCTGGTGTTTCCGTGCGCTACGGGCGATGCCAATTACATCGGCGGCGCGGTGGAGACCATCGAAGCGGTGCGCCTGGTGAATGAAAACCTCCCGTATGTGAAGACGGTATTGGGGATTTCCAACGTCTCATTCGGCTTGCCTGCCGCCGCGCGCGAAGTGGTGAACTCGGTCTTCCTTTATTACTGCACCAAGGCTGGGTTGGATCTGGCTATCGTAAACGCCGAGAAGCTGGAGCGCTTCGCGTCGCTTCCGGAAGAAGAACGGCGCCTGGCGGAAAGCCTGCTGTTCAATACGCCGCCGGCGGAGGGTCCCGAGGAATTGCATCTCGCTCCGGAAGACTGGCGCCGCCAGAACCTCGAGCAGCGCACTGCCATCAACCAATTCCACATCGCGGCCATCGCCGAGCATTTTCGCACGGCGGGGGCGCGCATCAAGGTCCGCGCCGAAGATCTGCCGCTCGACCAGCGCTTGGCCAACTACATCATCGAAGGGACCAAGGACGGGCTGATCCCCGACCTCGACCGCAAGCGTGCGGAAGGCGCTACGCCGCTCGAAATCATCAACGGCCCGCTGATGACGGGCATGGCCGAAGTGGGGCGGCTGTTCAACAACAACGAACTGATCGTGGCGGAAGTGCTGCAATCGGCCGAAGCGATGAAGGCGGCCGTCACGCATCTGGAACAGTTCATGGAGAAGGCGGATTCGGCGTCGCGGGGCAAGATCGTCCTGGCCACGGTGAAGGGCGACGTACACGATATCGGGAAGAACCTGGTGGAGATCATCCTGAACAACAACGGCTACCAGGTGGTGAATCTGGGTATCAAGGTGCCGCCGGATATCCTGATTCGCGCGTTCCAGGAGCACGCGCCGGATGCTATTGGCCTCTCGGGCCTGCTGGTGAAGAGCGCGCAACAGATGATCGTCACGGCGGGAGATTTGAAGGATGCCGGCATTCGCGTGCCGCTGCTGGTGGGCGGCGCGGCGCTCTCGGATCGCTTTACGCGCACGCGCATCGCGCCGGCATATGGCGAAGCCGTGTGCTACGCCAAAGACGCCATGACCGGTCTGGACCTGATGAACCGGCTAATGGACCCCGCCACGCGCGGCGCGATCATCAGCGGCCACACGTATTCCGAGGCGCCCGCGCCGATCCAGGTTGCGGAAGAGGCGCCGGTGCGGGTGACCGAGGCGCGCAGTCGCAAAGTGCGCGCCGGCATTCCGATTCCCGCGGCGCCCTATCTCGAGCGCAAAGTGCGTGACGTACCGCATCTTGCCGAGATCTGGAGTTACATCAACCCGCACATGCTATACGGCAAGCATCTGGGTTACAAGGGCAATTTCGAAAAGCACCTGGCGGAGCACGAACCTAAGGCGCTCGACCTGTTCCATAAGTTGGAAGAAGTGAAGCACGAAGCCGCGGAGTTCATGCGCGTGAAGGCGGTGTGGCAGTTCTTCGAAGCCGAGCGGGATGGCAACGTCATTCACCTATTCACGCCCGGGGCGCCGGAGCCGCTGCACACGTTCCGTTTCGGCCGCCAGCATCGCGACGAAGGCCTGTGCTTGAGCGACTACATCCTGGGCCCCGAAGACGGCAAGCGCGACCACCTCGCCATGTTTGTAGTGACGGCGGGCGCGGGCATTCGGGATAAGTCGGAGGAATGGAAGAAAGCCGGACTGTACTTCAAGTCGCATGGCCTGCAGGCGCTGGCGATCGAGACGGCGGAAGGTTGCGCCGAATGGCTGCACCGCCGCATCCGCGAAGATTGGGGCTTCCCCGATCCGCCCACCATGACGATGCAGGAGCGCTTCACATCGCGGTATCGCGGCAAGCGCTACAGTTTCGGCTACGCGGCGTGTCCCAACCTGGACGATCAGCAGGCGATTTGGAAGCTGCTGCGGCCGGACGACATCGGCGTGCGGCTGACGGAAGGCATGATGATGGACCCGGAAGCGAGCGTCAGCGCGCTGGTTTTCCACCATCCGGACTGCGCGTACTTCACGGCGAGTGAGGAGACGGAAGCGGTGATGGTGTAGGGCTGTGAATACATCCGAAGTTCGGGCGCTCTTTGCACAGACACTCCTAGGCGATTATGAGGCCGAAGATGCGTGGGCGGCAGTCTCGGCGTTACGCCGGGATGGCAGCCGGGAGACCTTTGACTACACCGCGGCGTGGTGCGTATCAGACGATCCGTTAAAGAGAGCGCGTGCCGCAGCTATCTTATGCCAGCTCCGGCGCGCATCCTCGGCGAACGCTCCAGTTGAGCAACCAGATCCGCCAGAATGGATGTTTCGTGATGAGTCCTACACGCTAATCACACAGATGCTGGAAGACGAGCAGGATCCCATGGTTCTTGACTCCGCCATTCACGCCCTCGGGCATCTGCAAAACGCCGGTGCGGTTCCTCTGATCCTCCGGTATCAAGATCATCCCGACGACAAGATCCGCTTTGCGGTAGCGTTTGCTCTCGGCTGTTTTCCGAACGACCCACGGTCGGTACACAGCTTGATAGAGCTCACGTCAGATGCGGACGCGGGTGTCCGCGATTGGGCTGTCTTTGGTCTTGGAGTGTTAGGGGATGCCGATTCGCCCGAGATTCGCGAAGCAATCCTCCGATGCCTGGACGATGCGGAGGAAGATGTTCGCGAGGAAGCCGCCGTGGGCCTCGGAAAACGTCGAGACCAGCGCCTCATTCCCAAGCTTTGGACGATGCTCGACGACGAACTTAATTTTCGCGTAGTTGAGGCTGTGGCCGCTCTGCTGGGGTTGGATCACGTTCGGCCGGAGTGGACGTCCGCGGACTACAAGACCGCGCTGGCAAGCAAATTCCAGATCTCGAATTAACTTACGCTGCCCTTCCTGTTCCTCGTCCTCGAACCGTCTGAGAGCGGCGGCAGTATTCGCGTAGGTCCGCATCCGACCAAGAATCTGACCAATCGATTGTGGTTCCCGGAGGCAAAGTGGCCAGCCGCTGCGCCAGTATACGGCCTGTTTGCGCCGCACCACCGTGGCGCGAAGATTTATGGCTTATCTCGGCCAAGTTCGATTCGACGTGCGCCATCCGGCGTCATGCTCAGCCATGCGAACATTTGCTTCGGAACGCCACCGGCGGCCCAGGCGGGTCATCGCGCCCATCATTCGCTCCAGCCGGCCCATGCGTTTCTCGGCGGCAGCTTGGCTCATCGCCACAGACGCCTGGCTCACGGCAACCGACGCCAGAGCATTTTCGATCCGCTCGAACCGGGCCTCCACAGCGGGTTCCATAATTCGTATCTTACCGGATCTACCGCATCGCCGACGCCGGATGGAGGTTGACCGGCGACTGCGTAGTTGAGCCATAATAGATAAGAGATTTTCCATGGCCACGATCACTACTATCAGCGGTGCCCAATTCGACGCCTTGCCTTACGAAGAGGGCCGCCAATGGGAACTGGTCGACGGAGAGCTGATACCTGTGCCAAGTCCGACGTGGCAGCATCAGGAGTCTGTGCTCAGGATTCAGCTTGCTCTTCGGAGCTATTTCGAAACCAACAAGATCCAGGGGTTGGCAGGGCAAGATGTTGAGTTCTCCATGACCGACAACGACCGCGTCCGGCCGGATGTCGCGGTTTTGCTTGGAGAAAAGGCCACCAGTCTGGATCCTGATAAGACTCCCATACCTGGCGCACCCGATATCGCCATCGAAGTCATCTCGCCAAGCGAGCGGGCCTCGGAAAGCCACGACAAAGTCCGCGCCTACCTGCGAAACGGGACCACCGAAGTCTGGCAGGTCTACCCAAAATCCCGTACCGTGCAGATACATCGCGGAGAGATGGCCCGCTCCCTCGAATGGAGCCATCCGGTGGAGACCGATCTGCTGCCCGGTTTCGCGCTCCAACTCGCATCCCTGTTCGCGTGAGGATCGCGCAGGTGGGGCACCTGCCCAAATGCGCCTGCGTGGAATACCCCAGCCCGGCGCGCGCGAGGCCGCGGATATCCCTTCTTTTGCTCGGCTTACGTTTCTGGCAAGTGGATTGCCCTTCCCCCGCCGGAATTCCTATGGCCTACGTTATAACCGAAGCTTGTACCAAAGACGAACTGTGCGTGGAAGCCTGCCCGGTCGATTGCATCCACCCGAAGAAGGACGAAGCCGGGTTCGAGGATGCGCCGCAGCTCTTCGTCGAGCCGGACGACTGCATCGATTGCGGCGCGTGCGTGCCGGTCTGCCAGTCGAACGCCGTATTTCCGCTCGACGAGCTGCCGGCCGAGTTGGCGCACTTCGCGGCGGAAAACGCGGCGCACTACGGCAAGAACTGAGCCGGGACCAAACGAATCCGAAGCTGGCGCGTCTGCTGTCGTATGCGCACTCTGCTTCAGATCTCACTCGCCCTAGCCCTGTCCGCATCGCTGCGGGCTCAATTTCCGGGATTGACGCTTCCGCCCGACGGCAATAATCAGAAGGCGTCGGTGATTCAATTCATCGGCCCGGTGAAAGTCACTATCGACTATTCCAGCCCCGCGGTGCATGGCCCCGGCGGCGACAACGACAGGCGCGGGCAGATCTGGGGCAAGCTGGTTCCTTACGGCATGACGGATTTGGGCTTCAATGGCGGCAAGCCCAGCCCGTGGCGCGGCGGCGCAAACGAGAACACGATATTCACCATCTCCGATCCGGTCACCATCGAAGGCCAGCCGCTAGCTGCCGGCAAGTATGGATTGCACCTGATCGCCGGAACGGACGAATGGACCGTCATTTTCTCGAAGAATTCCTCGGCTTGGGGCAGCTTCTTCTACGACGAAAGTCAAGACGCGCTGCGCGTGAAGGTGAAGCCATCCAAGCACGAGTACCGTGAGTGGCTGACTTACGAGTTCACGAGCCGGCGTCCTGCCGAAGCCACCGCCGAGTTACAGTGGGAAGAACTCGCGGTGCCCTTCAACATTAAGGTTGAGAATGTAAACGAGATTTATGTTACTAAGCTGCGCCAGGAACTTACTGGCGCCGGCGGCTTCAACCCGCAAGCGTATGACGCAGCCGCGCAGTTTTGTGTCCGGGCCGGGACTCACCTGGAGGATGCGCTTGCTTGGGCGGACCTGGCGATCAAACTGCCGAATGTCGGCCAAGCCAACTTCGACACGCTGAGCACGAAAGCGCTGGTACTGACGAAGATGGGCCGCGAGGCCGAAGCCCAGGAGATCATGCAAGCGGCGGTGCATCACCCCACCGCGACCAGCCTTGATATCCACCAGTACGGCCGCCAGTTACTCGCCGCCAAGAAAAACCAGGAAGCCTTGGAAATCTTCAAGCTGAATGCAGAGCGCAACGGCGACGCATGGCCGGTCAACGTCGGTCTGGCGCGCGGTTACATGGCCGTCGGCGATTATAAGAAAGCGGCGGAATACGCGCAGAAGGCAGCCGCACAAGCTCCCGACGTCGCGAACAAGAAGAACCTGGAGGCTATGGCTCAAACGCTGGCCGCAGGCAAGCCTTACGATAACTGACCGGTAGGCTCAGCCGGGTAGTGGCAGCAGCGCGCGTATGGTTTCAAGCGTGTCCGCCTCCGCCGCTTTCTTATCGGTGCGCCAGCGCGCCATGCGCGGGAAACGCACGGCGATCCCAGAACGGTGCCGCGGAGACCGCTGAATGCCTTCGAACGCCAGCTCGAAAACCAACTCGGGCTTGACCGCGCGCACCGGTCCGAACTTTTCGATCGTATTGGCGCGCACGAAGGCGTCCACCTGGCGAATCTCATCGTCCGTGAGGCCTGAGTAAGCCTTCGCAAACGGCACTAACTCGTTGCCATCCCAGACGCCGAAAGTGTAATCGGTGAAGAGGCTGGCGCGGCGGCCATGGCCGGGCTGCGCGTAGATCAGCACCGCGTCCACCGAGTAAGGTTGTATCTTCCACTTCCACCAGTCGCCGCGACGGCGGCCCACGCGATAAGGCGAGCCGAGGCGCTTCAGCATGAAGCCTTCCACTTTACGCGCGCGGGCTTCCTGACGGCGCAGGGTCAGTTCCTCCCAAGTATCCGCCCGCACCACAGGTGAGACAATCAGCGCGGAATCCGGCGGCGCGATCCCTTCCAAGCCCGCGCGGCGGATTTCGAGCGGACGCTCGCGGATGTCTTCGCCGTGCAACTCCAGCAGGTCATAAGCGACTATGACTACCGGCACTTCGCTCAGAATACGCGGGCCCAGCACCTTACGGCCGATGCGGCGCTGCATCTGGGCGAAGGGCAGGGGCTCACCGTTTTTCCAGGGCAGCACTTCGCCATCGACCACGGCGCCTTCCGGCAACTGCGCGCCCAGCGCTTCCATCTCCGGGAAGCGTTCGGTCATCAACTCCTCGCCGCGCGACCACACGAATGTGCGTCCGTGGCGGCGGATCAACTGCGCCCGGATGCCGTCCCATTTCCATTCCACCTGCCATTCGCGAATGTCGCCCAACTCTTCGACGCGGCCTTCGAGCGGATAGGCCAGGAAGAAAGGATACGGGCGGCTGACATCGGCGTCGCGCGTGTCGGGAGTCACTAATTGCGTCCAGAAGGCGGCGGTAGGTTGCCAGTCGCCCATCAAGCGGTGCGAAACCACCGCGGCGTCCAGGCCGCTGACCATGGCCACCGCGCGCACCACCAGGCTTTGCGATACGCCCACGCGAAACTCGCCGGTGATGATTTTGTTCCAGGCGAAGCGCTGGCGCTCATCCATCTCGCGCCAGGCGGAAACCAACGAGGCGCGTTTGGCTTCGTCATCGGCTTCGCGCAGCGGCAGCAGGCGGTCTTCGATCCAGTAGTGCAGGGGCAGATCGCTGGAAGTCTGCGCGGGCGGCAGCAGCAGCGCGATGGTTTCGGCGAAGTCCCCGACGGCGTGATAGCATTCGGTGAACAACCACTCGGGTATGCCGGATTCCTCGATGGCCCACTGCGCCAGCTTACGCGATTCCAGCAGGCGCTTGGGGCGGCGGCCGATTAGGAAGGTGGCCGCCCAGGCGGCGTCGGCCGGCGGCACGCGCGAGAAGTAGCGCGTGAGGGCCGCGACCTTCTCGTTGGTCCTGGTGGTCTCGTCGAGCGCGGCATATAACTCGGCAAACGCCTTCATGGCTCGGCCTCTGCCGGTTCCGCGGCGATTTCGTCCTGCTCTGCTTCGAAGCTGGTTTCGATAGCTTGGGCATCCAGTCCTTGTTGCTTGAGCCACTCCACCATGGGTGCGCGATAGCCGTGCGTGACCCACACGCGCGATGCGCCGGACGCGCGAATCGCGGACAGCAGGCCCGGCCAGTCGGCGTGATCGGACAGCACGAAGCCGCGGTCCAGCGACCGCCGGCGGCGCGCTCCGCGGATGCGCATCCAGCCGGAGGCGAAGCCGGTGGAAATCGGGCCGAACCGGCGCATCCATATCAAGCCGGATGTGCCGTTGGCCGATGGCGGCGCCAGGATCAACGCGCGGCTCCAGTCCGTGGACGTTGGTGCGGCAGCCGCATGCGTGGTGGGGGCCAGCGCAATGCCCGCCTCGCGGTACAGCCGGCAATAGTTTTCGACTGCGCCATGCGTGTAGATCGGACCGGGCGCGGCGTCCATGCCGGCATCTATGCCAGCCAGCGCGCGCTGCGCCTTGCCCAGACTGTAGGCGAACAGCACGCTGGCTTTGCCCGCCTCTTGATTGGCGGACCACCAGTTCCGGATCTCGGCGAACACTTCGGCTTGGGCCGGCCAGCGATAAATCGGCAAACCGAAAGTGGACTCGGTGACAAAGGTGTGGCATGCAACCGGCTCGAATGCGGCGCACGTCGGATCGGGCTCCAGCTTGTAATCGCCGGAAACCACCCACACTTCGCCGCCGGATTCGATGCGCACCTGCGCGGAACCGAGGATATGACCGGCCGGATGCAGGGATATACGCACGCCGCCCAGGTTGAGCACTTCGCCATAGTCGAGCGGCTGGATGGGAGCTTCTCCGCCAACCCTAGCCCGCAGCAGAGCTTCACCAGGCCGCGCCGCGAGATATGCGCGCGACCCCGGACATGCGTGATCGGAATGCGCGTGCGTGATGACGGCGCGATCCACAGGCCGCCACGGATCGACGTAGAAATCGCCCGCCGCGCAGTAGAGGCCGTCGTCAGTGAGTTCGAGAATGATTTCAGTATAGGTTACGGCCCGGCTAACCAGTGGCGATAAACATACCAGAGGTTGCCCAAAAGCGTCAGTGCGGGCAGTACCAGAAACGCGCGCGATGGGCTCGCGACCGGCTGTCCCCTCTCGCCGGCGTCGACTCTTCCGGGTAGGCTGGCCAGCAGCACCGCCCGCTTTAGATCCGCGGGGTGGTAAAACACTAACGCACCCTCCTTATCTTCAAACAGCTCCGGCCGGGCCGTGCTGGCGGTCACGCGGCCCGTAGCGCCTTTCTGCGAGGTATACGCGAAGGTCAAGCGGTACATGTTTCCCCTGTTGGTGCTGGCGTTCATGCGAGTCTTATCGATCAGCCTACCCGTCGCCGGCAAGCCGTCGCGCAACAACCGCAGGCGCGCGCACCCCTGCACGAAGCCGGTGAAGACCATGAACAAGCCGACTGCCGGCACCACATCCACCAGGAGCGTCGATGGACCGAAGGGGCGGCGCCGCATGCCGGCAATCCGGGACACCTCGGGATGCGCCCGCAGGTATTCTATGCGCAGCGGTCCTGCCGCGCACCCGCCTATCGAGAAGGAAGATCCTTGGAAGATCCGGCCGACCAATTCGAATTGATAATGGTTTTCATAGATGCCCCGCGTGCGTCGCCTCTGGCCTCTGACGAAATTGGTGTCGTTGCAATTCAAGAACTTTCCCGACGTGTGTTCCACGGGCTCAAACGCGAAACGCCAGCCGGATAAGTCGATGTTCCAGATGAACCCCCAGAAGAATATGGAACCAAAACCGAGGACCAGCCAGCCCACCTGCGACCGCAGGCTGCCCAACGTCACCCGCGCAGCCAGCGGGGTTGTGATGGTACGGGGAGGCGGCGCGAATGTGCGGTTGCCGGGAGATTCGGTCATTGGTTAGAGTATATGCCGCGGCGGCTCACGCCCGCCGTCCGGACCGAGCCGCCCCCCTACAACGCGCTACACTGGCCTTAATGACAGCAGTCCGGATGCTGCTCCTGCTATCTGTAGGTCCGGTGGTCGCGGCGGCTCCCGGCGCGCTCCCGGCGCACGAAGCACTTCAATACACCATCGAATGGCGGCTGGTCACGGCCGGCAAGGCGCACCTGTTGTGGAGCGCCGCGCCACATCATTCTAATCCGGCCAATCCAGGCTGGGAGGCCGATCTGCACCTGGAGTCGACCGGCTTGGTCTCCAAGCTCTTCAAGGTGAATAACGATTACGTCTCGAATCTGGAATCGGACTTGTGTTCCACAGGCTCGCACCTGAAGGCGGAAGAAGGCAGCCGGCACAAGGAAACCAGTGTGACCTTCAATCGCGAGTCGCGCAAGGCCGAGTATCTGGAGAAGGATCTGGAGAAGAAGGCGGTGGTGAACGCGCACGAGATCGATATTCCGGCGTGCGTACACGACGTTTTAGGCGGTCTGTACACCTTGCGCACGCTGAACCTGCAGCCCGGACAGAGCACGCAGGTGGCGGTGAGCGACGGCAAGAAAAGCGTGATGGCGCGCGTGGATGCGCAGCAGCGCGAGGAGATCAAGACGCCGGCCGGAACCTTCAAGACCATCCGCTACGAGGCGTTCCTGTTTAACGACGTGTTATACAGGCGCTATGGGCGTCTCCACATATGGTTGACGGACGATGCGCGCAAGCTGCCCGTGCAGATCCGCGTGCGCCTGCAATTCACGATAGGCACGATTACCCTGCAACTGGAGAAGGAAGAAAAAACATGAAATGGCTCGCCTGTTTTGGGGCGGCTGCGGCGATGGCGTGGGCCCAGAGCGGCGGCGCACTGCTTTCGGACCAGGACGCTCTGAAGCTGGAGCAGCGCACCGTGCAATTGATGGAATCGACCGGATTGGCCGTGCCGGGCCTGGCGCGCGCAGGAGCGCCCGCCGTGGAGGACGCCCGCCAGGCGCTGGCCAACCTGGAAACCGCTCCGCGAAACGCCGCGCATACGTTCGCATTTCTGAGCGACGCGCGCGCTTACCTGGGCGTCTCCGATACTGTTCCGAAGCCCTTCCCGTTTCCCGACGAGGGGCGCCGCCAGTTCGGCGAATTGCGCGACGCGGTGGATCGCCTGGACTCGCATTTCCGCGCCCTGCTGGAGTATAAGGAAACACAGTTGGGCAATCCCGACCGCGACAATCTGGCGCGCTACGCGGAGGCCAATCAAAAGCTCGGCCCGCCATCGCCACAGAAGCCGCGCGTGGTATTCCTAGGCGATTCGATTACCGACGGCTGGCGGCTGAACGAGTATTACGGCAGCGAGCGCGACTTCGTCAACCGCGGCATCGGCGGCCAGATTACGGGCCAGATGCTGGGCCGCATGCAGGCCGACGTGATCGACTTGAAGCCGCGGGTGGTGCTGGTGCTGGCCGGCACCAACGATCTGGCGCGCGGCGTGCCGGTTGGCGCCATTGAAAACAATCTCGCGGCGATCGCGGACCTAGCGGAGGCGCATCATATCCAGCCGATGTTCGCGTCGGTGCTGCCGGTGAGCGATTACCACAAGGACGCCAATCCACAGTACGCGCGGACCAGTCAGCGGCCGCCCGCCAAGATTCTGGAATTGAACGGCTGGATCAAGAGCTTTTGCGAGCAGCGGCATTTCCCGTACGTGGATTACTACTCCGTGCTGGTGGACAAGGCCGGATTCCTGCAGGCCGATGCGGCCGATGACGGTTTGCACCCCAATGGCAAGGGATACCGGCTGATGGCGCCCGTCGCGCTGGCGGCCATCGATAACCTGGCGAAGGCCGAAATGAAGCCGGTGAAGAAAAAAGCCGGGGTACGCGCGTGGCTGGAGAAGGAGCACAAGTGAGCAAGTTCGCGCGGCTGATCGCGCTGCTGCTGGCCTGCTGGGGCGCGCCCGCGGCGACGCCCGCCAAGATCGTGCTGGTAGCCGGCACCCCCAGTCACGGCCCCGGGGAACACGAATTCAACGCCGGCACGATGCTGCTGGCCAAGTGCGTGCGCCAGAATCCGGGAGTCGATGCCATCGTGGTGAAGGGTGGCTGGCCGGCGGACGACTCCACGTTCGAGGGCGCCAGTTCCATCGTGCTGTACATGGATGGCGGCGAGAATCACCCTCTGCTGGCGGACGACCGTCTGGCGAAGCTGGGCAAGCTGATGAAGCGCGGTGTTGGTCTGGCCTGCCTGCACTATGCCTTGGAAGTACCCGGCGACCATGGGGGCATGGAACTGCTGGAGTGGATCGGTGGATTCTACCGGCGGCCGTATTCGCAAAACCCGGTCAATGACGCGGAGCTCACTCAGGACGCCCCGGCGCACCCCATCTCGCGCGGATGGGACGGCTTTCGCAGCACCGACGAATGGTATTACCGCATTGTGTTCCGCAGTGGCGATAAGCGGATGGTGCCCATCCTGGGCGCCATGCTGCCCAAGGACGCGCCGCAACCGGAGACCGTCGCCTGGGCCGTGGAGCGCGCGGATGGCGGCCGCGGCTTCGGATTCACGGGCGGCCACTATCACCGCAACTGGGGCCTGGAGGATCAACGGCGGATGGTGGTGATCGCCATCCTGCGGACCGCCAAGGTGGAGATCCCCGTGGGCGGGGCGAAGTGCGATGTGACGCCGGACGATTTGAAGGCCAACCTGGACAGTAAGTAGGGTTTAGTCGTAGCGCAGGGCCTCCATGGGGTCCACCTTTGCCGCCCGTAGCG
>Ga0187871_10003646_pt1 | contig 11857 bp, 12 predicted proteins | sample June2016WEW_16_1_FD_132988 | JGI IMG/M metagenome (GOLD analysis project Ga0187871, IMG submission 132988) | Peatland microbial communities from SPRUCE experiment site at the Marcell Experimental Forest, Minnesota, USA - June2016WEW_16_10 | ecosystem: Environmental > Terrestrial > Soil >... | reverse complement strand
CGCGTAAATCGTGCCGCGATAACCCCGCGCATAGAGTGAATTCGCCAGCGCGCCAACCCCGTAATGGTAGTTGCCCTCAAATAAAGTGCAAACGGCTGAATTCACGCGGTTAATTCCTGATAAGCTTTCAGATGCTTTTCCGCGACCAATGGCCAGGCCAGCGTCTGCTCCGCGAATTGGCGGCAGCGTTGCGCGATTTCATCCCGCCACTTTGGCTTGGAAAGATACTGTTCGACCAGGGCGATCATTGCATCGTCGTCATTGTTTGCCACGACCGGCAGGAAATCTCCGCCGCCATAATCGCGAATGCCGCCCACATCCGTTGTCACCACCGGCAGGCCGCTGCTTAATGCCTCCACAACCGCGGTATTTGCCGCGCTCTCGTTCATGGGCAGAAGCAAAAGGCGGCTTTTCTGATAGAGTTCGCGAAGCTGCTCATCATTGAGTCCGGCATGCCAGGTTACTGCCGGATGTTTCGCCAGCGGCATCAGCGCCGGACTGTTCCGATGATGCTCCGGCACGAGCAGGTCAAACCGCAGTCCCGGCATTTTTTCCGCCAGCCGTTTTACCACACGGACCAGCATCGGCTCGTTTCGCAAATATACCCCGCTGTAGAGAATCCCCGGAGAACCATCGCGCTTGGTTAAATCAGGCCGAAAGAAATCAGTGTCCGCCCCGTGATGGACAAAGCGAACGCGCCCTGTTCCGACATATTGCTCAAAGAACGGAATGTCCCGTTGATAAAGCGCAATTGCCGAATTAAGGTGTGACAGCAATTCGCACTGCTCCGGTTTCCATACCGATGCCGGAAGATGAACCGTGCCAATGACATCCTTGTCCGTCTTGGACCAGGCATACAAAAGGTCCATGTTGCTGTCCACATTCAGCATGTGGCTGATGTCAGGCCGCCGCAACCGGCGCAGCAAACGAAATTCCATCTCGCTCAAACTGGCGACACCGCGGCCCGGACGCCCATGAAGCCTTGCGTAAGTGCTGCCCAGATAACGCGCCGCCTGCCCCCTTCGGATCTTCACAGTCCATACCTGTTGTGTCGCGGGAAAATGCCGGCTTAATAGTCCGTATCCCGTATGCCCCCCGAACCATTCGATCTGCTCCCATAAATGCAGAATCTTCACTTATTGCCTCAGGGGATAAGCCCGGCTTGCCGCAGCGCGGCCGCCCGGTTCGCCTGCGCTCCCCGCTTCGGAATAATTATCAAGTTGCATTCATCCGGCAGTTCATCCGGCACGCCGCTCCATTTGTCAGCCTGTGAAGACGCCATCCTTGAAGGCGGCCAGCACAATGGCACATAATACATCTCAAAGTTGGAAAACGGGGACACCAAGGCAAGTGAATCATTGCCGTGCTCCAGCAGCGCGGACCGGTTGTGTTCAATCAACCATATTGGGGGATCTTGTGAATTGATCAGGCGCCGGGCGCCATTGATCATGGAAAGCTCGGCGCCTTCAATGTCGCATTTCACAAAAGCAATGCGCCCCGCCCCGTTTGAATCCAGTTCCGCTACGAACGCGTCAAGCGTTGTGGATTCAACGCTGTTGCGGCGCGTTTGCTGCCCCAGCGCGGCGACTTTAACAGTGCTCTGCTGCGCATCCGAACCGGAAGTGGACACCCAAAAATCAATATGGCCGACGTTATCGCTGATCGCCTTTGCATGGAGAACTGTCCGGTCCAGCTTCAATAACCTCTTGGTTTCTTCAAGCTTGGTAAAAGTTCCCTGGCCCGGTTCAAAGGAGTGAACTTGTCCGCCCGGCTTCACGAGACCGTCAAGAAGCGCCGTGTAATAACCCACGTTGGCGCCGATATCCAGGGCTATGTCCCCCTGGCGCACCGCCGTGGAAATGATGAGTGTTTCCAGGGGTTCGTAAGCTCCTTCAAGATAAATCAACTCCGAAAGGCAGTTGTCCCGGTGGAAAACGAAGCAGTTCTTGTTGTTTAAGGGGTAGATTAAGGCGCCATCCCTCCGGTATCCGGAGTTGAGGCTAGCCCGGCAAATCTTCATGCGATTGCGCAAGTTCTGTCTCCCCATCGGTGTGAACATCGCATTATACACCGTTACGGGGAGCTTCGAAATCACTTTCATGGCATTCATGAATTCAATCAGGCCTTGGCCGGTTTGCGAAACCTCACCCCCATTTGCAGCAGCAGACGCCGGGAAACCGGGCCGGGGAGGTGTTGCGTTAGAGTCTCTATCCCGCTGACGAGGCTCCTCGGCAATACGCGAAGAAGCAGTTCCATCTTCAAGTAACCGTGCGATAAGGGATTATTAAACAACGCGAGCTTCTCGACTTCCAGGCCCGCACGGGAAGCCAGTGACTGGATCTCGTTGGAATGCAAGAGGAAAATATGACCGTCGGAATTGGGCTTGAACTGGACCTTTTCATAAACGGCGGGGTCCGAGCATTCGGAAAATTTTGGGAGCGTATTCTGAAAATAGCCGCCGTTAGGCGTGGTCATTACTATATAGCCGCCCGGCTTTACGAGTTGGGCGGTCTTCGAAAGGAACTCGTCAGGATGCGCGACATGCTCGATGATTTCGGTAATCACAACCGCATCGAAAGGAGACGGGAATTTGAGATCAAAGGCATTTCCGGGCGCAAAGTGGAGTTCTCCCCGTTCGTACTTGAGACGCACATAATCCGCCAGGTCTTCCCGAAGATCGTTCCATGTGACGTCGTAACCCATTTCCGCCAGGGCGATGGAGAAGTTCCCCTGCGCGGCGGCGATATCAAGAATGCGCGCGCCCGGAGCGAGAACTTCCGTGAGAAGCCGGATGGTTTGTTTTCTCCGGTTGTCGTAGGCATAGGCATATCCCCTGTTGGCATACTCGCCATACACCTCCTCAAGGTCGTAGGGATAAGAATACTTCCAAGATTCCGGCCAGTCTTTTTGAATATATACGCGCTTCATAGTTGGATGTGATCAGGGGCTGACGAAAGGCACAAGCGGGCGAAAGCGGTTTTGGGAGGCATCGCTACACCCAGCAGTGTTGGTGAATGTTGATATTCCCCATCAACATCTCTTTGATGCCAAATTTCAAATGATGCAGTTTCCGCCTGTTGAAACGAAGCCGTGTGTGCCATAGAACGTAGGGCAGCATGCTCTGCATCATGTGGGTTGTATAATGCCTCGGGAGACCGGAGGCTTCCGCCGCGATGCCGAAACAGGCCCCCTCGCCTGCGCCGTTGTATCCGCGCTGAGCCGCTTCTTCCGCAAAGCGATCCCAGATGCCGAAAAACTCACCCAGTTTCTCATGCTTGGTCAGGGCGAACAGACCTTCCCAATAACTGATGACATTGCGATTGAATTTCAATCCCCATTCCCTTGCGACGTTCTCAATGTCCGGGAATGAATAAACATCTTCCGGCGTCAATCGCCCCGCGTGAAGGCCGGGCGGAAATGAATAGGCCAGCGCTTTCCGCACAACCCGCCGGTCGGCGCCGAACCAAATGGTCGTGTCCGCATCAATAAAGACGGCAGTCTCTCCGAGTTTCAAAGCCTCGCGCAGAGAGAGACGCTTGTCGTGGTACGAAAATCGCGCAGGCCGGTGGTCAACGGCGTGGACATTTGAGAACGAACGGAAGGCATCCGGCGCATCCGTAACGACAACCAAAGGCGCGTTGTAGGTTTTCAAATCCGCCGCAAGGTACTGGGCGAACCCGGCGTGCTGCGCGCCGATGGCGAGCGTGCAAAAAACGTTATGTATCACGCTTTTTGTTGAATAGTGACAAGCCGCTGCTCCCCGGACCAGTCCTTGACTATCGCCCGCGCGAGGCGGAATCCGCGAAGCTCCTCGATGACAAGACGGCGTTGTATGCTATTGCCTTTGACGAAGCGATAAGCAGCCCGCAACAGGGCGCGCCATCCGAGGCGGATTGGCTGGCGCCCCGCGTCCTCCACCCAACTGATCAGGTGACCGGAAGCGCAGAGATGGCAGTATAGATCAAAAAGGTACTTTGGCTCGACCCGGCGCTTTGGGATAAGATGCAGCAGGTGAAGATGGGCGAACTGGCCGACGGTGTAACCGCGTTTGAGAGCAATTTTTGACAATGCAACATCTTCCCCCCGCAACAGGCTGGAGCCGCGGCTGCCGAGGATGTACTGAGTGGGGTTGCTGACCGACTCGGTTACATGGGCCTCAGCCACAGTCCTGCGCAGGCACATGCCCGCTGTCACCGGCTCGGAACGCGGATCATTGAAGTTGGACCATGCGCTATTGGTGATTCTGCGGACGGCGATCCAACTCTCGTAGGGGCCGAACCACTCTGGCGGCGGGGCCTCGTACTCCGGCATAATACAGCCGCTGGCCGCGCCCAGGTCCGGGCGCTCGGCGAACAGTTCGGAGCAGCGTTGCAGGTAGTCGGGCGCCATCACGTTGTCGTCGTCCAAAAAGATAAGAAGATCGCCCGCGAATTCGCGCATCGCCCGAATGCGGGCGCTGGTAATGCCCAGCTTTGATTCGACAATAACACGGGCATTGGGGTGCCATGACAGATCAACAGTTTTTGAAACGGGAGTATCCGAGGCATTGTCAATGATCAGAAACTCCCATTCCGAACGCGGGAGGCTTTGCGATTTCAGCCCATCCAGAGCGCGGGACAGGTGGTCAAGCCGCGGGTTATGCGTGCAAATGGCAACACTGATGTGGGGCATATAGAATTTATCGCGAAGGAGCGATCATGACCCGGCGGTTATTTCAGCGTTCGCCTTGGCCAAACCCCGGTTCTGAGCTTTTGCGATGGACTTTATGGGATCAGGCAATCTCCAAATTTGGTATGCCTTGAGCCATCTTATCAATGTGGAATCTTGGGGCGGAACGTAACTGGAGTTTCTTTGTTTCCTGAGCAAGTGAGTTGAATACTCGATGCCTTCCAGAAGGCGGCATAAATAATCCAGAGTCATCCGTCCCTTCGGAATGATGTGGGTGGTGCGCAACCTGCAAAACAGACCGGTTCCAAACCCGGAATCGTACGCTGTGAGGGCCATGTCTATATCTTCGCCGGACACGAGAGAGGCTCCTTTACGTCCCAGGTTTTTTGAGGCGGGGCGGCTGACAAGGGCCTGTGCATAAGCGGCCGCGACAAGTTTCCGAATGCAAAAACCCGCGCCGAATGGCATGCTGCGATTGTCGGCATAATAGTTGGACCAGTAATCCCGATCCACCTCGCGCACTGCCAGGGCGTGCAGATGAGGCTTCAGCCATTCGGGGACTTGTTGCTCGAATTCCCCTTCGACATTGCCGCCCCATGCCCCAAGGAAAGGAAAATCCTTCGAAATTTGAACGGTGTTTGCAAGAAAATCATTGCGGAGCACGTTGTCATCATCCACAAAAACCAACAGTTCACCGGTTGATTCCCGGATTCCGCGCAAGCGGGCAGGGGTGAGGCCAAGTTCATCCTCACTTATGTGGCGGGCCAGCGGATGCCAGTCCAAATTGCAGGTTAAAGCCAGCGGCTCATTGGAAGCATTGTCAACCAGCAGGAGTTCCCATTTTTCCTTTGGCAGCGTCTGCGTCTTGAGCGCGTCCAATACGCGGCGCAAATAATCCGCACGGGGATTGTGGGCGCAAATGATGACCGATACCTCAGGCATGAAAGGGATTCACAATGACAACGGCTGTGCGCGTTTTAGGAAGATGCCTGGCTGCACATTCTCGCAGGCCCCATCGAGATTGCGTCCGCATAGCTCTTCTCGATTTGCGGCCCTATGCGCTCAACGGAGTATCGCTCCAAAACACGCATCCTGCAACGGCGTCCCATTTGCATCCGCAATTCGTCTGATCGTATCAAACGGATAACTGAATCGGCTATTGCCTGCGGATCATTTGGCGGGATCAATAATCCGCAGTCGCCATCCAGCATCTCTGACATTCCGCCCGAATTGCTGGCCGCGATTGCCTTGGCCGCCGACATTGCCTCGAGACAGACATAAGGAAAATTCTCCCAGATGCTTGGGAAGACACAAACGTTAACCTTGCTGTATTCAGCGGGCATCCCCTGCAAATTAACCGGGCCGGTGATTGTGATATTGCGCCTGACCTTGTAAAGTTGCCTCAAGACAAACACATCAAAGGATTCATTAGTAACCGGATGGAACAGCGGGCTTCCAACAAATCGAAACGAGGCATCGGGTTCGGCTTTCAGAATGTCTGGCACGGCCTCGACCAGGTCGCAAATCCCCTTCCTATATTCAAGCCTTCCAAAGAACCCCACCACCTTTCCACCGGCTGCCACGGGCATGTTCAACAGTTCCCTGGACGGAATATAAGGGTTTGGAACCACCCGCGTCTTCGCGCGGTCAATACCCCATTCCCGGATGGCCCACTCGGCCATGGCGCTGGACGGCGAGGTGACAAGGCTGCATTGCTTCACATAGTTCCGCTCAATGGAATCCTGCTGCACATCGGCGGGTTTCAACCTATGGTAGGGGTGGTAGGCTTGCGGGCGTTTTCCTCTGCGCAAGGCCCCCGCCATGACACGAACCTGGCTCACGTTATGCCGCACCCAGCCGGGGAAATTGCGGCGGGAGCTGCTGCTGCGGATAAGCTGGCTGGGAGTGTGCAGTTTTACCACATGCGGCGTCGTTGGATGTAATCTGAGTATGTCCCGGCCATCGGCAAAGTACTCGGGACTTTCCACAACATCAAAATTGCAAATCGCATGGCGCGTTGAAAAGACCGGCGCGACGGCCTCTGCAAACTTCGAGCGATCCATCTCCGAGACCATGTTCACCCCTATATTCCCATGCTCGAAATGGCCGCTGCGACGTCTGCTTGCGGCAAAGACCTCCACCGAGTGGCCGCGCCGGGCCAGCAAATCCGCCGCTTCCTTTGTGTAAGTTCCAATTCCGCCGCAGGAGTTATCCGGAGGAAATTCGTAGCTGACCAGGGCTATGCGCATGCTCACAAAGAGATCACAAGTTGAGTTCCAAGATTCACCTTGCGAACTGTTGACGCCATTTTCTGACAGGTTTGTCGTCAACCCAAATTTCGCTTTCCCATCCATCCGTGACCCATCTTTTGATGTCCGCCATATCCGTCCGTGGGAGAGAGGGCAGCCCGGTTTCCTTCGCTATTTCCGCCGCCCTATTATCCACCTCCAAAATCAAGGACCTCTTGCCGGCAATGAGACATCGAATGCCGCCGTGCAAACGGGTTCCAACATAATCTAAATCGGTCACGGCAGACAGACATCTGTCCAGGGCATCCAAAGTCCGCTCCAAAATGACGGGATTAAACATCTTATCTGTAATAAGGCTCAATAGATAGCTTAAATCCATCTCGCCCTGCGGCCAGAAGTAAATTGTGCCGTAATAACCGCCCAGGAAGGACACGAGCAGCCGGTCCGCTTCCTCGTCTTTTCGATAATCCGTCAACATGAGCAACACGCTCTTGGCCGGTTTCCGCGTGTTGACCACTTTCCTTTGCCCCGCCAGCCCCCACAACGTGGGGCACGAGGTATTGACAACATTCCATACCCCGCAGGTGGCCAGCTTCTTTTTGGTGTAGGCATCGCGGACGGAATGAACATAAGTGCGGGACAATGCGAAATTGAGCAAAACCCTGGTGAATAATTTCACCGGCGGCTGGTAATGTTGCCAGCCCACTCCGCAAAGAACAGCCGGATGCAGCGCCATCACTCTTCCGGGAATGCTCCACTGCCTGCAATTGCGCATGTCGGAACCAAGAACATTGGTTCCGCCGACAATACGGTGGCGGGCGCGTTTGATTTTTGATATTTCGGCATCGCCGGGCATCGTGTGTGACGAAATGGAAACGACCTCCTCGCCGGGAAACAAGCGGTTCATTTCGGCCATCACCGCTTGTGTTATGATGAGATCTCCCAGATTCGAATTCAGAGTCCCGTTGTTATCCTTGAGAGTCGGGTTGAAAAGTAGAACGGCCATCAGCGTTTTCTTTCAAATCTCAGGATTGTGTTCTTTGTAACGGAGCCGATTTCATGCAGGTTGAAGCCGTCCAAAAATTCACCCAACAGGCTTCGCAGGCTGAAATGGTTTTTCCAGCCCAGCTTCGCTCTCTCCTCCAATGAGCTGACAGACTCGATGCAGCAGTAAGACATGACGACTTCCTGATATGACAATTTCTTGATATGGCGGATGAAGGCCGGCGCGTCCTGCATATACTCCAGGAATCCGCTGATGAAAGCGATTTGGCCGTCAATGTCCGGATAAGGAAGCTTGTTGAAATCCGCGACGATGGTATCGGGACTCCGGGAGGTATAATCCACGGGAACATACTGCGTTTCCGGCGGAAGGTGCTTGCGCAAATGCTGCCGGCCGCACCCGTAGTCCACCAATCTGCCCGTGCATTGGATCATGCCGGCCAGCAATGCGACCCTGTCTTCCCAGGCGGGATCGAAGTACTCGATGTTCTTCCACTCATTTGCCCTGTTGCCGTGGAATGACCGGCGGCGCAGCGTTGCGAACAGTTCTCCAATTTTCATCATGCAACCTTCCAAAGGCCGGGGCTTTGCACACATCCGTAGTCAGTTCCTTCAAATTCCGCCAGGCTGCTTCCGCCGTCCACGACCTTGAACCGCGACGCCATTTCGTGAATTTCGTGGACACGCGCCCGGGGCGTGTGAATAACGAGCAGAAATCCGTAGCTGCCCGGAGCTAGAAAAAGCCTGGGAATGGTGAATACGCATTCCTGTGTGCCGGAGGCGGCGGATTGCGGCTCGAGGCGCACTTGGTCGCTGAAAACGCGCCTTTCCAGGTAATCCTTGACCGAAATTCCCAGGAACATGCCGGCTTGGAGCTTCGAGGACCGTAGCAGAAAATGAACATTGATAAGTTCGTCATGCCGGAAGGTATTCTTGGGGCGGCCGGTCGGATCGGTGGTTGCCGCCGACTTCAAGATGCTCTGTTGTTGCCGGCTTTCCGACTCTTCCGGATGCGCCTCGGAACTGGCGTAGTACTCATTGATGACGGCCGCGGGCGCGGCGTTCATGCGCAATTTGCCCTTGTTAAACAAGAGACACCGGTTGCACATTTTGGCCGCAACGCCCAATTGATGCGTCACGAGCAGGATCGTCCGGCCCAGTTTTGCCACCTGATCCATTTTTTCCATGCACTTCTTCTGGAACTGCGCGTCCCCCACGGCCAATACCTCATCCACGATCAGGATGTCCGGTTCCAAATGCGCGGCCACGGCGAAGGCAAGCCGCACATACATGCCGCTGCTGTAACGTTTCACAGGCGTGTCCAGAAACTTTTCCACTTCGGCAAACGCCACAATCTCATCAAATTTCTTTTTGATCTCCCCCCGGCTCATGCCCAGAATCGCGCCGTTCAGGTACACATTTTCCTGTCCGGTAAGTTCGGGATGAAACCCCGTGCCGACCTCCAACAAACTGGCCACGCGGCCCGTGATTTCCACGCGGCCTTCGGTCGGCTCGGTGATGCGGCTCAGGATTTTCAAAAGGGTGCTTTTGCCGGCGCCGTTGCGTCCGATGATGCCCAACACCTCGCCTTGGCTGACCTCGAACGAAACATCCTTCAGCGCCCAAAAAGCCCCGCGCGGGTCCCGGCTCCCGATTCCCGGCTCCCGCCCCCCGGGCGCGCCAGGGTTGGCGCCGGAAGCCGGGTTCTTAAACCAGCGCAGCGGGGCGGTCGCAAAATTCTGTATGACATGGCGCAGGCCGTCGGAGCCGGCGTTGCTCCCCAGCACGTACTGCTTGGCCAGATTGTCCACGCGGATGACAGGTTCAGACATGGGTCAAATAATGTCCGCAAAAGCGCGCTCGGTTTTGCGAAAGTAATAAATGCCGAAAAACAACAGCCCCGCCGTGAGCACCAGGGACATGATAAATGCCGGCCAATAGAAAGTGCGCGAGCCGCCGAGGATGGCCCACCGGAACCCGTCAATGACTCCCACCATCGGATTCAACGAGTAAAGAAGAAAGCACCTGTCCCCCGTCACCTGTCCGAGCTTGCTGATGAACTTGTCGTGCATCACGCTGCTGCTGTAGGCGACCGGACACACATACAGCCCGAATTGAACGACGAATGGAATCAGCATGCGGAAGTCCCGATACCGGACGGTCAGGGCGGTGACAATCAAGCCCGGTCCCAGCGCCGCCGCAATGGCCAGCACGACCAGGGCGGGCAGGGCGAGCAGCCGCCAGGTGGGCCAGAAATGATACCACAACATCAGCGCGGCCAGAATGGAACACGCCACCAGGAAATCCACGAGCGAAACGACGGTGGAGCTGGCCGGAACGATCATGCGCGGGAAATAGATTTTGGAAATGAGATTGGCATTGTTGACAACGCTCTGGCTGGCCAACGAAAGCGCGTTGGCAAAAAACTGCCACGGCAGCATCGCGGCGCACACCATAATGGCGTAGGGAACATTGCCTTCCGACTTCAGCCCGGCGACCTGCCCAAAAATGACAGTCAAGATGAGGATGCTCATCAGGGGTTGCAGGATCGCCCACGCCAGGCCCGCGGCGGTCTGCTTGTAACGCACAATCACGTCCCGCCAGGCGAGGATCAGAAACAACTCGCGGTAATGAAACACGTCGCGCCAGTAATTCTTCGTGGCGCGCCCGGGTTCCAGGATCAACTTTTGCGCTGCTCCCATGTTCAGTCAAGGCGCCGCACTTGGACTTCCCGCCGGCTTTCCGCGAGAACTCCTTGGCGCCCGTATTATTGTTGTTCGTCCACCCACAATTCCCGCTGGCCGGGAGGGGGTTTTAATCGCCGTCCAGCATCTTCACCACAAAGGGCAATATCCGCCGCCCGGCCCGTTCCCAGCGGCGCAGCAACTTGATGCGTTCAAGGATATGCTTCCGCTGTTCCCCTGAAAGTGTCCGCGTCTGGGCCGCGATGCGGTCCATGCGGGTTGTGCTGTCATCAAAATGGGTCAGGATTTGCTGGCGCAAAAAGCGCCCGGCCAGCTTTCGCAGTTCGGCGACCGCTACGAAATGCGTCCGGCGATCCGAGGCGACGTACACCGTATGCACCGCGCCCAGGTCTTGAAGATATTTCAAGCCCTGGCTGGCGGAGCCTTTGCTCAACCTCAGGCGTTCGATGACGGTGTCCATGGGGAGCGGTTTCGCGGAAACGAAAAGCAGGCCGTAGATTTCGGCGACCGAGCGGGGCTGCCCGACCGCCGCGGCTAATTGGACAAAGAATTGAATGACTTCAACCTCGACAGGTTTCAGTTCCGACGCGCCCGCATTTGTCTTTATTGCCTCCCATGGTTTTTCTGCGACAACAGCATCCATTGTTGGAACTATAGCAGACAATCCATTTTGTTCAAGTAAAAATGAACAAAAAAGTCATTGGGTGCAGCCGCTCCTGCAATTCCGGCGGAAGGCGGAGGCCCAGGTCTTTATTTGATGGCAGGGCAACCCCATTGCGAAGGCTTGACGGATCCGGTTTGGGAAGGCATAAGTTGCGAATAGTTCGTAACAATCAACCTTGAACGTGAAAACCATGAAACCTCGTACATTGTTTTGCTCCACTCTCGCGTGCTCCCTGGCCTTCGTTGCCGGTCAAGCAAAAGGCGGCGCGTCCCCGGCCGATTCATCTTCCGGCATCCCTCACTTGCGCAAACAGGGCACGGCCACCCAATTGATCGTTGACGGCGAGCCTTTCCTGGTCCTGGCCGGAGAACTGAGCAACAGCTCCGCCACCGGCGTTGATTACATGGACCGGGTATGGCCGAGGATCGCCGCCCAGTCGAAACTCAACACCGTCCTGCCGGGCGTTTCCTGGAACCAGATCGAACCCCAGGAGGGCAAGTTCGACTTCACGGTGCTGGACAGCGTGATCCAGGGCGCGCGGAAACACAACGTGCGCCTGGTGCTTCTTT
>Ga0187871_10003643_pt1 | contig 11864 bp, 5 predicted proteins | sample June2016WEW_16_1_FD_132988 | JGI IMG/M metagenome (GOLD analysis project Ga0187871, IMG submission 132988) | Peatland microbial communities from SPRUCE experiment site at the Marcell Experimental Forest, Minnesota, USA - June2016WEW_16_10 | ecosystem: Environmental > Terrestrial > Soil >... | reverse complement strand
CTGACGTCGCCCACTACGACCAGGACACCGCCTGCCTCTTCGGGGCGAATATAGAAGAAATCCCCACCCACTTGCCTCGCCGGTTTGTACGCACTCTCGATGCGAAAGCCGAGAATGTGGGGGATCTTTTCAGGGATGAGCATTTGCTGCACGGCTCGCGCCGCTTCCATCTCGCTCTGCAAATGTTCTTCTTCCCGCCGCGAGCGCGCGAACCACAGCACAACGATCCCAAGATTCGCGATCAAAATAATCCAAATCGACAGATCATATAGTCCAAACGTGAACGGCCAGCTGAAGGTCCTGTCCCAGAAGGTCCAGATCGGTTTGATCCAAGCATGACCCGCGGTGAGGATCACCGTGAGGATGTCATTGATCAAGTTCGCTAGAGCATTGAATCCCACCGGAATCAGCAGTAATCGTGCGTTGGGATCGCCGCGTTTCGCTCCCTCGATCAGCATGACCACAGGGCCGATTAAGAAGGGGAGGTCGACCACACTGAAGATCAAATTGCCAACTGAAATTGGCAGGTGCCGGGCCGCAGGCAAAATCAACATCGCTGTATGCAGCACCAGGGATGCCGCAGCCGCCCAGACCCAGACAGTGCGCTGGGCTCCCAGCAGCAACCAAACGAACATCACAAAGCTGAAGAACCCTGCTCCACCGAGAATGTACGGCAATGCGTCGCCCACGAAAAGCGGCAGATCGTGAAATGCCGCGTAGGCGTATATCAGGGAGTGAGTGCCGAAGATAATGCCGCTCAAGCCGAACCACAGGTACACGCGTTCCTTCGGCCGCATCAGGAACAGCGCAAAGCCGGTGCCGCCGTAGAGGAAACAGAGCAGGGCTGACAGGTTCTGCGCCGACTGCTCCCAGAACGTGTTTTTGTCCTGCAGCATCATCCAATCCCGCAACTGGCCGGCGTCGCCAATGCGCGGCTCGCCCTGGATGCCCCCGCCGATATACATTGCCCATTGCGGCCGGTGCCACACGCGGATGGCAATCTTCATCTGGCCGCCTTGCTCGGGCGGCAGCAACACCATGTGCTGGTGAATGTCGTAGATGTTGGCGCGGGGCGGGAATCCTCCGAATGAGCCGACGATCTGGCCGTCAGCAAACACCTGGTAACTGGTCAGAATGTGGGGAATGAAAAGGCCAAGTTGCCGGTGGTCAAGGGGCAAAATCACCTTGAACCGGTACCACGCAAAGCCGCTGTAGTCCTTGTAGCCCTGTGCGCTCCAATCGCTCTCTGAAGAGATGAGCGGCCACGCGGAATCGTCGAAGGCGGGATCGGACCAACGGGGATCGTCGCCGGTGTGGAAACGCATCATGCCGTCCAAAGCCGCCATCTGCACGCGATCGCGCTCCATGTCGAATACCTGCGCGCATGCAGGCAGCGCCAACGCGGCTATCGCCAACAGGATGAGCCTACGCATGCGCCACCCCGGTTGCTACAAGCTCAAGTGTGAGCACCGTGATGTCGTCTTCCTGGCCGAAGGTGCTGGCCGCACGGGCAATGCTTTCGGCGGATTCAGTGGAAATCGCCGCGGTGCGCTCGAAGCCGAAGAGCTCGCCTTGAGTGTTGCGGGCTTCTACAACGCCGTCTGTGATGACGGTGAGCTGGGCGCCGGGAGGCAGGGTGAAGGTCATTTCCGGGTACACGGATTCGGCGCTGAGGCCGAGCGGAAGACCGTTGTCGATAGCGAGTTCCACTCCGTTGATGTACGGAGCGACGTGACCCGCATTGGCCAGTGTGCAAGAGCCGTCGGGGTGCAGGCGAGCCGCAAGGCAGGTGACAAACCCGCCGCGAAGATCACCGGCGAGAGACAGGTTGAGTATGCGAAGGATCTCCGCAGGAGCGGCGGTCGAGAGCGTTCGCAACGAGCCGATGATGGCGGAGACGGTCATCGCGGCGGGCAATCCCTTGCCGCTCACGTCGCCCACCACAACCAGGATTCCGCCTTCTTCTTCCGGCAAAATTCGATAGAAATCTCCGCCTACCTGGGTAGCGGGCAAATACACGCCTTCGATCTGGAAGCCGGGCACCGTGGGTGGCGTTGTGACCAGCCGCTGCTGTACCTCGCGGGCCGCTTCGAACTCAGCGCTAACGCGTACCTGCTCGAGACTGATGCGGCGATGGCGGAACAACAGGACCGGGCCGATGGAAACCAGGAAGAAGAACATCGACAGGTCGTCATATTCAAAGGCGAAGCGACCGACACGGAATTGCGTGAACCAGGGCACGGTGAGTCCGAGCACTTCGATGGCGCTTGCCAGTAGAAATGAAGGCAGCAGCAGACCAGCTTCTCTACTCCCGCGCCGCCATTTCCACGCCAGAAAACCCAACGAGCCAGCGATGAAAGGCATTTGTATGAGGAGCAGGATCCAACTGAACGCCTGGCCGGGCAAAGGAGGGAACCAGGTGAACTGCTCGCTCAAATAAGGCAGGCCAATGAGCACTGGCACGACCAAAAGCAGGATCTGATAGCCACGCATCCAGCGGTTGAGACGAACCCCGGTAAAGGCGGCGATGAAGCCAACCAGCGGCGCGTAGCGGCCGATCATGCCCAGAGAATCAGTAAGCTCGGCGGTGCAGCGCGGAAGCAACGGGTAGACCCAATTGAAGACCGACTCCAGCGACATCGTCCCATCAAGAAAAAGGAATGCCGCGAACCAGAGGTATTCTCGCGCGCCGCGATCGTTGCGGAAGGCCAGCAGCAGAATGACTCCGCCGAGGAGTTCGCCGAGACAGAGCAAGGCTTGCAGCAGCGCGTCGTAAAGGTGCGCCGCATCAGCAGCTGTGCGGATATCTTCGAGAACAAGCGCTTCGCCGAGGAGCACGTCGCCGCTGCGCGGCAGTCTCGCCGCTTGACGATGAAGCCCGACGATGCGAAGAGCGACCTGGGCGGGACCAACCTGCAAATACAGCAGCATCCAACGCCGAGCTTCGATGGTAGTGCGGGGCCAGCCGGCGCAGTCGGCGGCTCTCTGTCCATTCACGAATACCGTGCAATCGTCGGCGTCGGGGTTCACAAGCAAGGCCGGATTCGCAATGAACTGATCGGAGCTGACGGTCGCGCGCAGCCAGACTACGTTGGGTCCTTGCGCCGAAGCGCGGCGGTCCTTGCTGAGCCAGTAAGTTCGGCCGGGGCGAGGATCAACGGAGGCGAGGGGACCGCCCGGAGGATCGCCTTCGAAAAGCAGCCACGGGCCGTCGAGCCGTGCGGGTCCGGCGGCGCCGTGTGCGACAATCGCCTGCGCGTGATCGAGAGCCGCGGGAGCGAGAAGCATCAGCGTCAGGGCGAAGACGTCGCATGCACAGCGTAACCGAGAGGGACTGTTACCCATGCGCCACCTCGGCTGAGGCGTACTGCAGCGTGAGCACGGTAATGTCGTCTTCCTGGCCGAAGGTGCTAGCCGCACGGGCAATGCTTTCGGCAGCCTGAGTGGAAATGGCTGCGGTACGCTCGAAGCCGAAGAGTTCTCCAGACGCGTTGCGGGCCTCGACAACGCCGTCGGAAAGAAACGTGAGGGTGTCGCCGAGGGCGAGCGTGAGCGTGGTTTCCGCGTACTCGGCATCGGAGGCGATGCCGAGTGGGAGGCTGGGGTCGAGTTGAATCTCGCGGCCATCATGGTACGGCGGCAGATGCCCGGCGTTGGCTACCGTGACCTGTCCATTCGGAGAGAGCCGTGCGCACACGCAGGTAATGAATCCCTCGTCGCGCGTCTCCGCCAGCTGCCTATTGAGCCGCGTCAGCACCGCCGCCGGCCCCAGGTTCTCCTTCGCCAGCGCTTGCAGTGCTCCCAGCGCCAGCGTGCTCGTCATCGCCGCCTTCAGTCCCTTGCCGCTCACATCACCCACCACCACCATCGGCGCGCCGCCTCCCGACTCCAGCACCTGATAGAAATCCCCGCCCACTTCCTGCGCCGGATAGTACGCAGCCTCCAACGTGTACCCTGCCACCTGCGGCACACGCGCGGGCACCAGCCGGCGCTGGATCGTCCGCGCCGCCTCCAGCTCCGCCGCTGTTCGCGCCTGCTCGCGGCTCACCCGCGTGAACCGGAAGAACATCACCACCGCGATCGCCAGCACGAACAGAAAATCGCCCACGTCCGACAACCACAGCGCAACCGGTCCCACCAGAATCGGATCGTCCAGGAACTTCAGCCGGTCCCATCCCGCATAAATGGCAACGAATCCCACATCGAACAGCGCCGCCGTCGCCACCGGCAGCAGGCTCGGCAAAATCAGCCATCCCGCCTCGCGGTTCCCTCTCCGGTACCAGATCAACAGCAGCACTGGCAGCAGCAGCGCCGCCGGCAAAATCATCGCCGCTTCCACCAGCGCATACGGATTCCCCGACACATTTCCAATCAGCATCACCGCGAACAGAAGCAGCGGCGTCGGCAGCAGCCATTCATACACCCGCCACGCTCGCCCCACGCGCTGCCCTGCAAAGCTGAACGTGAATTCGATCTGCAGAATCGTGAACGCGTAGATCAGCGGATCCCCGAGGAAATCATTCCACGCCAGCGGAATCAGCCCCGTCTCGGAGCCGACGCCAAGCATGGTCGAAATCGCCAACAGCAGCAGATACAGCCCCAGCCATCGATATTCGGCGTGCCCCCTCTGCGCCCGGTATAGTGCCAGGGCCGCAAGCCCCGCCAAAAGGACGACCAGGTTGATGACAATGGACGGCACCGCCAAATACAACCGCACGCTCTCCATCGCCGCGCGTTCGTCCTCGATCGCGCCAGGCGTTCCCAGCTCCGCCGTCAGAAATAGCGGCAGATGATAGTAGCGGTAGGTCTTCGTCGCCCGCGTCCGCAGCGCCAGCACCAGGTCCGTCGCTTCGTTGGGCACCGGAATCACCTGCTCCGTCGGCCGCTTCACCTCGAAGAACGGCAGCACCTCTGGCCCGTCGGCCTTTTCCCCGTTGATGTAAACCTGATAGGTGCCCACTCCGCCCGCAAACAGCAGGTGCACGTGACGATGCCCCGGCGCCAGCTTTATGCGTAGCCGAAACCACTGCCATCCCGGCTGCGCTGCGCCCATGTCGTCTAGCTCCACCGTCTTCCACTGGCTATCGTCGAAGCCGGGCTGCGCCCAAGCCGGGTTGTCCCCGGCCTGTTCTTTCCACCCCTGATCGATGTCCACCGTTCCCGACGGCCACTGAGTGGCATCCACCTGCGCCTGTGCCGTGGGCGTGCGGAAGAAGCACACAGCCAGAATGGCCGGCAGCGCCGCTGCCAGCAGCCGCGCCCTAAGCATGCGGCGCCTCGGCACCGGCGAAGGCAAGCGTGAGCACGGTGATGTCGTCATCCTGGCCGAAAGCCTGGGCGGCGCTGGCGATGGATTCGGCGGTTCGGGTGGACAGGGCGGCTGTGCGATCGAAGCCGAAGAGTTCGCCCGCGGAGTTGCGGGCTTCGACGACGCCGTCGGAGAGGAAGGTGAGGCGGTCGCCGGGAGCGAGTTCGAAGCGCTTCTCCTCATAGCTCGCGTCCGCGAGGAGCCCGAGAGGCAGGCTGGTCGGCACGGGCAATTCTTCGCCGTTGCGATATGGGGACAGGTGGCCGGCGTTGGCGATGGTCAGTTTCCCATCCGCGTCGATAAGCGCCGCGCAGCACGTGACGAAGCCGCCGATTTGGCCGCAGAGGACGCGGTTGAGGTGAGCGAGCACCTGCACAGGCTGGCGTGCCTTCCCGGCGCGCAGAGCGCCTACGATGGCGCTCACGGTCATGGCGGCTTTCAGCCCCTTGCCGCTCACATCACCGACCACGATCAGCAAAGCGCCGTCGTCGCCGGGGAGTATCTGAAAGAAATCTCCGCCCACTTCTTGCGCAGGCAGGTAGACGCACTCAACCATGAATCCCGGCGTGACCGGCGACACGGCCGGAATCAGAAGGGACTGCACGGTCTTGGCTGCTTCAAATTCGCCGGCCAGGCGCTCCTCTTCCTTGCGCGCAAGGGCGAAACGGCGTACCAGGAAAATGAGCAATGCAAGAATAAAGACGAATCCGACAAGGTCGTCGAGAGAGATTGGAAAAGGCAACGAGATCAGCGTGGCGTAGATGGCAGACAGCGCCAGTTTCATTGATCCCGTGAGCTGCCACACGATCCGGGCCGTCAGGTCGAAGAGGTCCAGACCATAAAAGAGTGCGACCGGAACGAGCAGCAGTCTCGCCGAGACCTCCTTTCGGAACACGCCCGTTAGAAGCACCGAAATGACCCAGGCGTAAGCTGGCGCGATGCACACCCCCTCAAGGGCATAGGACATGCTCGCGCTGGCCCACTGAAGATATAAGAGCACTGCTGAAAAAGGACACGCAGCCGAAAGCAGGAGGACTGTCCACCACAGAATCGACCGGCGCACACGCAAAACGATGGAGAAGAACGCCAAGGCCGCAATCACCGCGGGCACTTCAGTCACAAGGTCCAGCAGGTACCAGAGCGGGTAGGGCAACGAACCGAGGTTGAATTGCAGGTCGAGCGCGACACTGGCGGATTGGGCAAGGAGCAAAATAGAAAAACAGAGATATTCCTTCTCCTTGAGACGCAGGAGGAAAAGGGCCAGAATGGCAAAGCCGACTAACGCTGCAAAGAGACCAAATGCATACTCGTTCACGAAATGGAGAGCGCGCGTCGATTGCTGGGATTCAAGCAAGTGAAAAAGCAGATTTGGATCGCCTGCTTCACTCCCCGGACTCAAAGACCCTGCGCCAACCCAGGACGCGAGGGGCCGATAAGTCCATACACGCAGGGCAATCTGTATGGTTTGCGCGCCCTTGCCGCTCACTGGAAGTCGAAACATCGTCCACAGCGAGCTCCAGATGGGGTCCCGTGTGGCCACGGCGGAGCCCGCACTGCCAATCAGCTTGCCATTCGCATAAACCTGACAACCGTTGAGGATATCGGTAAGCAGCAGGTCGACGGGCTGGCCGTCACCCGGCACCTCAACCTTGAAGCGGTACCACGCATATCCTGTAAATGCTGGATATCCCTGCTCGGTCCAGCTCTCTCCTGAGCGGATCAGCGGCCAGTTCGAATCGTCGTAGTTTGGGTCCGCCCAGGCGGGGTTGTCTCCGGTGTGGAAGCGCCACAGACCGTCGAGTGAAGTCACCGGCTCGTGGCCGGTGATCAGGCTGAAGGTCTGTGCAGAAAGACTGGCGGACGCGAAGACCGCCAGAAGAAGCAAGACGAGAGAGGTTCGCTTCATCCCGTCACCGCCTCCAGCTCCGGTGCACGCGCAACCGTCAGTACAGTGATGTCATCTTCCTGGCCGAAAGCCTGGGCGGCGCCGGCGATCTGCTGGGCCGATTCAGTGGAGATCGCAGCAGTGCGCTCGAAGCCGAAGAGTTCGCCCGCGGAGTTGCGGGCTTCGACGACGCCGTCGGAGACAAACAATAAGGACTCGCCCTCGCTCAGCTTGACCCGGGTAGCCTGAAAGGCGACGTCGGGCACCGCGCCCAGCGGCAAGGCGCCATCCAGCGCCAGCTCCTTGCCGTTGAGGTAAGGCGGCAGATGCCCGGCGTTGGCCAGCTCAGCGGTCCCATCGCCGCCGATGCGCAGGGCGAGGCAGGTCACCAATCCGCGGCCCTGCAGGCGATCGTTCAGCAGAGCCAATATCTTGCCGGGATCGGAGGTGAATTTGAACGCCGTGCGGATGGCGCCGACGATGAGCGCGGCGAGCATGCCGGCTTGCAATCCTTTTCCTGCCACGTCTCCGACTATGATCAAGGTGCTCGCGTCACGCAGGTCGTGAAGTACCTGGAAGAAATCTCCGCCCACTTCGCGCGAAGGCTGGTAGACGCTCTCAATCGCTAAGCCGGGAGTCGGCGGCAGCTTCTCGGGGATGAGGTACTGCTGAATCTCGCGCGCCGATGCCATTTCGCCGGCCAGCATCGCGCGCTCTTCGGTGACCTGGCGCTGCTCGCGGAACAAAAGGCCAAGCAAGGCGGCGAGCACACCTGCAGTCGTGAAGCCTCGTACCTCGATGAGCGCGACGCTCCAGTGGACGAAAAGATTCTGGACGCCAGGCACGTGAAGAAAGTGGCTGCCGCCCTGCACCGTGAACCAGGTAATGTCGGCGACCGCCCAAAGCATGCACAGAGCCGCGATGGGGCGCATGCGGCGGGAGATCGCCTGGTACGGCCAGAAGGCGACGAACGGCGAGAAGGAGAGCACGAGATGCGCGGGGAGAGATATGCCGTAGACCAGATTGTCTCTTTGCGAAGTGAGGAATGACGGCCCGAAGGCGCCGATCACCGCGTCGATGCCGGAATAGGCGTGCGCGAGGAATGCGAGAGAGATCAGGATCCAAATGGCGCGCGGTATGCGCCGGCCTGCCAGCACCCAGATGAACGCATACTGGGTCGCGGTGAGCAGAAGATTGCCCAGGGTAACCAAACAGGCGCAAGCGGCAAGGGAGTAGTCCAACATTGCAGCGGTACTGAATTCGTTCAGCCGCAGCGTAGTCATGGCAAGGCAAGTGGTGCTGAGTAACATAAGTTCCCGGCGCTCGCGGTCGTAGAAGAAAAGCCCGAGCAGCATGATGCCCAATACGCCTATGACGCCGTAGCACGCCGCTATTTCAAAATAGGACGAAGATCTCGTCAGCACAGTCCGGGCGCGCAGAGCATCGAGGATGTCTTCGTCTCCGGCGCGCAGTTCCATCGGCCGCGCCATCAGGGCGGGAATTGGGCCCCCGGTGACCAGCGCGCTGTGATAGGTGACGCGCAACGCGAGAGTCGCCGGGCTCGGCTCAAGAAGCTCAGCGGGCGCACGGAACGAGCGGATGGAATCGATGCTGAAGTTTCCATTATGCAAATCGCCGGAACCGCCTAGAAGCTTTCCTTGCAGGTAAAGCTGGTAGGAGGCGTAGAGACTGATCTGAATGGCGGGTTGTGCAACGCCCCGCAGCGGGCCGAGGTCCGCGTGGCAGCGCACCCAGACGCTCGTTTGATCCAGCCGCGGCTTCCACTCTGTGTACGGCTGCCAGCCTGATTCGTCGAGCGAAGGCGCAGCCCAGGCGGGGTCGTCGCCGACGTGCGAAACGCACTGCTGCGGTGAAATGGTCGTGTAGGACCGGGCGCGTACCGGAGCCAGAGCGGTGAAGGCTGCTGTGGGAACCAGAAAGACGAGGAGCAGCTTATGCATGAACGGACGCTCCCACAAGCGACAGTGTCAGCACGGTGATGTCATCTTCCTGTCCGAAGTGCTGAGCCGCGCCGGCAATATTTTGGGCGGATTCAGTGGACGCGGCCGCTGTACGTCCGAATCCGAAGAGCTCGCCGGATGCATTGCGGGCTTCAAGAACCCCGTCGGAGAGCAGGGTGAGCTGCGCGCCGGGAGGGAGTTGATATTTGCGCTCCGGATAGCGCATGTCGGCCTCGAGGCCCAGCGGTAGGCCGCTTTCGGTAGTGATTTCTTTGCCGTCAAGATATGGCGCGAGGTGCCCGGCGTTGGCTGCCGTCAGTGTGCCATCTGGATCGGCGCGAAGGACGAGGCAGGTGGTGAACCCGCCATGGCTGCGCGCCAGCATGCGCTGGTTCATGGCGGCGAGAATTTCCCCGGGAGAATGCGTGTAGTGAGCGAGGGTGCGCACCGTCCCCACCAGCAATGAGACAGTCATCGCTGCAGGCATGCCTTTACCGCTGACGTCGCCGATGACGACCAGAAGGCCGCCTGCCGAGGTAGGCATGATCTGGAAGAAGTCTCCGCCGACCTCGCCGGCGGGCAGGTAGACGCTGTCGATCTTGAATCCCGGCACTTCGGGCATGTCGACGGGAATGAGAACCTGCTGCACGGCGCGCGCGCTTTCCAGTTCCTGCTCCATCGCCAACTGATGGCGCGTATTCTCTGCGGCGTAGCGGTAGACCGCATAGGCGAGGATGAGCAGCAGGGCGATCCCGGACAAGACGTTTGCCGAGACCGGGCTCCCGTAAATTGTGAAGAGCGGCGCCGCGATCCGGTTTCCCAAAGTCCAGTGCGTGAAGCGGCTGCCCTGCTCGAACGTGTAAGTGCAGATGAAAAGCAACTGCGTGAGAAGGGCGACCAGCGCCACCGCCCAGCGGATCCAATCCAGACGCGATCGGCGCATGAGCGCGACTGCAATGATGTAAACGGGGATGAGCTCGAAGGCGGTATAGACCAGGGTGAGCGCTGCGTCGAGCCATTGCCATGGAACCGGATTGGCCAATGCAAACCCGATCCCGGTGAATGCGTCGGGAACGGCCATGGCAAACTCGATGACCGCGGACCATCGCAGGACCCGCATCAGGCGCGCTTCGCCGCGCACGTCAAGGAGCCAAGCCAGCAAGAACCAGAGCGCAACATCGCCTACGCAGAAGATGGGCGTGCTTAGAGCGGCCGCCATGGCGCTCGTGATGGGCAGAATGCCGGGAGCAATCGTCGGCACGGCCGCGTGGCTGAAAGCGAATCCAGCCATGCAAAAAACGAGCCATTGACGGCGGTCCCGGAACCAGGCGACGAGGCAGATGATTGCGACGAGCGCATAGAGCGAGTTGAGATCAAAGTTGAGTTGCTGACCCTGTAACCAGTGGTAGTTCCAGGCGTCGAGCGCCGCGCCGACCGCCAGCGGGCTGCCGAGGATCGGAGACGACTCAAAGCCGCCTGAGACGCCGGTGTCATAGGAAGCAAAGCCGTCTTTCCAGACGCGAACGGCCAGCACGCCGGGCTCAGGCGGACCGAGAACGAAGCTGGCCGGCCAGGGGCTTTGCCACAGGTTCAGTTGCGGCGGCAGCTTGCCCAACGAGCCGACAAGCCGGCCATTCCAATAGACCTCGTAGGCGTCATCGACCTGCGGAACCAGCAACGTGATTGTGGGTGGTGCGTGGCCTGGAAAGGTTACATGCAGCCGGTACCAGGCGAAACCCTCGGTATTGGGGTGCGTCTGTGCGCCCCAGGGCTTGGCTGCCGAGATCTGTTCCCACGATGAATCGTCGAAATCGGGTGCGGCCCAGGCGGGATCGTCGCCGAGATGGAATTGCCAGGGACCGTCGAGCGCGACGCTGCCGCCGTCCAGCTCGAGCGGTGCCGGCGACCCCGGAACGATCGCGCCGGGCACAACGGATTGAGCAATAAGATGGGCCGAGGCGGAGACAAGAACCAGAGACAGCAGTCCCGCTGAAACGGGCAAACGGCGGGGAAGCATGGCAAGAGCATAACTCGCCCCAACTGATTGGAAAAGCAAATTTTGTGAACAAATGAAGCAAACGAAACTCGAGGGGCGGCGCGAGCGGAGGAGGCACGCCGGACCTCTACAATGAAATGCGCATGACCCATTTCGAGAGTCTCGTAGCGGCGACGGACTGGCGTTGGGTGTGGCTTGTGGTGGCGGCGTTTCTGGCCGGGGTGCTGAACGCGGTTGCCGGCGGCGGCTCGTTTCTGTCGTTTCCCGCCATGCTGGGCGTTGGTATCCCGCCGGTGCAGGCGAATGCCACCAACACCGTGGCCATTTGGCCCGGCCAACTGACGTCGATCGCTGCCTACTGGCCGGACGTGCGCAAGAACCTGAGGATGGCGTGGTTGATGGGCGCGGCCGGCCTGCTGGGCGGCACGATCGGAGCGGTCGTCCTGCTGAACACGCCGCAGCGAACATTCCTGCACCTGGTGCCGTGGCTGCTGCTGGCTGCGGCTTCGACCTTTGCCGTCAGCGGACCGGTTTCGCGGGCGTTGGCGCGGCTCAACCGGAAACGAGCCGAGCGCGAAGCAGGCGGCCCATCACACGGGATGCCGAAGTGGTTGCTCTTTCTGGCATCGCTCGTGGTGAGTTTTTATGTCGGCTATTTTGGCGCCGGCGCAGGATTTCTTTTCATGACATTGCTCGCGCTCTTCGGGTACCGCG
>Ga0187871_10003642_pt1 | contig 11864 bp, 9 predicted proteins | sample June2016WEW_16_1_FD_132988 | JGI IMG/M metagenome (GOLD analysis project Ga0187871, IMG submission 132988) | Peatland microbial communities from SPRUCE experiment site at the Marcell Experimental Forest, Minnesota, USA - June2016WEW_16_10 | ecosystem: Environmental > Terrestrial > Soil >... | reverse complement strand
GTTGCAACCAATCCTCGGCGACGCTCAAACCCAGCCGGCTCAGGAGACGCCGACGAGCCTCCCGCCGCGCGCCGCAATTGCCGCCCCCTGGCTCCTTTCGTTCCCCCACTGTCTGAATTGCAGTCAGCAGCAGAACAGGCTTGTCGCCGCGGGGCTGTCTGTCTTACAATCCCGCAAATGCCGACTTTCGCCGAGTATTTGGAAAAGTGGCTCAAACAGTCCACCGCACAGGGATTGACCAATCCATTGATCAAAATGCCGGTCAAGCGGTTTCGACTTTTGCAGGCGAACGAGTTTGATTCATTGGCCAACGGTGGGTCCTTGAGCATCGGTACAATGGCCGACCCCATTGCTCGCAATCTCTACAAGAATTACCAGACGCGCATACGTGAACGCGGTGAACATTGCGCATTCATTTGTTCCGGCTCCGTGGAAATGATTATTGCTGGCGCGGTGGATGGAAAACAGCGCAAGCAACTTTTCCCGGTTTGCCTGAAACGTGCTTCGTTTCACACCAGCGGCGACAAAATCAAGGCGGTCGTTGCCGAGGACGAAGCATGGCAATTCAACCCGGTCTTGCAGGCGCATCTTCGCGGATTGTGCATTTCAGTTCCCGTCTCCGTCGCCGAGAATCCCGGCGAAGCAACCAGTTGGGTCAAGTCGCAATTGGGCAATCGTGCCTCCCAAATCACAGCCGACGGTTACGTCGGCCTTTTCAGCAGCCAGCAAATGGTCGTTCAAAATCGCTTGAACGACCCGCCGTTGAAACAGGCATTGGCGAAAAATCCTGTAGTCCAGGCGAAAATCTCCGGAGCAAAAATTGAGGTGCTGGCCCTCGATGAAATCACGGACGACGGCTTGGAAGACCTTGGCTTGGCGTTACCTTGTGATGACAGTCAATTGCGCGTCGTTCAGCTTTCACACGACGGACATTGCCTGCAAGTGGAGGGGCCTCCCGGCACCGGTAAATCGCAGACCATTGCAAACATCATTAGCGACGCACTTTATCACGGGCGCAATGTGCTTTTGGTCTGCGACAAGAGGGCTGCCATTGTTCAGGTCGAGGAACGCCTCTCGAACGCTGGCCTTAAACCAGCGATGCTGAATCTCCACGATGAAGATTTGGACAAGCGGGAGTTTTTGAGGCAAGCAATCGACAAGTTTCCTGCTTGGCAAAATGCCCGCATTTATCCCTTCACCCAATTGAAGGCATCGCGGCAGACGCTTAACGAGCGCGTGCGTTTTGCTCGCAGCATTTCCCACCCGTCCTTGCAGGTCACAAAACGTGAAGCCTTGTCCGGCTTGATTCAGTTGCGAAAGGAATTGAAGAATGTTCCAAACATCGCCGTCACCAACTGGCAATCGCTTTCCAAAGAACGGCTGAACAAATTGCTTGGATGTTTAGGCGAGTGGCCCGACCTCGCTGCGGTGCTGACGCAAAATGACAATGTTTGGAACAATGTCCGCGTCGAAGCATTTGACGACAATCCCAACGCCGCGAACGAACTCCAAAGCACGATTCAAAAAATCCTCTCACAACTTGAATCACTTCAGATCGTGAGAGAATGGGCGGCGAGCCGTTCAAATAAATCACGCCAGGCGATGACTTTGTTCAGCCATTTCCAGTCCGGCTGCCGCTGGCCCGGATTCTGCAACTCCACATAGTTGACGAGCGGAACAAGTTTTTGCTGGCAATCGGCAAAATCCCTTTGGGCTGCAAACGCCGCCATGACGGAATTGGTGCGGTCGCCTTCTTGCTGTTCGTAGTCTTGCAGGAATTTGGCGATGCGCTGGCGCGATGCGTCATAGAATGTCAGCGCGTCCTCAATGTTGTCCGAGTGCTCGTCATCCGGCAACGTCAGCGTGTCAAACCCCGAGAGTGCCGCCTTTACATTTGCCAGCAAGCTCGCGTTGGTGGATTCCCAAAATGTCTGCCAGTGAACGCTAGCGATTTCAAACAAATCATTCCTGTCCCGCATCTGCTCGGCAAACGCCGCCATTCCTTCGAGCGCCTGCACTTCCTGGCGCGAGAGAAAGTCTTCCATGTGGTTGGCATTTTCGTGAGCAACCGCAAGATACGCGGAAGTCAATTGCTTCAAAACGACGTGTGATTCCGCCGCCGATCTGAGCGAATGCACGGTTCGTAGCGCGGTAACGGCATGGAGCGTGATTTCCTGCCATTGCTTGAAGCCGCGCGAGGGAATGGACGGGAACACTTGCCGAAGAGCATACTTGCATTTGCGGTCGTTGACGAAATGCACGCAATAGCTGACGAGGTTGAAACCGTGCTCAGCCTTCGCCTCGACGTGCTGCCAGTGCGTCGTTGCCACGCGCTCCAGTGCAACGAAGTGCAAGGGGAGTGGGGCATTCTTGGCGTGAGTCGCACACGCCTGAAAATGGGCCTTCCATCCGGCAACCGTGAGGACCGGCGTAGTGTCTGATTTCCACCAACCTCGCGGAACCGTTGCGCCAAGTGCTGCCAGGGAAACAACGGCTTGGAGTTGTGCGCGTCTGACGGTAAGTAATGGCGAATACACCAAGCCAATTTGTTCGCAAAGTCGGCGGTAGGCTTTTTGGCTCGCTTCGATTTCGTTACGCTTCTCCGTGTGATATGTCTCCCGCCACGACAGGAAATCCCAGGTTTTTGCGCCTTCGCTGCGAAGCAGTTCCTTCGCGGTGCGCTCGGCCGCTGCGAGGGCCTTTTTTTCAGCCTCATCCGAATACTTTTCAGAGAAGACAACGGGATGGCGAGCCGCAACCAGTTTTTCACGTCGTTCCCATTGCGACTGCAAATACTCAAGTTCCGACAGGGTGACTTTTGCGTTTCCGATCAGCTGCGGGTGACAGGCGGGCTTTTCCAAAACGGTGGTGACGAGCGTGCGCATGTTCGTCACGTTGGCATCGGAACTGAGCGGAAGCTCGATGCCCACGGTCCGGGCGCAGCAAAAACTCGACATTGACAGTGGCCTTTGGGTGAAACTCCGTGAGCGGTTGGAGAAGCATCAGGTTGTCATGGAGACGGCTTGCAGTGAACTCGACGACCTCTTTGAACATCCCCGCGCCGGGCTTTCCGACTACGCTTCACTCCTTGTGCGGGTGGCTGAAATCCAAAATGAACTGCCGCGCCGCTCACTCTGGTTGGAGAAGAAACGCTGGCAGGGCAAGATCTCCGCCTTTCCAGAAATCAAGGTTCTATGGGCGAAGATCCTCGATAGCTCCGTCAAACCGCAGCAAGCGCAACGTCTCTTTTGTTTCAACTTGCTCCGATTGTGTGACCCCATTGCAAAACCGCACGGCCTTGAATTAAAGCAGACTCTAAAAGAATTCACGGAACAGGATGCAAAACTGGCGTCTTGGGTGATTGACCACCTGAAGGCCAATTTGCGGAAAAAAATGGACCAAGCCGCGCAAGAGGCCGCGCAAAGCGAATCCGAATTGCGCCGCCTTGCGGGGCTACAGCGAGTCCGCGGCACTGTCCGCGAGTTGGCCAACGCCCATCTGGATTACCTGATTGCGGCAAAACCCTGCTGGCTGATGAGTCCAACTTCACTCGCCAACCAGATTGACTCCAGGATTTTTGAGGAATATGGCATTCCGTTCGATTTGGTGATCTTCGACGAAGCCTCACAGATTCGCGTCTTGGACGGTCTGCTCTCCATGTCATTCGGCAAGCAGGTCATCATTGTTGGCGACAAGAATCAGCTTCCGCCGACCGATTTCTTCGCGGGGTTTGCCAGCCCCGAAGCTGATGCGGATGATTTTGGCGTCAGCGAAAGTCTGCTTGAGGAATTCGGCGGCGTATTTGAGGAAGACAAGACACAGGTGATGTTGATGTCTCACTACCGCAGCGAAACACCAGACCTGATCCGCTTTTCCAACGACTGGTTCTACGCCGGGAAGCTGGAAATGTATCCGCCCGCCCACATCACCGGCATCGGTCGCCGGTTGCACTATCTTCCGAAAGCCATTTACTCCGAATCCGGCCAGCGCAACAACCCGGCGGAGGCGAACGAAGTCGTCAAGCTAATTGAATTGCACGTCCGCGAGCATCCCGACATATCGCTCGGTGTCGTCACCATGAATATTCCTCAGATGGAGTTGATTGACCAGCAACTCATCTTCGTTTCAGACCAGGTGCGCGCCTTTTGCGCCGACGAACAAAGATTCTTCCTGCGAAATCTGGAAACGGTCCAGGGCGACGAAATGGATCGCATCATTTTGAGCCTAACCTACGGCAGAAATGCGAATGGGCAATTCAACGCATCGGTGCTTGGGCCGCTCAACAAGAGCGGCGGTGAACGCCGCCTTAACGTAGCCATCACCCGCTCCCGGAGCGGACTCACCATCGTCACCTCGTTGAAAGTCGCCGACCTCGACGCGACAACCGCACAAAGCCGGGGTTTCCGGTGCCTCCGAGATTTTCTGGCTGAGTTGGAAAACACCGAACAGGGCCGCACCTTCGGAATCGGCAGCAAGCGATTCGAGCGGAAGAACGACGGCGTCTCCAATATCGTGCATTGCGAGTCACCTTTTGAGGAACAGGTTGTTGAGTTTTTGGAGAATGAAGGCTACGACATCGAATGCCAATACGGGGCGGGCAAGTTCCGCCTCGACATAATCATCAAAGAGCGCGGGCAAAACATTCTCGCCATCGAATGCGACGGTGCAGCTTACCATAGCTCACTTGTCGCCAGAACTCGCGACCGGGCGCGGCAGCGAGTCTTGGAAAAACTTGGCTGGCGAGTTCACAGGGTCTGGAGCACGAACTGGTGGCACTTCGAGGAGCAGGAAAAAGAAGGCATCATTGCCGCAATTAACTCCGCGCGTGGGTAGATGATGCTGGCGGTTGTCAGCGTGGCCGACCTCGGACCAAAGGAGGCCCGCTGCCCACGACCCAGAAGATCGCCCAGCATTGTCGTTCTTGGCAATCGGAGGGGTCATTCATAAGCTGGGTCGGTTTCTCAATCCTGCTTGGTCGAGCCTGAGCCGTTTGCTTCCCCTTGGAAGAGCATCCTCCTTGCCCTGGCCTTCCACCTTCGCCCGGCTTACGGCGGACTGGACGGTGGACTGGCTGCCGCCAAACCCGGCAAGACTTGGCTCGCCCGTGGAGGGTCATGGAAACGGGCTGAAATCCAATGGAAAAGGCGGGCTAAAAAAGACGGCTTGCAAATCTGGAGACAGCCTCCATAATTGCACAGATGCTGCCACGAGGCATCAGCCCACGCCTCAATCATTTGCTCGGGCATTCCCCGGCGGTTGTCCTGCTGGGATCGCGAAAGGTTGGCAAGACGACGCTGGCTTTGGAAATCGGTGAAAAACGGCCTTCGGTTTATTTGGACCTTGAGCACGAGGCTGACCGGGCCAAGTTGTCCGATCCTGTCCGCTACTTTGCCGATCACGAAAGCGAGTTGGTCATTTTGGACGAGGTTCACCGGCTGCCGGAATTGTTTCAACGTCTGCGCGGGGTCATTGACCGTGGCCGACGGCAGGGCAACCCGCGAAAAGGAGTTGCAAATCCGGTCCAGTGTGAGGACAATCTGCCATGCCCTTGGCTGTTTTCAACTTTGCCGTGTGGCAAGGCTGCCAGCACCGCGCGGATTCCTTTGGAGGGCAATGGAAAAGATTCAGAAGGCCGGAACATGACGCCAGAAGAACGAGCACGCCAAGAGATTGACGCGATGCTGACCGCGTCAGGTTGGGTCGTTCGGGAAAAGCGGAACGCCAATCTTGCCGCCGCACGGGGCGTTGCGGTCGCCGAGCTTTCGTTCAAAACAGGCGAGCCGGACTACACGCTCTTCGTGGATGGCACCAGCCTGAGCATCGAGCCGGACGATTTGGAACTGGCACCCTTCAACCAGCGCGGCGGCTTGGGCAAGGCTCATCAATTGTTTGGCGAAGACCTGCCGGATTTGTTAAATGAACTGAACGAGGCGCTCGCTGCATGAGTGAAAACAAATCCATGGCGGTGGTCAAAGGGTATGATGCCCTTGTGGGTGGCATTTCGCTGATTCTCGAAACGGGTCGCAGTGAGGCTGCCTGGTCGTTGAACTCGATCATGTCGGCCGTGTATTGGGAAATAGGCCGGCGGATCGTGGAATTTGAACAAGCCGGACGCTCACGGGCCGATTACGGCGAGCGCGTCATTGAACAGCTTTCCATGGATTTGCGGAGCCGCTATGGCAGAGGCTTCGGGCGAAGCCTTTTGTTCCAGATTCGAGCCTTCCATCTGGCCTATCGCGAAAAAGTCCAGACACCGTCTGGACAATTCCAAAACACAAAAGTCCAGACACTGTCTGGACAATTGGCCCCGGAATACTTTGCGGCGCTGCGCCAGGCCTTTCCCCTCTCTTGGTCGCAATACAGCCGCTTGTTGTCAATCGCAAACCCCGCGGCCCGCGAATTCTATGAAACGGAGGCATTACGCGGGGGCTGGTCAGTGCGCCAGCTCGACCGGCAGATCGCAACGCGCTTTTACGAACGCACGGCTCTGTCCCGGAACAAAGCCGCCATGCTCCGGCGCGGCCCAAAAAAAGAGCCGCTGGATGACGTCACGCCCGAGGAGGCCATCAAAGACCCCTACATCCTCGAATTCCTCGGCCTGAAAGATGAATACTCCGAAAGCGATCTTGAAGAAGGGCTTATTCACCGGCTCGAAGATTTCCTCATGGAACTCGGCGGCGATTTCGCGTTTATAGGCCGGCAAAAACGGCTCCGCATCGGCAACGAATGGTACCGCATTGATTTGCTCTTCTTTCACCGCCGGCTCCGCTGTCTCATGGTCATTGATTTGAAGGTTGGAAAATTCACTCATGCCGATGCAGGGCAGATGCATTTGTACCTGAATTATGCCCGAGAACATTGGACTCATCCCGATGAAAACCCGCCCGTCGGCTTGATTCTCTGCGCGGAAAAGGACGCCGCCGTTGCCAAATATGCCCTGCAAGGGCTTCCTAACAAAGTCCTCGCATCCGAATACAAGTTGGCCTTGCCGGATGAAGAACGGCTTGCCGCCGAAATCAAAAAGGCGCGCCAACGCATGGAGGCAGGCCAATGAACGCCACGAGCCTTAGCATCGAGCCGGACGATTTGGAACTGGCACCCTTCAATCAGCGTGGCGGTTTGGGCAAAGCCCACCAACTTTTCGGAAAGCAACTGCCCAAGCTGCTTGATGAACTAAACGAGGTGCTTGCGGCATGATTGACACCCCAGGCAACCCAAATGCTGTAGGCCGGCTGCCTCCAGCCGGCGTCCCCATTGTAGGCCGGGTGCCCGCAGCAGGCGGTAAGATGCAGCACGACAGGAACGCCGCGTCAGGGGACGCGGCCTGCAAGTCATCGCACCCTGCCTCTGTAGGCCGGCTGCCCCCAGCCGGCGTCCCCATTGTAGGCCGGTTGCCCTCAACCGGCGTCTTGACTGAAAAACCGCCGCCACGCCGCCTTCGCCGTCTGCATCGTGTTTGGCCTGATCGCGATGGCAATATTTCCTACCTTCTGACCTTGTGCGTGGATGGCCGCGCGCCTGTGCTGAACAATGAAGAAATTCTTCAACGTCTGGCCGCCTTCCTTCTCGACAGCCCGGCCCGCTACGATTGGTTTGGACGCCGATTTGTCCTCATGCCGGACCACCTGCATTTGATTGCGCACATGGGTCACAATGCGGTTCCCCTCGGCCAATGGATCAAGGCATTGAAAGCCGTGGTGGGCGGATTGAAACCTCGCGAGGAACCCGGCGCCGAGTCAGGGGACTCGGCCTACAAGGCGAAGCCCGTGACCCATGCAGGCCGTGTGCCTTCACACGGCGTCCCCACCCCACGACCGGACGATGTAGGCCGGTTGCCCTCAACCGGCGCGCTCCCGCACGAATTTACCCGCATCAAACGCAAATGGCGCTGGCAGAACGGTTTTCACGACCATAAATTCCGCACCCCCGAAAGCGAAGCGCGCAAATGGGAATACATCTGCCTGAACCCGGTGCGTTGCGGTTTGGTCCAACGCCCGGAAGAATGGCCGTTTGGCGGCGAGATCTTTTACGATGAAGACGGCAGGCCAGGAATAGTTCGTGGCACACCGCCCATGTTCGAAACGGGGACCCTGACTGAGGACAGGGGAACGCTGCGTGAGGTCACGCGGCCTACAACATGAGACCACCCCCTCAATCAGTAGGCCGGCTGCCCCCAGCCGGCGTCCCCACTGTAGGCCGTGTGCCCCCACACGGCGTCCCCACTCGCGACCAACTTGCCTGGCTCAAGCTCATCCGCGACCACATCGCCACCAGCCTCAGCATCGAGCCGGACGACTTGGAACTCGCCCCGTTCAACCAGCGCGGCGGTTTGGGCAAAGCCCACCAACTCTTCGGAAAGCAACTGCCCAAGCTGCTTGATGAACTCAACCAGGTGCTCGCAGCATGAAACCCAGCACACAACGCTTGGGTGAAATCGTCGCGCCGCGACGAGCGAAGGTCTCACCGCAAGAATATCCAGGCCTGCCCTTTGTTGGGCTTGAACACGTCGAAGCGCACACAACACGACTCCTGGGGACTGTGCCGGCAACTGAGATGAGAAGCACGGCAAATCACTTCCAAACGGGAGACGTGCTCTATTCGAGGCTCCGGCCATACCTCAATAAGGTATGGCGAGCGGACAGGGAAGGACTTTGCTCATCAGAGTTCATCGTTCTTCCGCCCAATGAGCGGGTTGATTCGGATTATATCCGTTATCGTCTGAACGCTCATGATTTTGTTTCTTTCGCAAACCACCTTAATACGGGGGACCGGCCTCGTGTTGATTTTGAGCAAATTTCCACCTTCCAAACTTGGCTGCCCAAAAGCCTCTTGGAACAGCGCCGGATTGTGGCCGAGATTGAAAAGCAATTCACGCGGTTGGAGGCGGGAGTGGCGGCATTGCGGCGGGTGCAGGCGAACCTCAAACGCTACCGCGCTGCCGTGCTCAAAGCCGCTTGCGAAGGATGCCTCGTCCCCACCGAAGCCGAGCTTGCAGGCCGCGTGCCCTCACGCGGCGTCCGAGGGAAAACGAAAAACGCCGCATCGGGGGATGCGGCCTACAACGACCCCAAATACGAAACCGGCGAACAGCTCCTTGCCCGCATCCTCACCGAGCGCCGCCAAACGTGGCAGGGGCGGGGCAAATACAGGGAGCCCGTTGAGCCTGACACAAGCGGTTTGCCAGAGTTGCCGGATGGATGGACATGGGCAACCATCGAACAGCTTTCAACGCGAGTCCAATACGGCAGTTCGGCCAAGACGACTGAGGATTCAACCGGCATTCCAGTACTGCGGATGGGCAACATCCAAGATGGGAAATTCGATTTCGATAAGCTGAAATACCTACCAAGGGCCCATGATGAGTTCCCTGAGCTACTGCTTGCGAGAGGTGATTTGCTTTTCAACCGCACGAACAGTGCCGAACTTGTCGGCAAGACGGCGGTATTCAAAGAAACTCCGCAACCGTGCTCATTTGCATCCTATTTGATTCGCGTCCGATTTGGAGGCGGGTGCGTTGCCGACTTCGTCAGCTACTTCATTAACTCGGTGTTAGGCCGCGCGCGGATCGCAGATGTCGTCAGCCAACAGGTCGGACAGGCAAACGTGAACGGTACGAAGCTCCAGGCATTGACAACACCGCTTCCACCCATTGCCGAGCAGGAGCGGATTGTGGCCGAAGTGGAGCGGCGTTTGAGCGTGGTGGAGGAGTTGGAAGCGGTGCTGTCCGTCAATCTCCAGCGCGCCACGCGCCTCCGCCAAGCCATTTTGCAAAAGGCATTTAGTGGAAACTTGGGAGCGACTGCTCAAACGCCGCGCGGCGCGAAGTAACCGATGACTTTGCCAGGGTCCCGAACACAAATCTGGACATGATCGAAGGCGCGCAGACCGGCGTTTTCGTAGAGAGGCTCGCCTTCGACAAAAAATGCGCGCACTGTGTCGAAACAGTGCTTCTTCTCTTGTTGACGCAGTTTGTGGAGAGTTTCGAAGACGGCCTTGTCGAGAAAGCGCGCGCGCAGGCCGCACCCCTTGTTTTGCAAGGGCTTGCGTCCCGATACTTGGCAGAGTTCCAGGTATGCTTTGTGCGCGGCCTTGACGAGTCTAAGATGTTCGGCGTCAATGAGATTGAGGCAATTCCCGAGGTCAATGATGGCCCCGAGGACGGCGGGAGTCATGACCTTGCGTGTTTTTTGTTTTGCCTGGTCTTGCGCCCAGCACAAGGCGCGGGCGGGGCTGTCTTCCCAAAAATAAATGCCGCTGCCAAGCCAGTCATATTCGTTGGCGCTGGGGCGCAGTTCTGTTTTTCCGGAGATAACCTGTCGCGCTACCGCAAGCTCGCAGCCGTGGTAGCCAAGAACGAGCGAGCGGGAGATCATTAGCGGTACCGGGGTTTGATCCGGCCGCTGGCGGAATACATACCGGTGGAAAACAGAAAGCGGCGGGCGGATCTCTTGGAGACAGCAATTTTGCGCGCGATTGCCCGGATACCACGGACCTCCCCTTTCATGTCCTGCATTTTGATGCCTTGCTTAATAATCGTCATGGCGACATTTAATGGAAACAATATAATTTCCTTTGAACCTGGCGCAAGCCCTTTTTTGGGCGGTTAAAAAGCAAAGGCAATGCAGAGCTTGCGCTCCACAAAGCCTCCGCGCAGAATAAAGCAGAAAAAAGCCTGGCTGACAACTTGAATTTTGATTGATGAGCACTCCATCCGCACTGGTTTCCAAATTGTGGAATTATTGTTCAATCCTTCGCGATGACGGCTTGTCCTACGGCGATTACGTCGAACAGTTGACTTTTCTGCTGTTCCTGAAAATGGCCGACGAACAGGCCAAGCCGCCGTTCAACAAACCGTCGCCGATCCCAAAAGGCTTCGGTTGGGACGCGCTCCTTAAGCTGGACGGCGACGAACTGGAAAGCCATTACCGCCATACGCTGGAGGAACTTGGCAGACGCCCCGGAATGCTCGGAATCATCTTTCGCAAAGGTCAGAACAAAATCCAGGACCCGGCAAAGTTGCGGCGGCTCATCGTTGACCTGATTGACAAGGAGGAATGGTCATCCCTGTCCGCCGATGTGAAGGGCGATGCCTACGAGGGCCTTTTGCAAAAAAATGCCGAGGACGTGAAAGGCGGGGCGGGCCAATACTTCACTCCGCGCCCGCTGACTTCAGCGATGGTGGAGGTGATGGCGCCCCGGCCCGGCCAAACGATGTGCGACCCGGCAGGCGGCACGGGCGGCTTTGTCCTGGCCACCCACGATTATCTGGCAACGCATTATGATCTGGATCGCGCCCAGAAGAAAGCGCTCAAGAGCGGGACGCTGTTCGTGGTGGAGTTGGTGGACGCGGTCGCCCGCCTTTGTTGCATGAACCTCCTTCTGCATGGCATCGGCGGGTCCGAGGCGGATGGCGCATCCGGCACCGATGGGGTGCCCATCCAGGTCCGGGACGCGCTGGCCGGCAAGCATGGAGAATACGACATGGTATTGACCAATCCGCCCTTCGGCAAAAAGAGCAGCGTCACCATCGTCAATGACGCCGGCGACACGTCCAAGGAATCGCTGGTCATCAACCGGGACGATTTCTGGGCCAGCACGAGCAACAAGCAACTCAATTTCCTCCAGCATGTCTTCACCATCCTCAAGCAGCACGGACGGGCGGCCGTGGTGGTGCCGGACAACGTGCTCTTTGAAGGCGGGGCGGGCGAAACCGTCCGGCGCGAATTGATGAAGCAGGCGGATGTCCACACGTTGTTGCGCTTGCCCACCGGGATCTTTTACGCCCAGGGCGTCAAGGCCAACGTCCTGTTCTTCGACGCCAAGCCTGCCCGGGAGAAGCCGTGGACCGAGAAGCTATGGGTTTT
>Ga0187871_10003641_pt1 | contig 11865 bp, 13 predicted proteins | sample June2016WEW_16_1_FD_132988 | JGI IMG/M metagenome (GOLD analysis project Ga0187871, IMG submission 132988) | Peatland microbial communities from SPRUCE experiment site at the Marcell Experimental Forest, Minnesota, USA - June2016WEW_16_10 | ecosystem: Environmental > Terrestrial > Soil >... | reverse complement strand
GTCGCGAGGCGACTAGCTCGGGGGAGTGCTCGCCGCTCGAACGTAGAGCTGTTGCACCTCGGCCAACGCGTTGCGATAGAGCGCGACGTGCTCACCGAGTCGTTCGCCGCCGGCCTGGAGCATCGCGGCGATGGTGTCGATGACCAGTTGGGCACCCGAAAGATTCGGTGGCGTCGACGACAGTTGCAGGGCGGCCAACTGTAGGAGCACGAAGAAGTGGTTGCCGAGCACGGTCTCGACGGGCGTCGAGCGCAGGTAGGCGATCTCGTCCGATTCGTCGACGGGCCGTTCGTACTGATCGCTCACCGAAACAAGGTAGCGCCGAGCGAGCGCTCCCGGCGCCGACGGCGTCAACCTGGCGGGGCCGAAACGCACCCGCGATCAGGTCTGCTAACGTTATTGGGCAGTTCAGCAAGTGAGGTTGGCAAGGCCAACGTCCACCTGGCCACCGATGTGCGCCGGGTTCCCAGGAGTTTTGCGCCCCGCTTGCCGTGGTGACGTCATTGAGGCGTCACGAAGAGCAAGGAGAGAGTTATCGCAACAGTGCCTGGAGACCACCGCGTCAACGAAAGAATTCGCGTGGAGACCGTACGTCTGATCGACAACGAGGGCAACCAACGTGGCGTGATGGCAACCCGTGAAGCGTTGGCGTTGGCCCGAAGCCTCGACCTTGATCTCGTAGAGATCGCGCCCACCGCGCAACCGCCCGTCTGTCGGATCATGGACTACGGGAAGTTCAAGTTCGACGAGGCCCAGAAGGCCAAGGAGTCGCGTCGAAAGACCCTCAACGTGGGCGTCAAGGAGATGAAGTACCGCCCGAAGATCGGGCCCGGGGACTTCGACACCAAGACCCGCCTCGTCGAGAGGTTTCTCAACGAAGGTCACAAGGTGAAGGTCACCATCATGTTCCGCGGACGCGAGTCGGCTCACCCCGAACTCGGAAAGAAGATCCTGGACCGCATCGTCGAGAGGTTGGACGACGTGGCCAAGGTCGAATCGGCCGCGAAGCTCGATGGCCGCAACATGATCATGGTCTTAGGACCAGAGAAGAAGGCGAAGCCGAAGTCGGCCGAGAGCCCGAAAGTCGAAGAGGTTCAAGTCGCGCCGAGTGTTTCGGCCGAAGTATCGGTAGAGGAGTGAAATGCCAAAGATGAAGACGGACAGCAGTGCGAAGAAGCGCGTCAAGGTCACGGGCAGCGGCAAGCTGCGTCGGGGCAAGGCCTTCCGCGGTCACCTCATGGAGAAGAAGTCGTCGGTTCGCGCCCGTCGCCTCGGTCGCGAGACCGACTTCTCGACCGCCATGGAGAAGAAGACCAAGCGCCTGATGGGCATTTAGAGATCGAGTCGAAAGAGGAACTGTTATGGCACGAGTCAAGCGGGCGGTCAACGCCAAGAAGCACCACAAGGCGATACTGGAAGAGGCGAAGGGTTACTACGGTGACCGCAGTCGCACCTTCCGTTCGGCCAACCAGGCCGTCCAGCACTCGGGAAACTACGCGTTTCGCGACCGCCGAGCGCGCAAGGGCGACATGCGTCGACTCTGGATTCAGCGGATCAACGCGGGTACCCGGGCGCACGGGATGAGCTACAGCCGATTCATCGCCGGGCTGAACGCCGCGGGCATCGAGGTCGACCGTCGGATACTGGCGGACCTGGCCGTGAGTGACAACGCCGCCTTCGCGGCCATCGTCGCCCAGGCCGGCGCCGCGTTGTCCAAGTAGGTAGCCCTGATCGAGGCGTTGGGTTCGTCACACCAACGGGTCCGCCGACTGCGGCGACTCGTCCAGAAGCGTTCACTTCGCTGGAGCGAGGGTGTCTGCGTGCTCGAGGGTCCCGACCTCGTAGAAGAGGCCCTGGCGAGTGGCGTCGAGTTCGAGGCCATCTACGTCGACGCGGCACTCGACGAGGCGTCGATGCGTTCATTGTCCGAGCGCGCCGAGAGCGCGGGCGTGCGTCTCTTCGCCCTGTCCGAGGGCGTCGTGGGGAAGATCGCCGACGCGCAGACGCCCCAACCGGTCCTGGCCGCGGTGCGCTTCGAACGACCGGACGTCACCTCGATACCCAAGGTCGGCGTCACGTTGGTCCTGCACGAACTGAGAGATCCCGGCAACGTCGGGACCATCATCCGATCGGCCGACGCCGCCGGCGCCACGGCCGTCGTGCTGAGCGGACAGTCGGTCGACCCGTTCAACCCCAAGACCCTTCGCGCCAGCGCCGGGTCGATCTTCCACCTACCGGTCGTGGTCGCGTCGATCGAGGCCACGACGGCACACTTCGCCGACACGCAACTACTCGCGACGGTTGTCCGCGGCGGTCGCAGCCATCGAGAGGTGGACTTCACGGTCCCGAGCGTGGTGGTGATCGGCAACGAGGCCGTCGGTCTCGACACCGCGACGATCGAACTCTGTCGCGAAACGATCTCGATACCGATGGACGGTCGAAGTGAGTCCTTGAACGCTGGCGTCGCCGCGTCGTTGATCGTCTTCGAAGCCCTGTGGCAACGCAGAGACGCCGCCGCGCCCTCCGCACCCCGTAGCCTTTAAGCGGTATGACCACCTCACCGCTCGCCAACCTCGCCGACCAGACGGCCGATCTGCTGGCGACGATCGCCGGCCTCGAGTCGATCGACGCGTTGCGCGATGCCGAGTCCTCGATCACGGGCAAGCGCTCCATCCTCTCGGCGCTCCAGAAGTCCTTCGGCGTACTCGCGCCCGAGGACCGCAAGGACGCCGGCGCGCAGTTGCAAGAGGCTCGTCGCGTGGTGGAGAGTGCCCTCGAGGCGCGCCGTCGCGAGTTGAGCCAACTCGCACGGGCCCAGAGCCTGCTCGTAGACGGATTGGACCTCGGCGACGTCGTCGTCGGAGACGTGCGGTGGCCGGCGTCGGTCGGTCACCCGAGCTTGGTCGCGATCACCCAACGCGAACTCGAGGACGTCTTCGTCGCCATGGGCTTCACGGTCTCCGAGGGTCCCGAGGTGGAGAGCGACTGGTACAACTTCGAGGCCCTCAACATCCCACCGGCCCACCCGGCGCGCGGTCTGTGGGACACGTTCTACGTCGATCTGGGCGAGCCCGAGACGGTGGTCTTGCGCACCCATACCTCACCGACGCAGATCCACCTGATGGAAGGGGCCGTGGCGCAGGACTCGCTGCCGATCCACTCGGTCATGCCGGGGCGCTGCTACCGACGAGACACGCCCGACGCCAGTCACCTCGCGACGTTCCATCAGATCGAAGGACTGGTCGTCGACCGCGGCATCACGTTCGCGGACCTGGCGGGCGTCATCGAGACCTTCACCCGCGCCTACTTCGGTGCCGACATCGCGTCGAGACTTCGTCCGGGCTACTTCCCCTTCACCGAGCCCTCGGCCGAGTTCGAGGTGACCTGCACGATCTGTCGCGGGGAGGGCTGTCGGACGTGCTCGTACACGGGCTGGATCGAGCTCGGCGGCTGCGGCGTCCTCGACCCCGCGGTGCTCGCGGCCGTCGGCATCAACGGCGAGGAGTGGAGCGGCTTCGCCTTCGGTTTCGGTATCGACCGTTGCGCCCAGATGCGCCACGAGATCGCCGACATGCGCGCGCTCATCGAGAACGACGCGCGCTTCTTAGGACAGTTCTCGTGAAGATCTCGCTCGCCTGGCTGCGCGAGTTCGTCGAACTCACCGAATCGACCGACGAACTGCGCGTGATCCTCGACGACCTCGGACTGGTCGTCGACGGCATCGAGCACGTGGGCGAGGGGCTCGAGGACGTGGTGGTGGCCCGGATCGACGAGATTCGCGCGATCGACGGTGCCGACCGTGTGCGACTCGTCGTCGTCGACGCCGGGGACGGCCCACTCGAGATCGTCTGTGGCGCGATGAACATCGACCTCGGTGATCACGTACCCCTCGCACCGGTCGGGGCCGTCTTGCCGGGTGGTTTCGAGATCGCGCGCCGCCAGATGCGCGGCGTCACGTCCAACGGCATGCTGTGCTCGTCACGGGAGCTGGGCCTTGGCGACGACCACCGCGGACTCCTGGTGCTCGATGAACTCATCGATCCGGTCGTTGGCGTCGGTCTGCTCGAAGCCCTCTCGATCACGCCCGACACCGTCTTCGACATCACCGTCGAAGGAAACCGGCCGGACGCGTGGTCCGTCGAAGGCGTCGCGCGTGACCTGGCCACGCGATTGGGACGACCTCTGACCGCCCCGCCCGTGGCCGAACCGAACGGCGCGCAGACGAGTGACTCGTTCGCGAAGGCCGGCATCGACGCACCTGACCTCTGCGGACGACTCACGGTATCGGTGCTGCGCAACGTGCGCGTCGGTCCGTCGCCCGCGTGGGTGGCCACACGGGTGCAGAGCGCGGGGATGCGCGCGATCTCGAACGTGGTCGACGCCTCCAATCTGGTGATGATTGAACTGGGACAACCGACCCACGCCTACGACGCCGCGCACGTCGCCCAGCGAACGCTGCGGGCGCGGCGGGCGCGACCGGGTGAGACGCTCGAGACGCTGGACGGCGTCCTTCGTCAACTGGCCCAGGCCGGTCGAGGGCTCGGTGACACCGGCGAAGACTGCGTCATCGTGGACGGCGACGACCGGGTGCTCGGACTCGCGGGCATCATGGGCGGAGCGGCGAGTGAGATCAGCGACGCGACGACCGACGTGCTGCTCGAGTCGGCGTACTTCGATCCCATGTCCGTCGCGCGCAGCTCCAAACGGCACGCGCTGCGTACCGAGGGATCCAACCGATTCGAGCGCGGCGTCGACCCCCAGTTGGCACTGCGGGCCGCCGCGCGCTTCGTGCACATCCTGCGCGAGAGCTGCGCCGAGCTGGAGTGGCTCCGCGACCCCCTCGACGTCGCGGGCGACGTGCCGACGTCACCCACGGTCGAGTTCTCGACGCACGAGATCGAGCGGCTGCTCGGAGTCGCGATCGCGAGTGACGAGGTGACGTCAATCCTGCGCGGCCTTCGCTTCGACGTGCGCGAAGCGGGCGAACGCTTCACCGTCGTGCCGTCCAGCGCGCGACCGGACGTCCGTAGTGGCGCCGCCGGACGGGCCGACGTCATCGAAGAGATCGCCCGCCTTCACGGTTACGGCCGCATACCGCGGCACACGCCGACGTGGCCGGAACCGGGCGGACTGAGCGAACGCCAGAAGATTCGCCGACACGTGCGCGACGTCGTCGTCGACCTCGGCACCGTCGAGTGTTGGACGCCGACGTTGGGTAGCGACGCCGACTTCGATCTCTTGCGGCCCGGTGTCGAACGGGTGCGCATCACGAATCCGCTGACGTCGGAGGAGTCCGTGCTCCGTCCCACGATGATCACCGGTCTCGTGCGCGTGTGGGGAAAGAACCTCGAACGCGGCACCGGCGACGTCGTCCTCGGCGAGATCGGCAACGTCTTCACCCACCCCGACGCCGCGTCGATGCCGCGACGCACGAAGGGCGGCGTTGGCGGTTCGGTCACGCTCGCGTTGCCCGAGGAGAACGAGCGACTCACCATCGTGCTCGGGCGCGAAGGTGACGACGCCGTCACCGCCGTTGCCCTCTGGGCCACGCTGGCCGAGCGTCTGGCCCTGGCCGACGTCGTCGCGCGAACCAGCGAAGAGCCGCCGCCCGGGTTCCATCCGACGCGCGCGGCGCAGTTGGTCGACCGCGAATCGGGCGCCGTACTCGGATTCGTGGGCGAAGTGGACCCCGCGCTCGTCGAGGAACTCGTCGCCTCCGCGCCCGTTCATCGTCTCGGTCTGCTCGACGTCGACTTCGACGCGTTGTGCGACCCGGCGCGCGCCACGCGGCGCAGCGATTTCGCGAAGGTGCCCAGTCGCTTTCCGAGCGCGGTCATCGACCTGGCCCTGGTCACCCCACACGCCGTGCACGCCCAGGACCTCGCGTACGCACTGCGCGGCGCCTCGGAGTACGTCGAACGCGTCACGCTCTTCGACGTGTACCGGGGCAGCAGTCTTCCCGACGGCGCGCGGAGTCTGGCGTACCGGGTGCGCTTCAGCTCCGACGAACGCACGTTGAGCGAGGGTGACGTGGCGACGGCCCGGAGTCAGTTGATCGCGCGCGCCGAGTCACTTGGCGCGACGCTGCGCTGAGGGTGGGCGAGTGCCGCGCGAGGTGAGGCGTGATTGAGTTCGTCGCGCCGAGTGGCCGGGGCCGTCAGTTCACCGGCCAGTTCCCGGTGCGATTGGGCGACGCCGACGCGAACGGGATCATCCGGCTCGACGGCGTAGCGCGCATACTCCAAGACGTGGCCACCGACGACTGGGAAGAGACCGGGCTCGAATCGTCCGACACCTGGGTCGTGCGACGAACGGCGATCCGGGTAGCCGAGGGTGGACGGTGGCCGCGCTACAAGGAGCGACTCGCGGTGACCACGTGGTGCGGCGGCGTTGGCGCGGCGTGGGCCGAACGCCGAACGAACATCTCGTCGCGCGGCCGACTGTTGGTCGAGGCCGTCGCGCTGTGGGTGCCGGTCGATCCCACGGGTCACCCCGTGCGGATCAAGCCCGCCTTCTACGACGTCTACGGCGAGGCCCTACAGGGACGCAAAGTGTCGGGACGGGTACCGGCGCCCGAGGTTGCTGAGGGTGCGCGATTGATGGCGTGGCCGCTGCGCCGCGCCGACCTCGACGTCGTGGGTCACGTGAACAACGCGGCGATCTGGCAGGCCGTGACCGAAGTCGTCACCGAACCCGTCTCGTCGGTCAGTGTCGTCCATCACGGAGCGGTCGAGAGCGGACACGACGTCCAGATCGCCCTCGTCCCCGGCTCACTCTGGCTGATGGTCGACGGTCAGGTCCGCGTCTCCGCTGAGTACACCGAGTAACTCTGACGACGGCTCCTTCGAACGGCTGGTCGCGAAGATACAGCCCACGAGGACGAGCGGGAAGCCAAAGACGATGCCCGCGGTGAGCGTCTCGTGGAGTCCCACGATGCCGAGCACGACCGCGATGGCGGTGTTGAAGTACGTGACCACGACCGAACGCGACGAGCCGACCTCCTTCACCAGTTCGAAGAAGACGAGGAACGCCGTCGCGGTGCACACGACCGAGAGCACGGCCATGCAGCTCCAGGTCTCACCCGAGACGTGCGCGGGCCAGTGCACCACCGACCACGGTATCCAGCAGAGCGCGACGAAGGCCGTCGCGCCGGCCACGACGACGACGCCGGGGACGTGGGCCAACTTCGTGGCGAGGACGATCGGGCCGAGGCAGTAGCCGACACAGACGACCATCATGAGGCCGATCCACGTGATCGATCCACCCTTCAGGTCGAGGCCCACGAGCAGTGCGACCCCGACGGCACCGATCCCGAGTCCGAGATAGCGACGCTGCGAGATGTGCTCGCCGGACGGGCGCAGTCGTTGCGCGAGCACGGCGAAGAGCGGCACGCAGCAGATCAACAGACTCGTGAGCGAGCTCGAGATGTGCTTCTCGGCCGTCGCCATGCAGTACCACGGGACACCGAACTCGACGATGCCGAAGATGATGATCCAGCGCAGGTTCCTTATCAGCACGGAGACCTGCCGTCGCGCGATCACGATCGGCGTCAAGAGTACGCTGGCCGGACCGGTGCGCAAGAGCACCATGACACCGGGATCGAGCTGGCGAACGGCGACGCGAATCAGCAGATACGGGATACCCCAGATCACGGCCATGGCCAAGAAAAGGGTCCAACCCCGTCGTGACATGGATGTGATTCTAGTGGGGGAAGAAAAGAATCGCGTTTTTATGTCCCGGTGTGCATAAAATGGCATTATGCGTGTTGGAGTCATTGGCGCCACGGGGTACGCCGGGTCCGAGGTTCTCCGACTGTGCGCGTCCCACCCCGACCTTGAGGTCGTGCTCGCGACCGGTGACACCAACGCCGGAAGGCGAGTCGCCGAGTACGTGCCGGCGTTGGCGGCGGCCTATCCGTCGACGGTCTTCGCAACCACGAACGACGTCCTCACCAGCGACGTTGACGTGGTCTTCGTGGCGTTGCCTCACGGTCAGAGCCAGAAGGTGGTACCGCAGCTTCTTGAGCGACACGCGAGCGTCGTCGACCTCGGTGCCGATTTTCGCCTCCGGGACAAGAACGACTACCTCACCTGGTACGGCGAGACCCACGTCGCACCGGCGTTGCTGGCGAGTTCGGTCTACGGGCTGGTCGAACGCCACCGCAAGGAGCTGGTCGGCGCCACGTTGATCGCCGTGCCGGGCTGCTATCCGACGGCGAGCGTCCTCGCCCTCGGTCCGTTCCTTGACGCCGGACTCATCGAACGAACCGGCATCGTCGTGAACGCGCTCAGCGGCACGTCGGGCGCTGGACGGGCCGCGAGCGATCGCCTGCACTTCTCTCGGCTCTCCGGCAACGCCGAGGCCTACGGACTGTTGTCGCACCGTCACACCCCCGAGATCCAACAAGAACTCGACGCCGAGTTGCTGTTCACGCCACACCTCGTGGCCACGAGTCGCGGCATGCTCGTCACCGCGTACGGACGAGTCACCGATCGGTCACTGACGACGGAGTCGGCGTTGGCGTTGCTCGCGGAGACCTACCGCGACGATCCCTTCGTGGTCGTGACCGACGATCCGCCGACGCTGAAGGATCCGGTCGGGAGCAATCTCTGCTTCGTGAGCGCTCGCGTCGACACTCGAACCGGGTGGCTGATCGCGATGAGCTCACTCGACAACCTGATCAAGGGCGCGGCCGGGCAGGCCGTGCAGGCGTGGAACGTGGCCAACGGTCGCGACGAGACTCTGGGACTGCCGATGACCGGCGTGACACCGTGACGTGCGTCGTCGTCAAACTCGGGGGCCACGCCCTCGATTCACTGGCCCCGTCGTCGACGGTGTTGATCGACCTCGCCCACGACGTCGCCGAACTGCGTGACGACGGCGTGAACGTGGTGGTCGTGCACGGTGGTGGCCCCCAGATCGCCGACCTGTTGGCGCGCGTCGGCCTTGAGAGCAAGTTCCAGGACGGACTTCGGATCACCGATCTCGCGACGATGCAGTACGTCGAGATGGCGCTGAGCGACGTCAACGTGCGCATCGTGGCCGCGCTGAACGACGCCGGACTCGCGAGCGTCGGCATCTGCGGATCGGACGCCTCGCTGCTTCGTTCGGAGTCGATCGGCGAACCGTTCGACCGTGTCGGGGAGGCGCCGTTGGTCAACCGGGACGTGCTCGACGTACTGTGGTCGGCCGGCCTCACACCGGTCGTGAGTCCCGTGGCTCTCGACAAGAACGCCGAACCACTCAACTGCAACGCCGACGCGGTCGCCGGTGCACTGGCCGGAACGTTGGGCGCCGACGTGCTGGTGCTCCTCAGTGACATCGACCAACTGCTCGCGAACGTCGAGGACCCGACCTCGGCGCTGACGACGGTCACCGGCGCGCAGATCGAGGCCATGAAGCACTCGGGCGCGTCGCGCGACGGGATGACGCCCAAACTGACCGCGGCCCTCGACGCGTTGCACGGGGGAGCCGAGAGGATCCTCCTGGCCAACGGCACCCGGGCCCACGCCCTGCGCGACGCGCTGGCCCGTTCTATCCCGACCACGGAGGTGGTGCGGTGACCCGCCATTTCATGACCATCGAGCAGCAGTCCCGGAGCGACCTGGACGCCATCTACGAACTGGCGGCGTCGCCGTTCGACGACGAGACCCTGAAGGGCCAGGGCGTGGCCCTGTTGTTCGAACGCCCGAGTCTGCGCACGCGCGCCTCCTGTTCGGCCGCGGTGCACGAGCTCGGTGGCTACGCCACGTTCTTCAGTGACGAGGAGATCGGACTCGACAGCCGCGAGTGCGCCGAGGACGTCGGGCGCACGCTGGCCGAGATGTACGCGATCGCCGGACTGCGGGTGCGCAACCACGCGGTCTTTGAGCGGATGCGCGCGGCGACCGGCGACCGGATGTCACTGATCAACCTCTTGAGCGGCGTGGCGCACCCGACCCAGGCCGTCGCCGACGTGCTCACCATCGCCGACCAGTTCGCCAAGGGTGACGTGCACGGTCTCGCCGGACTCGACGTGACCTACGTCGGTGACGCGACGAACGTCACGCGTTCTCTCGCCGTGGCGCTGTTGCGTCTCGGCGTGAACGTGACGGTCGGCGCACCGCCCAAGTACCAACTCACGCCCGGTGGACCGGAGGACCCCGCTGCGGTCGACGGACCGGGGATGTTGCGCCTCACCGCGTCACCCACCGAAGCCGTGAAGGGCGCCGACGTCGTCTACACCGACGCCTGGGTGTCCATGGGAATGGAGCGTGAGACCGATACGCGTCGTCGCGAACTCTCCGCCTTCCGGGTGGACGAGAACCTGCTCAAGCTCGCCAAGAAGCGCACCGTGCTCATGCACTGCCTGCCGGCGCACCGTGGCGACGAGATCACGAACGCGGTGCTCGATAGCGCGCAGTCGCTCGTGTGGCGTCAAGTGTTTCACCGTCGTTCAGCGATGATCGGCGTCTTACGTTGGATTAAAGAGGAGAGTTCATGACCAAGACCCAGCGCCAACACCGTATTGGCGAACTAATCGAGCGAGAGCGGATCTCGACGGCCGCCCAGTTGGTGACGCGACTGCAGTCCGAGGGGATCTCCGCCACCCAGGCGACTGTCACCCGTGACCTGCAAGAGCTCGGCACGATCAAGGTCCGCGACGAGAACGGCGTGCGCCGCATCGTGACGGCGACCGCCTCGACGTTCACGCACGCGCCGTTGGACCACCTGCGCCGGATGATGGGCGAGTGGGTGGTGTCGGTCGAGAGCTCCGAGAACCTCGTGGTCGTGCGCACGCCCCCGGGCTGCGCGCACGTCGTGGCGTCGGCGCTGGATCGAAGCGCCCTCGACGGTGTGCTCGGCAGCGTCGCCGGCGACGACACCGTGTTGGTCATCGCCGAGGAGCGGCGCGGCGGCATGTCGCTCGCCACCGAGTTCCGCTCCCTCGCGGGACTGGACGACTCGGTCGTCTCGATCAACAAGGAAAAGTAGCCATGGCCAAGCGGGTGGTGCTGGCCTACAGCGGGGGACTGGACACGTCGGTCGCGATTCGATGGATGATTGAAGAGTGGGGCGTCGAGGTGGTCTGCGTGCTGGTCGACGTCGGCCAAGACGTCGAGAGCGCCGAGAGCTTCGACGACATACGAGAGCGCGCCAAGGTGGCCGGCGCGATCGACTGCGTGCTCGTCGACGCGCGCCATGAGATGGCCGAGGAGTTTTGCGCCAAGGCGATCGCCGCCAACGCGCGCTACGAGAACAAGTACCCGCTCGTCTCGGCGCTGTCGAGGCCAGTGATCGTGCGACACCTCGTCGCCCAGGCTCGGGCGTTCAACGCCCAGGCCGTCGCGCACGGCTGCACGGGCAAGGGCAACGACCAGGTGCGCTTCGAAGTGGGCACGCACGCACTGGCCCCCGACCTCGAGGTCCTCGCCCCGGCACGCAACTGGGGGATGACCCGTGCCGATTCGGTCGACTTCGCCGAGAAGTGGGAGATCCCTATCAAGGCGACCAAGGAGAAGATCTACTCGATCGACGAGAACCTCTGGGGCCGCGCGATTGAGTGCGGCGCTATCGAGGACCCGTGGGCCGCGCCGCCCGAAGAGCCGTACACGTTGACGCGCGTGACGAACCTCGAACCGGTTGAACTCACCGTCAGTTTCAGCGCCGGCGTACCGGTCGCGCTCGACAGGAGAGGGATGCGGCTCGCCGATCTCATCCAGGAACTGAACGCGCGCGCCGGCGCGACCGGATTCGGACGCCTCGACATGGTCGAGAACCGGCGGGTCGGCATCAAGAGTCGCGAGGTCTACGAGTGCCCGGCGGCCCTGGCCCTCATCGCCGCCCACGCCGACCTAGAGGACCTCGTCCTCGAGCGCGACGTCC
>Ga0187871_10003637_pt1 | contig 11871 bp, 6 predicted proteins | sample June2016WEW_16_1_FD_132988 | JGI IMG/M metagenome (GOLD analysis project Ga0187871, IMG submission 132988) | Peatland microbial communities from SPRUCE experiment site at the Marcell Experimental Forest, Minnesota, USA - June2016WEW_16_10 | ecosystem: Environmental > Terrestrial > Soil >... | reverse complement strand
CCAACACTTTGCCGACCGAACCACCCCACCAGGATTGAAGGTCCCGGAATTGATGTTTACGATTTTCTCCAGCAGCGCCACCGCCGCAGGGGCCTCTTCGTCAACGGAGTGAACGACACCTGCTTCTTCCTTGGACAGTTGTTGTCCTAATGATAGAGAGGAGGACAAGAGGACAGCCAGAGTGACAACGGCCAATCGGAACTGGATGCGCATGACGTCATTTTATCCAGGCGTGGCCCCGATTGGGCCATTTTGTGTCTTTCCTAATCATCCTGGATTCAGGTTTTGACCTTCCGAGCCCGGTCGACAATGTGTCCGAAGCCACAGCAAGCTAGAGGTAGCCGCATCCATCATCTCAATTCGGCCAAAAGCGATCACTCCCGGTTGGTCGGCAACCCTTCCCTAATCGGTAAGGTCAGGTTTGCCCGTCATTCAGGAGGAAGCGTAAGGACAAAATCGGATGATTGCTTCCGCGATTGATCCGCACCCTGCTATTCGCTCCGGAGTGACGGCCAGCCCAGTTTGCGGGTGCAGGCGCCGTCACCGTCGCGCACAACACCCAGCCTTGGATGTTCAGGGTGACGAATTCGTCGATCGACTTGTATCTCGATAGTCGGAGGTATCCGGGAGCGCTCGATCCCTACCTGCGAGAAGAACACATCGGGATGGGCTGTGCTCTGGAAAACCTGATGCTGGCAGCCGCGGCGAATGGTTATGTTGCCTCTGCAACGCTGCTTCCGGGAAAACTTGAACAGGCTTCGGCCTATCCCGAACTCGAACTGGTCGCGCAGGTTGGACTTGCCCCCGGCCAGAAACAACCAAGCGAACTTTACAATGCGATTCCTTACCGTCACACGAATCGCAATGCCTATCGCATGGAGGCTCTGCCAGCTGATTTTGTTGAAGGAGTTCCCCAACTTGCGAGCGGCGAAGCGGATGTCAAAGTTTTTGTGTTCACGGCGGACGAATACCGTATGCGCATCGTGGAAATGATCTCCAAAGCCAACGACATCGTGTATGCGGACCCGGAAGTAGAACAAGGGAGCCAACCGTGGGTACGCAGGGAGTGGAGCGATGTCCAGAAATTCCGCGACGGTTTGATCGTGGATGAGTTTGGAGAGCCTCCGCTGACGGCAGCAATCCAGAAATTCATGCCTCCCTTATGGACGAGATTCGCTTTCAGACATAGATTGCTGCGGGTGATGTCCTATACGGACGTGCTGCATGCCACACCGCTTTTTGGAGTGATTGCAGTACGCGACCGCTATGATCGTGAGCAGAGTCTGCGCGCAGGGCGGATATGGCAACGTGCTCATTTGCTGGCGACGGCGCGCCATATTGCCGGAAGGCCGGTAAATGAAGTGGTCGAGTTGGTAGATCATCAGCGGTTTCACAACCAGGAACCGCAAGCAATGGCTGAGATCTCCGAAATGATTGGGGAGAGCGGATGGCAGCCAACCTTCATGTTTCGTCTCGGTTATCCGGTACGCCAAGCCTCCCCAAGTCCAAGACGTCCAGTGAGTGACGTGCTCCTTTGATTGCGGCCTTTCTAGTGAATTCCAGGAGGAGCTCAGAGGCCTCCCGGGCAGTTTGTCGGCTAACCTTCCCTTACCGGATTATGGAAGGGCAGCCCGTCATCCAGACACGGTCCTACCGAATCTGGCGAATCGCCTCTCCAAGCACAGCCCCGGCTATACGGGAAGGCGGCAGCGGTAGGGAAGATCCGACTTAACCGCCAACCCGCGGCCGTTAACAAGTCGCGAAATTGTTTCTCCAGGCGCTTGATTGGGTCGGAGCTAATGCTGGCCCTGCCCGCAAAATCCACTATCTGCTTCCACTCGCTCTCGAGGCGGCAACACAGCGCCATTTTTAAGTCCTTGGCTGCCTAATTCACAGTGAAGCTCGTCTTGCTGTCGACTGTTACTCCGCCGACAGTGACTCCGATCTTGCCGGTCTTCCCCCCGGTGGGAACGTCGACCGTAATCTCGGTAGTGGAGTTCACGGTGAAAGTAGTCGCCGCCACGCCGTCAAACGTCACCTTGGTCGCTCCGGTGAAAGATGTTCCGGTGATTGTCACCACCGTTCCAACCGGACCGCTCGTGGGAGTGAAGCTGGTGACGGTGGCTTCGCCGTCGCCAGCCAGCGCGACGGTTTGAGTACCGGCGCCATCTTTAATGGACAACGTCGCCGACCGCTTGCCGGTGGCCGTGGGTTTGAAGGTGACGGTTACCAGGCAGTGAGCGCCCGGCAGAACGCTAGTCCCGCATGCGGACTTAACACTGAAGTCTCCGGGATCCGTTCCTCCAAGCGTTGCACTGCTGAACGCCATGGATGTCTTCTCATCATTGGTGACCAGCACGGTTTCGGGAATGCTGAGGCCCACTGCCTTGGTGGCGAAGGTGATGGAGAGCGGCGAGATGCTCACCGGTTGCGTGCTGTTCTGCATGATGGTGACCCAGTCCTGACTCGTCCATGCCGCGTTGCCGGCTACAGCCATGTCGAGCATGCCATCATTGTTGAAGTCGCCCAGTGCAATGCCAGAGTTGTCCACGCCGCCGAGCCATGGCCCCTTGTCCAATTCAAAAGTGCCGTCGCCGTTGCCCGTGAAAACCACTGCCGACCCGGGACTGATTTCTCCGTAATATTCTTCATCGCATGCGGTGGTTTGGAGGGCAATCGCCAGATCCAATTTGCCATCCTGGTTGAGATCGCCGGCGCTGATCCAGTACGGACCAGCCGTGCATAATGTGTTAATCGTATAAGGAGTGCCCACCGTGAATGTTCCGTCGCCCTTCCCGGTAAGAATCACCAGGCTCCCTCCCGATTGAAAACTAGTGACAGCCAGATCCAGCTTGCCGTCGTTGTTGAAGTCGCCGCCAGTCATCGCATCTCCATATAACGGGGAAGTCGTGACGACTGGAGACTCGAATGTGCCGTCTCCTTTGCCCAGCAGCACCATGACTTGCTCCTGGTTGTAATCGGTGAGGGCGACATCGAGTATGCCGTCTTTGTTGAAGTCGCCGACCACCACGCTGGCGGCATACCCGCTGGCGCCTGCTGTAACAATGGCCGCCCCGTAAACGCCTTTGCCTTTATTGAGTAGCACGCTGATGCTGCCGTCGGCGTTCGAGACCACAAGGTCCAGCTTTCCATCACCGTTGAAGTCGGCCAACGTGATACTGTAGGACTGCACAGTGACCCCGGTGGAATAGTAAACAGGCGCTTTGAATTTTCCAGTGCCGAGGCCGGCCAGCACGGCCACTTCGTTGTTCGGACACCCGCCGTCTCCGCTGTTGGTCATTGTTGCCACCACATCGACCTTGCCATCGCCAGTGACATCCCCCAATGCGATGGAACTAACGCCGCCGCTGTTGGCTTGGCCACAACCCACCGCGGTGGAAATAGGCGCCCCAAACGCGCCATGCGAACTGCCGAGCATCGATGTAATGCCAACGCCTGTCCCGCCGCCCGCTTCTACTATGTCCAGGTTGCCGTCATCGTTCAGGTCCGCGGTTGCGATCTGGGCGACGGTGCCGCTCCATGTGTAGCCGTAGCTCTGACTGCTCCGGAAAGTGCCGTCGCCGTTCCCGAAGCTCATGGTCATCGCATTGCCGGCGGAGTAGCCCTCCCCGCCCACAACGAAGTCCAGCTTCTTGTCGCCGTTAAAGTCCGCTACAACGACATTGTTCGGATACCCATCCGTGGCGAATGATTCTCCCGCCGCGAAGCCGCCTTTCCCATTGCCCAGCATTGTCCATACCGCGGAAGAAGTGTAGGAACTCACAACCAAGTCATTCTTCTTGTCGCCATTGATATCGGTGATTACGATGGAATTTATCCACTGGGGGCCAGTCCCGCCATAGAGAACCGGGGGCCTGAATGTGCCATCGCCGTTGTTGATGTACACGTAAGCTCCGGATCCAGTTCCCATCACCACGTCGCCGTGGTCCTTGCTGATGAGTTGCCCAATGGTTACGGCCATTGCACCCGAATTGTCGCCCTCCAGGTAAAACACAGGAGTTTGGAAAGTGCCGTCGCCGTTGCCGATCAGCACATAGATGCCATCGAGGTTCGCGTTGGACGCGACCACCAGGTCGGGCTTTCCGTCATCATTGACATCCCCCGCTGTGATGGCCCCTGAGTAACCCGAATAAGGGACTGCTACCACTGCCGTTGGGCTCACAAACGTGCCATCGCCGTTCCCAAGAAAAACGTCCACTCCCTGATTTTGGGGATCCAGAGCGATGATGTCGAGGTGTCCGTTGCCCCGAAGATCGGTGGTGGCCAATCCGCCAGCCAGTTCGTTGTTGGCAGGTTCGCCGAGTTCCGGATACGAAGCCTTGAGGGTGAAGCCGCCCGCGCCGTTGCCTAGAAAAATCGAGAGCGTGCCCGGGTTGAAGTTGCAGTCACCACCAGCAGTGCCGGACACGACGGCGAAATCCAGATCACCATCGTTATTGAAGTCCCCAGTGACGATGCCGCCCTCTAAAGCGCACGCAAACGTGGTGATGGACGAGACTGCTCCGAAGGTGCCATCGCCGTTTCCCAACTGAATGCCTACTCCGTCTGCGCACAAAGTAAGCAGGTCTGGCACTCCGTCGTTGTTGAAGTCGCCGACGGCAACCACATAGGGTGCATAGACTTGGTAATTTGCAACGCTACAGGTGGCAATGACGCTCCCGGTCACAAAGGTTGCCGGGGTAGGCGCCTGCCCAACGGAAATGCCGGTGAGGGCTACAAAGGCCGTTAGCAGGGCGCAAAAGGTCGCAGATAGGGCGGTAAGGCCGCGGCGGGTCGACATTCCAAATCCTCCAAACTCGTCAACAGAAAGAGACTTACACGCAGGACAGCTGGTTCTTGGTCACCGAGCCATCCGAGTGGCTCGATAAGGTCTGTGATTGGCCAGAAATGGGACGATTCCCGGCCGACAATCCAGCGCGTATAATGCGGGACGGTCATCCTCCCCCGCAACGGGCAACAACGGACATTAATGGGCATTACAGGATGGGCTATAACTCCCTACGCCAGACCGCTGATCACCGCCTCGATTCTTGGAAAGAGATAGCCGCCTTCTTTGGCCGCGACGAACGTACCGTTCGCCGCTGGGAGAAAGAGCGAGGCTTGCCCGCCCACCGTGTCCCTGGCGGGGCTCGTGGAGGAGTGTTTGCCTATACTGCCGAACTGAGGGAGTGGCTTAAAGGACCAGGCAGCGAATTGCACACTAGAAAACCTGGCTTGGGGGTTGCGGAGAGTGGCGTTGGCGAGAATACCGGCGAGACTAAGAGTAAAGGGATCGAGGGTGTGTCTTCACTCAAGCCCTTGGAGGGCCCGAGCGCTCTGGACAGGGCCCTCGAGTTGCGGTCAGCGACGGGCCCACGTCCGCCCCAAGCTAACCCGCCGATTGCCAGGACTGTAGTTTGGCTCGCGCCGTTACTACTGTTAGCCATTTTGATCGTGGCGCTTTCGGTCAGTCATCGCGCAACTCGCTACAGGAATGCACTGGCTGCTGCGCACTCGCCAAATCCCGAAGCACAGGAGCTTTATCTCAAAGGCGAGTATCACTGGACCAAGCGCACTCCGGAAGATCTGAACAAAGCGGTCGATTATTTTACTCAGTCGATCGTGAAAGACCCCAGCTATGCGCCTGCCTACGTGGGCCTGGCCGACTGCTATAACTTGCTGCGCGAATTCAGCATTATGCCGCCGGACGAGGCCTATCCCCGCGCTCTGGCCGCAGCGCAGAAAGCTGTGGAGCTCGATGATACCTCCGCGGGTGCGCACACTTCCCTGGCCTTCGCGACCTACTACTGGAATTGGGACCCGGTGACAGCCGAACGCGAATATAAACGGGCACTGGAACTGAACCCAAACCTCGTGCAGGGGCATCACTGGTACGCCACCTTCCTGCTGACTGCCGGACGCTTTCCCGAGGCCCTGGACCAAATCGAACAGGCGCGCAAGCTCGATCCCGCATCCACGACGATCCAGGCGGACAAGGGTTGGATTCTCTTCCATGCCGGTCGAGCAAGCGAGGCTTTCGCACTGCTCAAGCAGCTGGAATCCACCGATCCGACACTCGCGACGACCAACGTTTACCTGACTGAGATTTACTTCGAGCGCAAGGACTATGCAAACTTTTTTGCTGAATCGAAACGCTCCGCACAATTGCGCCACGATGAGGATGCTTTAGCCGTAGCGAACGCCGCAGAGCGGGGTTTTGCCGCAGGCGGACTGCTGGGCATGCGACAGGCTATGCTCCCCGTCCAGAAGCGGATCTTCGACCGGGGGGCGGCGCCCGCCTATGGCTTGGCGGCAACCTACGCGTTACTGGGCAAGAACGAAGACGCGCTCCGTTACTTGCAGATGGCCTACGAGAAGCGGGAGATCGGCCTGCTCTATTTGCCCTTTAACCCCGATTTCAACTCTCTGCACGACGACTCGGAGTACAAGAAAATCGCAGAACACGTACGCAAAAAATTAGTCGCGAACCCACAACCGTAATCAGCGAATCGTCACGGCGGACCGTGGCGGCTCGGTTACCTTTCAAAAAATACGTTCAGCAGGCGGCTCAGTTGTAACTTCTCTCCAGCCGCGCCGGGGCACTTGTCCCTCGGCAGAAAGTGGTCGCGGAGAAAGACACTTCCTTTGACGTCGGCCCCCTCGCGCCAAAGAAGATAACAATCGCACGCCCAAAACTTGAACGGTCTCCGGAAGGCTCTGGATGCGTTCGTTGCAGTTGGTTGGCCTTGTGCAGCCTAAAGTTGCCGAGTTCACGCGTGTTTGCTCCTACGACCGCGCCGGAGAGGCATGGAGCGATTTGGGTCCCAGCCCACGAACGATGCTTCAAGAAGTCTTTGACCTTCACCGTTTGCTTGCAGCCGCCGGTGAGCGTGGCCCGTATGTTCTGGTGGGGCAGTCCCTCGGAGGCATGATCGGGCGCGTTTTTGCGCTACAGTTTCCCAGTGATATGGCTGGCCTGGTCCTTGTGGATTCGTTTCATGAAGACGCTCAGCTTTTCATGAACGGGAAACTGGTTCGTGTTCGGACCCTCTCAAAACGTAGGCAAATTCCCGCGCCCCGCAGCCACGTCAGCCCCGCCGATGCTCTGAACCCAGAGGACAGAGAAAAAATCAATGGCATGATCAAACAGTTCGAGATCAAGCCGGAAATTGACGCGCCTTACGATAAGTTGCCAGCCGATGCGCAAAAGGAGCGCCTCTGGGCACTGTCTCAGTTGAATCATTTCGCAGCCACTGCTGATGACTATCTGCCGGAAGAGGCAGCGAAACTTTACGTGGAAACAACGGCAGCCAAGGTGCCTCTCGGAAATCTTCCCTTGATCGTGCTGTCACGAAGCAAAGATGAGTATCCTCCCCAGGTGGCAGAAGAAATGTCGAGAGAGCACAAAAATCAGCAGGAAAGGCTCGCGAAATTGTCCAGCACAGGGAAATTGCTCATAGTCCCCAACAGCGGCCATTGCATTCAATTGGACGCTCCCGACGCGGTGATTAGCGCGGTCCAGACGATCATCAGAAGAATCCCAAATTAGGGATGCTGTGAGCGCACCGCCGAGGCACTATCGAGACCGAGGTAGCTCCGCCGCCGTGCGAGCATAGTCTCCGTAGAATGCAGCTTGCCCGTCCCATTGGAGAACATCGATTATCAGCTCCACTTGACGATTGTGCCACGAGTAACGGGCAACTCTGAAGTTATCGGCGTGCGACTCATCGGCGGTTGAACAGCGACCCACACCGGAAGCTGGCTCCGGAAGTTGTCCCGAAGTCCGGTTCTGGGAAGTTGGTGCCATAACTCAGACATCTTACCGAGACTAGCTTTGGTTCATTCCTTCTTCTCGTCCTGTGGTGGATTGCGTTTCTTGCGCATGGACTCGCCGCGCATTTCGATGCGGTGGGCGTTGTGAACCAGACGGTCCTGGATACCATCGGCGATGGTGGGATCGCCGATCTGCTCGTGCCAGCGCGAGACCGGCAGTTGGGAAGTAAGGACGGTGGAACGGGCCTGGTAAAGAACTTCCGGTTTCGCAGCGCCGCAACAATCCAGCGTTCGACGACTTGTACTCCGCTTTCGGCCTTCGCCTTCCTGGATGACGTTTTGTCGGCGCAAAGAATTGTAATAAATGACCTCTTGTGCTCGTATGGCCATGTCAGGGCGCAAGGCATACGTGACGTCTATTCAAGCCTTCCTTCTGGGACGCTGCGTAAACTCCTTGGACGTTCCCGAAGGATTCGGATCTTGAAGACATGGTTTCCTTCCGACGTTGGGCTTGTCAAGGGTTTGTGGAAAGCTCTTTTAAGCGGAGCTTCGGTAGAACTGTTTCTCTGTGATCCGGACTCGCCAATCATCCGGTACCGATGCGCAGCGGCCGGTTGCGATCTAAATGAAGGCCTTGCTAGAGATCTGGAAGCTGTAAAGATGGCTCTCAGCGCGATTTCGCAAGGAATCTCTGGCCGCATTTCGATCTATATCTATGACGCTTGGCCTGGCAGCCCAATAATTGACTTTGATGAAGGAGTCTTCGAGAGCTCATTTTTGCGTGGATCAACCTCACTCCATAGCCGGTGGTTCTGGAACGACAGGAATTCAGAACACGGAAAAGCTCTTCTCTCGCAATTTGATTTCAACGACGACGAAATCACGGCAAGGCTGACGAGCGAGCAAGCAATGCGCCGTTGGTACGACAAGCATTCTTCTCACCGTCCGTCCAACGTAAAAGCGGGAGCGACGCAAATTCCTCGGTAAATAAAATGCGAAGAATTTATTGATTACTTTACTGTAGACGATTGTGTAGCTGTAGGAGCACACGAGTTCAACAAAACTCAACAGTATTCAAGCGGCATCACGTAACACGTTCAACATCAATCACTTGCGAACAACAAAATTCTACAGATTTCAATAAGTGCTGGAATCTGGTTCGGGACCAGGGGGTCGGAGGTTCAAATCCTCTCTCCCCGACCAATTCCTTCAAGCAGTTAGAGCGATTTCAGCACCCGCCGTTTTGGGTGCAATGGGTGCAACTGGCAATTTCGGTGCCACAGTGGGCGTGTGGAAACCGGGTCCTGCTTGCTCCGCCGCGAATCCGCGGAACTCGACATCTTCCTTCACCTTCGAGTAGCTGTCCGCATCGAGGATGACGGGCATGCGGTCGTGGACCGTTGAGGTCGCAGCGACTGTTTCAAAGCCTTTACTTTCCTGACCGCCCCAGATCGTCAATCCCGTCGCTTGTTGCTCAACGACTTGTGGGTGGAGCGGTGAGAACCCCTTGTGAACCACCTAAAGTGTGTTTCAGGGGGCGCGAAACGAGGATACTGGTGCAGTCATCTGTGGTCATCCGTTACGTTGCCAGTGCGGCCTCTGAAGAGCACTTCGCCCCAACTGCTAAACTGGTCGGGATTTTTCGCACTGGGTCGCACCGTTCCTGATCGAGCGCGGGCATGCATCTGCGGGTCTGGAGACTGCGAAAGTGAAAACTATGTCTGAGGTAGTCAAGTCGAACCCATCTTTCGTGGAGTGTCGCGAGATCCGCGTGTTCATCTCATCGACTTTCCGCGGCACGGGGTTGGAGGTGCGCCCGACTAATGTTGGAGGGGTACCCGATCTCAGCGCAACCTTAGGAGAACAGTCATGAGCCCAACCGCCAAAATCCTGGTGACCGGCGATTACGGTTTTGATTATGACATTTACCTTCCCACGGATGAGGATAATCCGCCACCGGGAACGGCACCGGCACAGATTGGAGTCTCGGTTGGGGGCGCGGGCATTGCGCTGCGAATCTTGAAGTCGGTGGAGGCACAGCTCGCGGATGCCGCCAAGCGAACTCCAGGCACGCCCACTATCGAGGTAGGGTTTTCCGGGAAACCAAACGATGTCACGTCGCCGCCCACGGCGGCGTTGTGGCAGAAGTTCAAGTTCGGGAAATTGGACAAGACACCCGACGGCAAAGATTCCGAGGTCTGGCGCGTGCGGCGTTCGCTCAGCTTGGGGCCGATCACAGGTTCGCAGTCGCGTCCGTCCGCACCACTGCCCCCGATGGTTGCGGGCGACTTCCATCCGAATGTTGTACTGGCTGAGGACAATGTCGGCGGGTTTCGATTCCAGGTTCCAGAGTGGCTGCAGAGGGCCGGAGGAAAGGTTCCCGAGCAATCGCCGGAATGGATTGTCTTCAAGACCAGCGCCCCGGTTTGTCATGGGGCATTCTGGTGGGCACTGAGCGGATCAGCCGAGTTTCGGGACCGGTTGGTGGTGATCGTCTCGATCCGCGACTTGCGGAGTTCGGAGATTCGGGTGAGCCAGGGGATCTCTTGGGAACGAACGGCACTGGATCTGGCGCGTGAGTTATCCCAGAGTCCGCTGTTGGAAGGTCTGCGCCGGGCGCGGCATGTGATCGTTACCTTGCATGGCGAAGGCGCATTGTGGATGGAGCGTATCGAAGACGGAAAGGATGGGACTGCGCAGCACCGCTTCAAGTTGTTGTTCGATCCGGGTTACATGGAGGGCGAGTGGTCCCAGGAGATGTGCGGCGCTGAGGGGAACGCGTATGGGTTCCACTCTACTTTGGCTGCAGGTGTGGCCGCACATCTGGCATTGGCAGGCAGGGATGGCCTGCAAGCAGGCATTGAAAACGGGCTGCGGGCCATGCGCTTGCTGCGGGCCATTGGCCACGGTTCAGCAAAGGAGTCCGCTCCTGAGTTGCCCACCGGAGCGCTGGCTGCAGTCATTCTCACAACAGATTTCGAGAAGATGACCACACCACTGCCGAAGGTGCCCCCCGCTGATTTGAGCAGGCTTGGCAGATTCGGTCAGGCGACCATCCCAGTGACACCATGCTTGGTTCCGGCCAAATGGCGCATGCTTGAGGCTAGTGATGTCCGAGTGAAATCTGATCAGCCGTTGTATGGTTTGGGTCGCCGAGTTGCCTTGCTGGGGTTGGAAGCGCTGAAGAATGTACCTTACGCCAGTTTCGGGAAGTTGTTCACAGCCGACCGTGATGAGATCGAGGGGCTGCGCAATATCCAAAGGTTGATGCAGGATTACGAAAACAACAAGACCGAAACCAAACCACTGTCGATCGCGGTGTTCGGCCCGCCGGGCGCGGGGAAATCTTTTGGGATTAAACAAATCGCCGAGACGGCGTTGCGCGGAAAGAAGTCGTTCCTCGAATTCAACCTGTCGCAGTTTGAAGACAGCTCCAACTTGATTGGCGCATTTCATCAAGTGCGCGACAAGGTTTTGGAAGGTGGCACCCCCATTGTGTTCTGGGACGAATTCGATTCGCAGAACTACAAGTGGCTACAGTTTCTGTTGGCTCCAATGCAGGACGGGAAGTTTCAAGAAGGGCAGATCACCCATCCTGTCGGAAAGTGCATTTTTGTTTTTGCGGGAGCGACCTGCTACGACTTGCAGAGCTTTGGCCCACCGGAAAAGCCCGAGACAAAGAACGAAGAGGCTGGGAAGGAACACAAACTGGCCGTCACCGACTTCCGGCTCAAGAAGGGGCCTGACTTCAAGAGCCGACTGCACGGCAATCTGAATGTGCTGGGCCCGAATCGGCGGCAGTGTTTCATCCCCGCCAATCCACCCGGCGAACAGTGGATGGACGATCCCACGGATGTTTGTTTTCCGGTGCGCCGCGCAATTCTGTTGCGCTCGTGGCTGGGGCTGATGGATCCCAAGAAAAAGCAGAGCCGGGAACGGCTGAACATGGACTCTGGCCTGCTGGCAGCGTTGATCGAAGTCGACCACTACAGCCATGGTGCGCGTTCCATGGAGAAGATTGTCACGCCAGTGAAGCAAGATGGCAAACGCGGCTACCACCGCTCGGCGTTGCCGACGAACGAAGTGCTGGAGATGAAT
>Ga0187871_10003635_pt1 | contig 11880 bp, 10 predicted proteins | sample June2016WEW_16_1_FD_132988 | JGI IMG/M metagenome (GOLD analysis project Ga0187871, IMG submission 132988) | Peatland microbial communities from SPRUCE experiment site at the Marcell Experimental Forest, Minnesota, USA - June2016WEW_16_10 | ecosystem: Environmental > Terrestrial > Soil >... | reverse complement strand
GCGGAACCGTCGGGAGGGGCGACGGCCACCCAGCGGCCGCCGGATCCAAATCTGGCGTCGAAGGCCAGATTGAATCCAAGCTGGTCCAGGTAGAAGCTCAGGCTGCGATCCTGGTCGCGCACGTAGATGTTGACCGCGTGGATGCGCAGGTGGGGTTGGGGCGCGGCGGAGTTGCCCATCGAGGTGATTATATCTACTTCAATTCGAGGTAACTGCAGGTGTCGATGCCACCAGGGCGCATATGGGCTATTAGCGTCTTCTTTGTGCTCGCGTGCCGGTCGATTCGCGCCTTGGCGTTTGCTGGACAGAAAGCGTCATATTTGATTACGAGGCGACAGTTGCCGTCTGGAATGCCTTTCAACTCGAAGCGGCCGTTCTCATCGGTCATGGTGCGAATTTGTGACACGCGTACGGCCCGTAGTCGATTTGGTTGCGGCTCTCGTAGGTTAGGTCTTTGCAGTTCGGTCGAGTCTCCTGACCAATAGCGACGAACGCAAAAGTTAAGCAACAAATCCCCGCGCGAGCTGGCAATCTCATTTTGGGTATCACGTGCACCTGGGCTGGTCTAACGTCTTCAGGCTCCAGCCCGGTTTTCTTGGCTATCTGGGCAAGTAATCCGGGACCGATTTCGTCGCCGTCATGAAATGCGAATGTATAGTTGGGCCAGCCCGGCCGCGTGAGCCGGCGATGAGAGCCAGTCTGCCAAGATACACTCCATCCGATTCGCAGCAACGCCGCCAATAGTCGTCTCGCCTTGACCAAGCGCCAGCGGCTCATGCCACCGCGAAGATCCTGGCCAAGGGATCGGGAACTTTCTCGCCGTGGTCAATGCAGTCGGCGGCTACGCGCAAGGCCAGCGCGCGCACTGCGGCGATGGCTGCTTCGCGGCTCGCGCCTACGCCATCACTCCAGGCATAGATTCGATGTCGGCCCACCAGCGGCCGTCCTCCTCCCGACCGAGGGTGATTGGAATGGATTCGACAGTAGTCGTCATGGTTCTCTGCAACCGCGGCAAGTTTGCGCAGATTGGCAATCGGCGCGCAGGATGCCATCCTGCCCCACAGTACAGATCAGATCAGAAGGTATAGAGCGGCACGCCGACCGGGGCTTCGGCGGGCTCGCCGCCGGCGGCGACGGGCTGCTCGGCGTTGATGGCGCGGTAGTAGATGCCGGTGTCGCCCAGGTAGACCTCCAAATCGCCGGGACGGGGAAGGGCGCCCTGGATCAGGGCTTCCGAGAGCGGGTCTTCGATGAACTTCTGCAAGGCCCGGCGCAGGGGACGCGCGCCGTAGCTGCGATCCGCGCAGGTCTTCTCCAGCAGGTATTTGGCGGCGTCCGGCATCAGGTGGATCTTGAGCTGCTTGGCTTCCAGATTCACGTTGATCTGTTCGACCATCAGGCCGATGATCTTGAGCAGGTCGTCGTCGTTGAGCGAGGTGAACAGGATGACGTCGTCCAGACGGTTGAGGAACTCGGGATTGAAGGCCTTCTTGACTTCAGCGCGCACCATGTCCTCGATCTTCGACGGGATGCCTTCGCCGGCGGGCGCGGAGAAACCCAGGTGGCCGCGCTTCTCCAGGAACCGTGCGCCCAGATTGGAGGTCATGATGATGATGGTGTTCTTGAAGTCCACCTGGTTGCCCAAGCCATCGGTCAACTGGCCGTCTTCAAATACCTGGAGCAGGATGTTGTAAATATCCGGGTGGGCCTTCTCGATTTCGTCGAGCAGGATGATGGAATAGGGCGAACGCTTGACGCGCTCGGTCAACTGGCCACCCTCTTCGTATCCCACATATCCGGGAGGCGAGCCGATCAACTTGGAGACCGAGTGCTTCTCCATGAACTCGGACATGTCGAAGCGGATGAGCGATTTTTCGCTGCCGAACAGGAACGCGGCGAGGGCGCGGGCGACTTCCGTTTTGCCCACACCGGTGGGCCCCAGGAACAGGAACGAACCGGCCGGACGGGCACTGGCCTTCAAGCCGGCGCGCGAGCGGCGAATGGCGCGGGCCAGGACGGAAATGGCTTTCTCCTGGCTGATGATGCGCTTGTGCAACTCTTCTTCGATGCGCAGCAGCTTGGTGATCTCTTCTTCCCGGATGGCGGTCATGGGCACGCCGGTCCAGCGGGCCACCACGTCTTCGATGTCGTCCTTGGTGACGATGCCGGTGGAGGAATCGTCGAGATTGTACTTCTCGCGCAACTGGCGCATGTTCTCGCGCTCTTTGCGCTCCTCGTCGGAGTAGAAGCGGGCCTTCTCGAACTCGTGGTTGGCGATGGCGTTCTCCATGCGGTGCACGATGAACTTGATGCGCTTTTGAATATCGGCCAGATCGCTGGGCAGGGTGGTTTGGCGCAGCTTGACGCGCGCGCCGGCCTCATCGATCAAGTCGATCGCCTTGTCGGGCAGGAAGCGATCGGGAATATAGCGGCTGGAGGTGAAGACCGCGGTCTCGATGGCGTCGTCGGTGTAGCCGACCGCGTGAAACTTCTCGTAGCGGTCCTTGATGCCGAACAGGATCTTGACGGCATCCTGCTCGCTGGGCGGCGGAACTTTGACGGCCTGGAAGCGGCGTTCGAGGGAGCGGTCCTTTTCGATGGACTTGCGGAATTCGGCCGGCGTGGTGGCGCCGATGCACTGGATTTCGCCGCGCGAGAGGGCGGGCTTCAGGATATTGGCGGCGTCGAGGGAGCCTTCGGCGGAACCTGCGCCCACCAGCGTGTGCAGCTCATCGATGAAGATGATGGCGTTCTGATTCTCCATCAACTCCTTCATGATGGTCTTGAGGCGCTCTTCAAACTGGCCGCGATACTTGGTGCCGGCGACGATGAGCGAAAGATCGAGGGCCAGGATGCGCTTGTCGGCCAGGAAGGAGGGCACATCGCCTTCTGCGATGCGCTGCGCGAGGCCTTCCACGATGGCGGTTTTGCCCACGCCCGGCTCACCGATCAGCACGGGGTTGTTCTTGGTGCGGCGGCAGAGGATCTGCACCACGCGCTCCAGTTCGTAGTCACGGCCGATGAGGGGATCGAGCGCGTTGTCGATGGCTGCCTGCGTGAGATCGCGGGAGAATTCGGCCAGCAGCGAGCTTTCCTTGGGGCGGTTGGAGGCGACCTTCTCGGATTGGGAACGGGCCAACTCTTCGCGGATAGTGGAGAGGCGCAGGCCGCGTTCGTGCAGGATCTCGGCGGCGAAGCACTTCTCCTCGCGGAGGAGGCCCAGCAACAGATGCTCGGTGCCGATGTGCTTGTGGTTGAGACGCTCGGCTTCTTCCGCGCCATAGGCCAGCACGCGCTTGCATTCGTGGCTGAGGGGCAGATCCACGGAGGTGGAAACCTTTTCGCGAATGGTGGTGTGGCCTTCGATCTGCTTGCGAATGGATTCCACGGCCGCGTGCGACCGCAGAAAACGATTGGCCAGAGCCTTATCCTCCCGCAGCAGGCCCAAGAGCAGATGCTCGGTTTCGATGTAAGGACTGCCGAACTGGCTGGCTTCGTAACGGGCGAAGAAGATCACCCGCCTAGCCTTCTCCGTATAACGTTCAAACATGACCGTGACGCTCCCTAATATTAAAGATACTACCCATCCTCGTGCGGATGCACATTACCTGAACCAGTACCGGTGCTTCCGGCAAGCAGGGCGCCGCCTTCCATCGTCAGAATTCGATCGCATCGCCTGGCGAATGCCAGATTGTGCGTGACCAAAACCGAGGTAAGCGTATGAGAACGATGCAGGCGCGCCAGCAGATCGAAGATCATTTCGCCGGTCCTGAAGTCGAGGTTGCCGGTGGGTTCGTCGGCGAGCAAAACGGAGGGCTCTCCGACCAGAGCCCTGGCCAGCACGATGCGCTGCTGTTCGCCCCCGGATAATTCCCCTGCGCGGTGTGTCGCGCGCGCGTGAAGCCCGACCTCATCCAACCTCGCTAGCGAATCCGAAGCCGCCTTCCCGTGCGGCACCCCCCGGATCAGCAGTGGCATCATCACGTTTTCGAGCGCCGTAAACTCCGGCAGCAGGTAGTGAATCTGCCAAACAAATCCGATCTCGCGATTCCGGAAATTAGCAAGTTCAGAATCGGCGAGCTGTGCAATGTCTATCGATCCGTAGTATATCGTACCACTCGTGGGTCTGTCGAGACCGCCGAGCAAATGGAGGAGGGTGGACTTGCCGGCGCCGGACTCGCCGACCAGGGCGAGCATTTCGCCGCGGTGGACCTGGAGGTCGATGGAGTCGACGATGACCAGATCGGCGTCGCCGGAGCGGTAGACTTTGGTGAGCTTTTCGGCGCGCAGGGCGGGGGCGGAGGGCATAAGGCTTAGGGTAGCAGGGCGACGCGACACGGCGATGCGGGCAGGTGTTATGGAAGACCGTCTGGAGTGTTGCATTGCGTTGCATGGGTACGGCGGGTAAGTGAGGCCCGGCAGGTTGGCAGGCGGTTACCGGTTCTAACGAACAAAGCCCATCATATTGATAATAAATGCCTTGCTATTTCTTAGGAGGCGCGGTTTGGGCATTTCGGGCATCGGGTAGTGGGCGATGGGGGGTTGGGGCGCTTGGCGCGCCGGGCCGGGGGTCTGGATTCGGGATTCTCGCGGCTAGTGGGGAGACAGTGGTTGCGTACCGGTGGGTGTCGTGGGTGCGGTTGTCAAAGACCAGGGGGCAGAGTGCTAACGGGAATCGGGGGTGGCGGGGCGCTTCTGGCGGGCTGCCTGGTTGGCTTAGCCTCGGAGGGGCGCTGGGGCTGGGCCTTGCGCTCCTTTTGCGACTGTCAGTTCGTGCGCCGCGGTGGTGAAGGAACGCTCCAGGCGCATGCGCAGCGCGGAAACCCGGTCCAGCAGGGGCAACTCTTCGTCGAATGGCAATCTGCGCTCGCAGATTCTTCCCTCTTTCTTGGCCATGCGGGCGAGCACCATTGGGAGATGGCCATCTGTTCGAGGCGCATCCGTTCGGTTTGGGTTTGGGGTTGCCACTCGGCAACGAGCGCGGCCCAGAGCTGCTTGTATTCCTCGGGTCTTCCCAGGGGAGGATGAGGCCACGGGTGCGCAGGCCGTAGGTGAGGGCGTTGAGGCGCACGGCGGCCTTGCCCTCCGGAGTGTTGGGACCGGTAGAGTGCTGGGCATTCTGCCGGTTGGCTTGGATTCGATGATAGGGCGGGCTTGTGGGGAAATGGGTTAGCCGGGAGGGGGTGGATGGTAAGTGATTTGGTTGGTCGGGATGTGGGGACCGGGTTTATTTTCTCAGCGCGTGACCGGGGGCGGCGGCCAGGTGGTTTGAGGGGCCGCTTCATGAAGGTCGAGGGAAGGGCCGATTGACAATCGGCCTGCAGGTTGACAACCTGCCCCACAATTTTACCTCAGCAATTCGTCCACGCTCCTGGCGTCCAGCACCCGCTCGCTCAGAGTTTCAAGCTCGGACGCCGGCATGGCTGCCAGTTTCTCGAAGGCCCAACTCGGGAGAGCGCCGAAACGCTTTTCGATTAGCCGTCGAAGGACGGTGAGTTCGCCTGCTTGCAGGCCTTCCCGCAAGCCTTCCTGACGGCCCTTCTGTTCCGCTTTTATAATCATCGGCCCCAAGACTTCGTGGTCCCGAATATCTAGATCGATCGGCATATTCCGTGCCTCCTGTTCCACCGTCCCCGCCAAGTGCCTCAATCCGGCCAGGATCATCAACTGGGCCAAGGCGGTCTCCCTTTCCGCTATCGCCAGGCCGGCGATCCGCTCCACAATCTTGTGGACCGCCTTCTTATCGTCTCGCAATTGCGCCAGGATCGCAATTACATTGTCGCCGACCTCTTGGCTTTCCAGCAGGCGGTCGCCATCCAGCGTTCGAATGTCGATCAGACCGTATTGGAATGATAAATCCGGGCCGCGCAGCTCGTTTTGCATGTGCATGGGCGCCTCACCAACATAAAGCAAGATTTGCCGCGGAAATTGTCCGAACAGCCGTTGAATGCCGAGACAGTATTCGATCATGCGGAACGGCATGGCCGCGTCATTACCGCTTTGCAGCTCAATGTGGATGAGTTGGCCGCCGGCAGTCTGGCCGAGCAGATCCAAGCGCAGGTTCTGCGCTTTCCGCACCTTTGGAAGTTCTACATCCAACCACTTCGCGACCGCCGTGCCGGTCAACGCGCGAAGGGTGAGCGCGGCTGAACCTTTTAACAGCGTCTTCAGGGCTACGTCGTATTCCTGCATAGAAAGATCCGCTGAACTTGCACTTATGGATAAAGGTGAAAAACTCGGGCCTTTTTCTCATCCACGAAAGGAACCATTCAGTGAGCGGGCTGGTGAGGCCGCAAAGGGGCCATGCGATCACGAGGGCCGGGCAGAGAAAAGGGCGCGCTCAAGCGGCGTCATCGGCGGGATGCACGACTTCAATGCCGGCGTAACGGGAGAATCCAGTCTTGTCGAAAGTGAGAATGGCGGTGAGGCCATGCACCGCATGGCGGCCACCAGGCGGACATCGTGCGCCGGCTTCCCGGAAACCCGATACTGAATGACGAGGTTTCCCAGACTGGATAGATCGCACATCAGCTCGTCCGGCGCGTGTGGGACCGCCCCAGACCGTTTCGGGCTGCCGGGCGCGTCGCGACCACCCACAGTTCGAAAAGGTTTTGAGGCGCAATGTGAAGGTCGCGGCCCCGAGCGCCCAGAGCCTTGATCGCGCCGCGGACGATCTCACGCTACGGATGCAACGGTTGCAAGAGCCGCAGCACTGCGCTGGTATCCGAGGAGCATGCGGCTAAATCAGGTCCGGGTAGATACTTTCCCGACTCATATCTTCATCCGAAAGAACAGGGGTGTTGGGGTCATGACTATCGACCCAGGCGTCGAAGTGCCGCGCCCACTCCTCGGGATCTGTTTTCTGCAGGTGGGCAATGGAGACGATTTCTACGGACTGGTCGGCCACGTCGAGCATCCACTGCTCAAGACTCAGTCCGCGCGCGCCTGGGCCTTGAACGCAGCCTCTTTTTCCGGCGGCAAATTGAGTGTGACGGTCATCGTTGCACCGCTGCCTCTCCAGGTTACCGCTGGCGCCGTGCGGCAGGGGAGCCATCTGAAGTGCCGACTTGGCATTACTCCGCATTACCCGGCAGCGACCGGCGGCAGGCCCGCCAGCGCCATGGCGATCTCCTCGTCGGGATAGTCGTAGTTCTGCAACTTGCCGGCAGTGTAATCGATGTAAGCCTGCATGTCGAAGTGGCCGTGGCCGCAAAGATTGAACAGGATGGTGCGCGAGACTCCCTCCTGCTTGCACTTGAGCGCTTCCGCCAGCGCACCGGCCACGGCGTGGTTGGCCTCGGGCGCGGGGATGATGCCCTCGGCGCGCCCGAACCCGACGCCCGCGGCGAAGGCGTCCAACTGCTGCACATTCATGGCTTCGATCGCGCCGATGTCGAGCAGATGGCTGACCAGCGGGGCCATGCCATGATAGCGCAGGCCGCCGGCGTGAATGCCGGGCGGGATGAAGGAGCTGCCGAGCGTGTGCATTTTCACCAGCGGCGTGAGGCGGGCGGTGTCGCCGAAGTCGTAGGCGAAGCGTCCGCGGGTGAGGCTGGGGCAGGCGGAGGGTTCCACGGCGAGCACGCGCGTGGAGGTCTGGCCGCGCAGGTTGCGGCCGATGAAGGGGAAAGCGATGCCCGCGAAGTTCGAGCCGCCGCCGGTGCAGCCCACCAGCACGTCGGGATAATCGCCGGCCATCTGCATCTGCTCGAGGGCTTCGAGTCCGATCACGGTCTGGTGCAGCAGCACGTGGTTGAGCACGCTGCCGAGAGAATACTTGGTGTCGGGATCTTTGGCGGCCACTTCGACCGCCTCGGAAATGGCGATGCCGAGCGAGCCGCGCGAGTCGGGTTGCTTGGCCAAAATGGCGCGGCCAGCCTCGGTTTCATAGCTCGGACTGGCAGTCACCGAGGCGCCGAAGGTTTCCATCAGGGCGCGCCGGTAGGGCTTCTGGTTGTAGCTGACGCGCACCATGAAGACCTTGCACTCCAGTCCGAAGAAGTTGCAGGCCATGGCGAGCGAAGAGCCCCACTGGCCTGCGCCGGTCTCTGTGGCCAGGCGCTTGGTGCCGGCCTCCTTGTTGTAGAAAGCCTGGGCCACGGCGGTGTTGGGCTTGTGGGATCCGGCCGGACTGACGCCCTCGTACTTGTAGTAAATGCGCGCGGGCGTGTCGAGCATTTTCTCCCAGCGGCGGGCGCGGTAGAGCGGCGTGGGGCGCCAGAGGCGGTAGATGTCGCGCACCGGCGTGGGGATCTCGATCTCGCGCTCCTGGCTCACCTCTTGCAGGATGAGGCTCATGGGGAAGATGGGCGAAAGATCGTCGGGCCCGATGGGCTGGAGGGTGCCCGGATGCAGGGGCGGCGCGGGTGGCTTGGGAAGGTCGGAGACCAGGTTGTACCAGGCCTTGGGGATGCGGGTCTCGTCGAGCTGATATTTTACGGTGTCCATGGGGATGAATAAGCATTCTATCCACGTTGGGGGTTGCGGCGCATCGCGGGTGTTTCAGGGCGGGTCCAGGGGGCCTGCGACGCTTGACTAAATACAGGCGGATTACATATACTCAAAATACTTATATGCCGGACGCTCTCAAGCCCGCCGACTTTCACGTACTGATGGCGCTGACCCAGGGGCCCCGCCACGGTTATGGACTCATGAAGGAAGTCGAGCGTGAGTCGCAGGGCGGCGTCCGGCTGGAGATCGGCTCTCTGTACCGCCTGCTCGCGCGATTGCTCGACAACGGCCTGATCGAGGAGGCTGACGAGGATGAGCGCCGCCGTTACTATCGCCTCAGCCGTCTGGGGCATCGCGTGCTCAAAGCGGAAGCGGCGCGCCTTGCCGGTCTGGTCGAACTTTCCCGCGCGCGAAAACTATTGCCGGAGAGCCGCTCCTGATGCGTGGGCTGGTTGGCGCGCTGTTGCTCCTTTTTCCGCCTGCGTTCCGCCGGAAATTCGGTGCCGAAATGCTCGCCACCTTCGACCGGCGATGGCAGGAGCAGCCCGGCTGGCGCCTGGCCACACGCACCGCGCTCGATCTGGTATTGGCCGCCGTGCAGGTACGATGCTCCGCCCACGCGCCCCGCGTTCCACACCTCAAAGGAGACAAGGTCATGACCGTTCTGCTTCAGGATCTTCGGTTCGCCTCGCGTACGCTGATGCGCAGCCCAGGGTTCACCGTGGTCGCGCTGCTCACGCTGGCGTTGGGAATCGGCGTGAACACCGCCATGTTCAGCGTCGCCCACGCGGTGCTTTGGCGCTCGTTTCCGTATCCACATCCCGAACGTCTGGCGATGGTGGGAGAAGTGGACGCTCACGATCCCGACAACTACTGGGGCGCGTCGTGGCCGAACCTGGTCGACTGGCGGAGCCGCGCGAACTCGTTCGAACTTCTTGCCGGCGTCATGCACGTCCAGAAAATCCTGCGCGAAGGCACCAATCCGATCCGCATCTCCGGCGCGGCGGTCTCTTACGACTTCTTCCAGGTAATGGGTGTCGCCCCGCTGATGGGGCGCTTCTTCGGCCAGGCGGAGGACCGTCAGGGAGTGCCCGCCGTAATCGTGCTCAGCCATCGCATGTGGACGGAGCTGCTGGGCGGCGATCCCGCCGTCCTGGGCCGCTCCATCCGTTTCGGACCAACTTCCTACACGGTTATCGGCGTTATGCCGGCTGGCTTCGAATATCGTCAGGCCGAGTTCTGGACGCCGCTTCAGCAGGAGATTGGCCCCGCCGAAATGACCCACCGGAATATTTGGGTGCTGGATCCGGTGGGACGCCTGCGCTCCGGAATATCACCGGCCGCCGCGAGCAGGGAGGTGGAGGCCATCGCCGCTCAGATCCGGCAGGATCATCCGGAGACCAGGCGAGGGCTGGTGGTGCGCACCGTGCCGCTGCCCGACGCACTAAGCCGCGATCTTCGGCCGGCGCTGCTCGTATTGCTGGGCGCCGTAGGCTTCCTGCTTCTGATCGCTTGCGGCAACATAGCCGGCCTGATGCTGGTGCGCGGAACGGCCCGCGCCAGAGAGATGGCCATCCGGCGGGCTCTGGGAGTAGGGTACACCAGGCTGCTCGGTCAACTGCTTACCGAGAGCGCCGTGCTGGCCGCCGGCGGCGGTGTGGCAGGAATCGGGCTGGCGTTTCTTGCCACCCGATCGCTCGTGTTTCTGACCCGCGATCCTCGCTTGCAGAGTGTGCCGATGGACGGTTCGGTGCTGGCTTTTGCCGCGGCCGTTACAGTGGCGACCACCATTCTCTTCGGAATCGTGCCGGCCATCGGTGCGGCGCGTGCAGGCGCGGCCGAAGCGCTCCGCAGCGGACACCGCGCGGGCGGCTCGCGGAAACACGCTTTGGCACAACAGACCATGGTCGTGGCAGAGGTTGCCCTTTGCCTGGTGTTGTTGGCCGGAGCGGGCCTGCTGATGAGGAGCTTTCACCGCTTGTTCGAAGTCAATCCGGGCTTCCGAATCGAGCGGCTGGTTACCTTGCGGATCGGTCTGCCCCTCAACTACGATTCGGACGCGTCGGTGAACGCTTTCTACCGGCAGGTGCAGGATCGCCTGTCGGTTCTGCCCGGCGTCAGTGCCTCCACCATCGGCAGCCAACTGCCGATCACCGGAGGCGAGGGAAACGGCGATATTGCCATTGAAGGCCGGCCGTCCGCCGAAGGCGAACTGGGCGCCAGCACATTCCGCAATGTGATGCCGAACTATTCCGACGTGATGGGCATCCCTCTCGTGCGGGGCCGTGTGCTGGAGGACCGCGATGAAGGTTCCAGCCACCATCCGGTGGTCATCAACCAGGGGTTTGCACAGCGCTTTTGGCCCGGCGCCGATCCCATCGGCAAACGCTTCAAAGTGGGCCCGCGCGATAGGCGCAGTGGCAGACCATCGTTGGGGTGGTCGGCGATGTCCGCCAGATCCGACTCGATTCCGCAGCTCCCTTTTCGACCTATCAGCTCCTGGCATCCCGTCCGCAGTCGCGATTCGAGTTGGCGGTGCGTGCCGCCGGCGACGCCGGCACCGTCATGGCCGCGGTTCAGGGAGCGTTGCGCAAACTCGATCCGGCGCTGCTGATCGACGATGCCAAAACGATGTCGGAGCGGATCGACGAGACCGTCGCGCCACGGCGCTTGAACCTTCTTCTGTTCGAGCTCTTCGCCGGCTTGGCGCTGCTGCTGGCCGCGGTGGGACTGTATGGTGTGGTGGCGTACTCCGCGGGCCAGCGTTCCCACGAGTTCGGAATTCGCATGGCCCTCGGTGCGCAAGGTGGCGACGTGCTGCGGCTGGTGATAGGCCAGGGACTGAAGCTGGCGCTGGTGGGTACGGCAATCGGAATGACGGTGACGTTATACGTCACGCGTTTGATGACCGGCCTGTTGTTCGGAGTGCAACCGACCGATCCGCCAACGCTCTTCGCCGTCGCGGCGCTGCTCATTGCGGTCGCGCTCTTAGCATGTTGGATCCCGGCTTATCGCGCCACGCGTATTGCGCCTGTCGAGGCCCTTCGGATCGAATGATAGGGAACGATGCGCGGGCCGCACTGGCGGGCCTGTTACGATGTAGCCATGCGGCGGTTGTTTCTGCTGTGCGGTCTCATGCCCCTGACGGCGGTGGCGAGCGAGCACTGGATCCGGTTCACCTCCGGTCCCATCGAGGTATTCAGCAGCGCCGGCACGAAGGATGGCCGCGAAACCCTGGTCCAGTTCGAAGAGTTCCGGCACGCGTTGGGGCAGGTGCTGGGCGACAACGATCTGCAACTGCCGCTGCCGATCCGCATCCTGCTTTTCAAAACCGGCGCGCCGCAGCTTCCCGAGCCGGTGGTGCGGGGCCGCGACCAATACAACGTCGTCGTCAACGCGGGCCAGGCGATTCCCAACGAAGTGTTCGCG